>CAFBPU010000021.1_pt1 | contig 38413 bp, 37 predicted proteins | sample 7269791 | NCBI WGS metagenome assembly CAFBPU01 (sample SAMEA6814154, study PRJEB35770) | freshwater metagenome | biome: Freshwater; feature: Freshwater reservoir; material: water | place: Czech Republic | collected 2017-06-27 | depth 30m m
GGTGGTCGCACCAGAGTCCCTCGACACCACCGTCGACGACCTCGCCGCCACGGTGCTCTCCAAACCCGCCACCGCCGTTCGCGCCACCAAGGCTGTCCTGCGCGCCGCCCTCGACAATGAGGTCGACTCACAGCGCCGGATTGAGCGCGAGGCCCAGGTGGGGCTCCTCCGGGACATCATCCGGAATCGATAGTCGAGCTCCGCGCGGATCGGCCGTCGGGCGATCCGCGGCGGGCATGGGAGCATGGCAACGGGCACGACGCGGGCCCGCCGCTGACGTCCCCAGTTCCGCTCTGGAGGTACCCGCTCGTGGCGATGACCAACCCGCATATGGTTCTTCGATCATTCCGTCGCGACGACGGAGTCAAGAACCAGAAGCTGGCCAAGGGGACCCTCTCCAGAATCTTGAGCTACGCGCGCCCATACCGGGCGCTGGTGATTGGGTTCCTGGTCACGCTGGTGATCGATGCCATCCTGATCGTGGCCCAGCCGCTGCTATTCCGTCGGATCATCGATGTGGGGGTTACCCCCGGAAACACCTCGGTCGTCACCACCACGGCATTGCTCATCGCCCTCATCGCCGTCGTGGACTCCGGGCTCACCCTCTGGGGCCGCTGGTTCTCCGCCCGTATCGGCGAGGGGCTGATCTACGACCTGCGAACCCAGGTCTACGACCACGTTCAACGCATGCCCGTGGCCTTCTTCACCCGGGCACAGACGGGAGCTCTCGTCTCACGCCTGAACAACGATGTCATCGGGGCACAGCAAGCGTTCACCTCGACGATGTCCGGCGTGGTCGGCAATGTCATCGGACTCACCGCAGTCGTGATCGCGATGATGTTCCTGTCGTGGCCGATCACCGTGGCTTCGATGCTGTTGCTACCCGTCTTCCTCGTCCCCGCCCGCTGGATGGGTCGCACGCTGCAAGCAATGACGCGTGAGCAGATGCAGCTCAATGCCGAGATGTCGACACAGATGACCGAACGGTTCAATGTCGCCGGAGCCCTGCTCGTCAAGCTCTTCGGCCGCCCGGACGAAGAGGCGGCGGACTTCGCCGGACGATCGGGACGGGTACGCGACATCGGCGTCCGGATCGCGATGGCCAACCGTATCTTCTTCACCGCCTTGACTCTTGTCGCCTCCATCGCCACCGCCCTCGTGTACGGGATCGGCGGAAACCTCGCCATCACGGGCGCCCTTACGGTCGGAACACTTCTCGCCCTCGCCTCACTCCTGGGACGGCTCTACGGCCCACTGACGGCGCTTTCGAATGTGCGAGTGGACGTCATGACGGCACTCGTCAGTTTCGAGCGGGTCTTCGAAGTTCTCGACCTCGAGCCCATGGTGCGTGACAGTCCCTCAGCCGTTGCTGTGGCGAGCGGTCCCGCGACAATCCGGTTCGAGCACGTGAAGTTCCGGTATCCGGGAGCTGAGGAGGTCTCACTCGCCTCACTTGAGTCGGTCGCACGTCCTGACTCAAACCCCGTTCACGAGGACGTGTTGCGCGACGTCGACTTCACCGCACTACCCGGTCAGATGATCGCCCTCGTGGGCCCGTCCGGAGCGGGCAAGACCACCATCACTGCGCTCGTGTCCCGGCTCTACGACGTCACTGACGGTCGAGTGACGATCAACGGGGTTGACGTTCGTGATCTCACCCTCGAGTCGCTGCACGCACTCGTCGGCGTCGTCACCCAGGACGCCCACATGTTCCACGACACGATCAGGGCCAATTTGCGTTACGCCCGGCCCGAGGCGACCGACGAGGAACTGCTCGCCGCCTTGAGCGATGCGCAGGTCATCGACTTGGTGAACTCGCTGCCTGAGGGGCTCGACACCGTGGTGGGCGACCGCGGGCACCGGCTCTCCGGCGGCGAGAAGCAGCGCATGGCCATCGCTCGGCTACTGCTCAAGGCGCCCGATGTCGTCGTCCTCGACGAGGCCACTGCCCACCTCGATTCAGAGTCCGAGGTTGCCGTTCAACGCGCCCTAGCTACGGCACTCAAGGGCAGAACATCGTTGGTGATCGCCCACCGGCTCTCCACGATCCGCGAGGCGGACGTGATCCTCGTGGTCGAGGACGGTCGCGTGGTTCAGCGGGGCCGTCACGAGGATTTGCTCGCCATGGGCGGCACCTATGCGGATCTCTACCACACGCAGTTTGCCCCGCAAGGCGAGGCGCACACAGCGGGCTAGACCATGACCACCCACTCCGGACGCGCTCAGAAGCTCCGGAGCATCCCGCCGTCGACGGGCACGAGAGAGCCAGTCACATACGACGCTGTGGGGGAGAGTAGGAACGAGGCGATGCGTCCGAATTCCTCCGGCTGCCCGTAACGGCCCAGGGGGATAGCGGACTCATTGCGCCGGCGCACCATCTCCGGCGAGCCGGCGCGGGCATCGTTGGCGAACACCCGATCGGTGGAGATTCGTCCAGGCATCAACCCATTCACGCGGATACCGCGCGGTCCGAGCTCGTCTGCGAGGTCCTTGACCATCATGCCCAGGCCTGGGCGCAGCCCGTTGCTGGGCGACATCCCGGGCAGCACCTCGCGGGCCGACGTGCCCAGAACAAACACCAACGATCCACCAACCCCCAGCAGATCGCCGGGGTGGCTCGACATCGCGTTGGCCGCAGCACGCGCCACGCGAAGTGACCCGAGGAAGACAGTCTCGAAGGAGCTCCGCCAGGTGTCGTCGTCGGTGCCCATCACGGTGCCAGCAGGCGGACCGCCCACCCCGATAAGCGCTCCGTCAAGGCGTCCGAAACGTGCGACGGCCGCGGCCACGACCCGCTCTGCGGTTGTGGGGTCACCAAGATCACCAGGGATGCCGACTGCCGAGGCCCCACCGCCAAGCTTCGCGGTGGCTGAATCAAGACCGACCTGGTCGCGGGCCACGAGGATCACATGGGCACCTTCTGACACCAAGGTGGCGGCCGTGGCCAAACCCAAGCCGCGTGATCCGCCGGTGACGACGAAAACACGCTCTGTCAGGCCGAGGTCCATGCCCTCATTGTGGCGCACGGGCACATGGCCCGGCCTCGGTTGCGCCCCCAGACAAGTTGCGTGTCGAACCCGCCTCTGGTGATTCCTCAGAGTTCCCGGATCGATACGCGGTCGAACCGCGCCTGGTGTCAGCCGGTGCGGATCAGGGGTCCTCGAGCACATCGTGCGCGGGGGCCGGCCCCACATCGGTTCGCGCGGTGGTGTCGCCGTACACCCGCTCGCGACGGACGAGCAGCACGAATCCAGCGACGGCGATCGCGGCGAAGATGATCCACTGCATGGCGTACGAGAGATGAGGGCCGTTATCGAGTGCGGGCAGCGAGCGGATCGTCAGTCCGCTGTCCTGTGCTGGTTCGGAGGCCACAAGCGTGACGAAGCCGGGGTAATGAGTTGCCGTCCCGGCCACAAGCTCGACGTTGAGATCAGTGATCTGACCGGTCGGAAGGTCTGTGGGCTGGATCGTCGGCGCGGCTTCCGACGGTTGGATCCGTCCCGTCAGGGTGACCGTTCCGCTCGGCGGAGCCGGGATCACCTGTGCCGACGTGGCACCGCCCGTGGCTGCGATCCACCCACGGTCGACCACAAGCACGACGCCGGCGCTGGTGACGAACGGAGTGGCCACCCAGAAGCCATTGGCGCCCTGGTAGGGCCGCTTCCGCACGATGCGTTCGCCAGCGACATCGAAATGTCCCTCGGCCGAGACCATCCGCCACCGCTGCGCATCAGTCACCGAATCGGAAGCTGCACCTGGCGTCATCAATTCATCAACGGCAACCGATGCCGCCCCGCCGTTGGTCCTGATGACGTCGTTGCTATGTTCCCGGTCGCCCAGACGCGTGAGCTGCCAGCGCGAGAGTAGAAAGAAGGACGGGACCACCAAGAGCACCAGAAACCCCAGCGCGAGCCATCGTGGCTGTGCGAGAAACCGGTAACCCCTCATCCCACCACCGTAAGCGGCGGGGATTGGGTCGACCTACCCGGCCACGGAAGAGGGCACGCCCCTAGAGTCAGCACACACACCGCTGGACCCGCACGGTCCCACGAATACGGAGGAGCTCCCATGTCCATCGTCACCGTCCTCGACATCACCTTCATCGCCGACAAGGCAGAGGAGGCGCTGGGGCTCTTCGACGACATCCTGGTCGCCACCCGCGCCTTCGAGGGGTGCGAAGGTGTGGATGTGCTTGTCCAGCAGGATGACAAGACGCGCGTCCTCGTCATCGAGCGTTGGGCCTCGATCGAGGCAGACACGGCATACCGGGCCTGGCGGGCCAGCGAGGGACCGAGCCCTCTCGCCGCCTACATCGCGGCGGCACCCACCGTCAGGTTCTTCGACCCTCGCTGAAGGGCGTGGGCCGCTGGGGCTCTTGGTCGCCGGTGGCCGGTTCAGCGGCCGCCGACGGCACGACGCTTGGGTGCAGTCACCAGGCGCAGACCACCACCGCCTGATCTTTCCTGCCCGGCGTTAGCCATCACCACGGCAACATAGGGAAGGATCAGCGCGCCCACGGCCAGGATCCAGCGCCACGGCGAGGGGGTCACCACGGCACCGAGGAAGCATGCGGTGCGGATTCCCATCGACCACAGGTACCTACGCGTGCGTTTCGACTGGTCCTGCGACAGCGAGACGCCCGCATCGGTGATGCTGTGGATCTCGGGCTCAGGGGTCTGGGACACGCAACCACGGTACGACCTCTGGGCATCACGGGCATCCGCAGGTCACGGCCGCGCCCTCGGCGCGCCTGCGCTCAACTCGCCTGCGACACGGTCGAGAAGTTGAAGTCCCGCACGCGCAGCGGCGGCATTGCCGCCCGGTTGAAGTAGTCACCCATCTCGCGGGCCAGGGTGGGCACGGGAACACCGGCATCGGCCACCCGGGTGAGCACGTCGACGGGGGAGTCGTTGAACCGGAAGTTCGTCGCCGCACCGATCACCTCACCTCCGCGAACGACATACACACCATCGCGTGTCAGGCCCGTCAGTAGCAGAGTCTGCGGATCGACCACGCGGTTGTACCAAAGACAGGTCACGAGTAACCCCTGATCACTGCGCCCCACCAGGTCCGCGAGGTCACCCGCGGCGCCCGTGACCTCCAGCCGCAGGTTGTCGACGCCCGGGCGGAAGGCCAGGCCACACTCGGCCGCACTGTGTCGTGTCGTGATGAGGTTCTCGAGCACTCCATCTCGGATCCATTCGACCGCGCCCACCGGCAGGCCGTTGTCGAACACGCTCGCGGCCGACGACGAACCCCCCACTGCGAGAAACGGGATGCCCTCCAATCCGGCCATGACGGGGTCACTGATGAGGCTGACTCGAGGATCGGCCACCGATGAGCCCACCCGGGTGCCACCTCCGGCCCGACTCCACACGCTCTGTCCCTCATGGGCATCCCGCCCGATCGAGGACCAGTAGAGGTCGATCATGAGATCTGCCACCGCGGCTGGGGTGAGGATCGCATCGTGCCGCCCGGCAGCAACGTCGATATGACGCTCCTGCCAGGCAAGCCCCTGACGTAGCTCGGACTCGATCGGGGCGACGTCCAGGGAGGCGAGCCAACGGCCAGCCCGTCCAGCCCAGGCCGATCTCGACCGGGCATGGCTCTTGGCCGTCAATTCGAGACGGGCCTCGGGATCTGCGAACCGCAGGCGCGTACCAGTGCTGGTGCCGAGGTAGGTCGTCACGACGGATTGCTCGGCATATCCGAAGTGCTCGATCCTCTCAGCCCGGGCCCGCGAGAACACATCCCCGAGCCGCGGTGCGAGATCGAGGAATGCCGCACCAGTCGCGACAAGCGGAGGGTCGGACCACTCACTCGACGCTGCGATGTCCCCAGCAAGGGCCAGGGCATCATCGGCCGCGCCGTTCTCCCGTGCCAACGTCTCGGCCCGGCGCACGAGATCGGTCAGCGATTCGAGCGACGGGGCCGTCACCGTGACCGAACCCGACCCAACCCCGTCGGGGAGGTCGACCAACGCCACCACTGTGACCGACTGTCCGACAGTCTCGCCATTCGTGGTGAGGGTGTTACGCGCCCAACGCAGGTTGGCCGCGCTGCTCGAGCGCACCACCACAACACATCCCCGGGACGCCGAGGCGGCCAGCGCAGTTTCGACGATCTCCTGCGGTGAACTCATCGCCCGCCCTCCTGAGCGCTGTTCAGCACATTGACCGACTCGAAGACAGCAGCCGGACAACCATGAGACACCGGCGCCACCTGGCCGGGCTGGCCCTTACCGCAGTTGAAGGCCCCTCCGAGCAGATACGTGGACGGCCCGCCCACCGCGATCATCGAGCCCCAGAAGTCCGTGGTGGTGGCCTGGTAGGCCACATCCTTGACCTGGCCCGCAAGCCGTCCGGCTCGGATTCGATAGAAGCGCTGCCCGGTGAACTGGAAGTTGAAGCGCTGCATGTCAATGGACCACGACTTGTCGCCCACGACGAAAATGCCATCCTCGACACCGCCGATGAGGCCCTCAAGATCCGGACCGTCTGGCGCAGGCAGCAACGACACATTGGGCATGCGCTGGATGGCAGTATGCCCCGCACTGTCGGCGTAGGCCGACCCGTTCGAACGCGGGTGGCCGAACTCGGCCGCCATCGCACGGTCGAGCTGGTATCCCACGAGAGTGCCGTTGTGCACGAGGTCCCACGACTGAGCTTCGACGCCCTCGTCGTCCCAGCCCACGCTTGCGAGGCCATGGGGAGTCAGGCGATCTCCCGTGACATTCATCAGTTCGGAGCCATACCGCAGGACACCGAGCTTGGCTGGGGTCGCGAAGGACGTGCCCGCGTAGTTGGCCTCGTATCCGAGGGCGCGGTCGAGTTCGGTGGCATGTCCCACGGACTCATGGATCGTCAGCCAGAGATTGGTGGGGTCGATCACCAGGTCGTACTTCCCGGGCTCCACTGACGGAGCCGCGGCCTTCTCAGCGAGTTGTTCAGGAAGGGTTGCGAGCTCTGCGTCCCAATCCCAGGCAGTGACGCCGGCGACGGTGCGGGCCTCGCCGGTGAGGTACTCCCAGCCACGCCCCGCAGGCGGTGCGATGGTGCTCATGGTCTCGAATGCGCCGGTGGCCTCGTCGACGGCGACGGCTGTCCAGTCGCACTGGAGGCGCACGCGCTGCTGCGTTGTCCTCGTCCCTGCGAGATCGGCGTAGAACACCTGCTCCTTCACCGCACGCAAGGACGACGTCACATGGGAGACCGCAGTGTGCGCGAGCAGACGGGCGCTCCGTTCGACGAGAAGGGCCACTCTCTCGGACTCTGCGACCTCGAAGGGGTCTATGACGTAGTCCGACACCCAACTGCCCACATGCACGGGCTCATCAGCAAGCACGACGCGAGTGATGCTCAGGGGGGCGCTGATACGAGCGAGTGAGACTGCGCGCTCGGCGAGCAAGCGAGCCGTGTCGACCGTGACGACGTCCGAGGCGGCAAAACCCCAGCAGCCATCGACCAGGACGCGGACGGCTAGCCCGCTGTCGTCATCGAGTGCCGAGCCCTCGAGCCGCGCGTCACGCACGTGCAGTCCGGATGTGCGCAGGGACACGACGCGCACATCCGCGTGACTGGCTCCTAGATCACGCGCCCTCGAGAGCCCGGCGTCAGCACAGGCGGCGAGTGGCAGGGCCAAGAAAACCGGGTCGATGGAACGGCTCACTCGCTCGTCCCCGCGCTGTGACGGGTGCAGCGAGCACCGTGGCGGATCTTTCGTGACAGGTCCATGTAGGGACCCTAGACCGAGGCAGACGTGTCGTAACCCGCGAGTACCGGCGGGTAACGGCTAGGTTCGCAGCGGCACACTCTCCGGCCGTTGTCATCACCGGCCACGGGGGGAACCAAACTTTCGCCCGCCAGAGCGCCCCGACGTGAGTGTGCGGCGGTCCGTGCGAGAGTTCGTCATCGCAGTTCGTATGGGTGTGGCGGTCCGAAACGGTCGACGTAGACCGTGACGGCTCCTGCCCCGAGGTGGACAGGAGACCGATCATGGGACGAGTCGTGCTCGTCACAGGCGGCAACCGAGGAATCGGGCTCTCGATCGCGCAGGCCTTCGTCGCCGCCGGAGATCGAGTCGTGATCACCTCCCGCAACGGTGAACTTCCCCCCGAGCTCGCCGGCACTGATGTCCTCGTCGTTCGCGCTGATGTCACCGACTCCGCGAGCATCGACGCAGCTTTCGACCGTGTCGAGGCCGAGGTGGGGCCGGTCGAGGTTGTCGTCGCGAATGCGGGGATCACGCGCGACACCCTGATCATGCGCATGTCCGACGACGATGTGGCCGAAGTGATCGACACCAATCTCGTGGGGGCTATCCGCGTCGCGCGTCGAGCAGCCAAGAGCATGCTGCGCCAGCGCCGGGGGCGTCTGATCTTCATATCGAGCGTGGTCGGACTCCTCGGCTCCGCTGGGCAGACAAACTACTCAGCCTCCAAGGCCGGCCTCGTCGGTCTAGCGCGGTCACTGGCGCGGGAGCTAGGCAGCCGCGGAATCACGGCGAATGTCGTCACACCCGGCTTCGTCGATACCGACATGACCGCCGCACTGCCCGAGGAGCGCAAAGCGGAGATCCTCGGCTCAGTGCCGCTGGGCCGTTATGCCTCACCGGCGGAGATCGCGGGGACGGTCCTGTTCCTGGCCAGCGACTCTGCTGCTTACATCACCGGAGCCGTGATCCCCGTCGACGGCGGTCTCGGCATGGGTCACTGAGGAAAGGGACGACACTATGGGAATCCTTGAGGGCAAGCGTCTGCTGATCACCGGTGTGCTCACCGACCAGTCGATCGCCTTCCACGTCGCACGCCTGGCACAGCAGGAGGGCGCAACAATCGTTCTCTCATCCTTCGGACGTGCGATGTCCTTGACTAGCCGTATCGCCGGCCGACTGCCCACGCCAGCCCCGGTGATCGAACTAGATGTCACGAGTCCCGAGCATCTCGCCGGACTCGCTGATCGTCTTCTCGAACACGTCGACGGCCTCGATGGCGTCGTTCACTCGATCGGCTATGCCCCGGCTGCGGCCCTCGGTGGCAACTTCCTGAACACCGAGTGGGACGACGTTGCGACGGCGGTTCACGTGTCGGCCTTTTCACTGAAATCCCTCGCCATGGCGTGTCTTCCCCTCATGACCGGGCCGGGTCGCACGTCCTCGGTCGTGGGGCTGACCTTCGACGCGACAGTCGCCTGGCCCAAGTACGACTGGATGGGAGTCGCCAAGGCAGCGCTCGAATCCACCTCGCGCTACCTCGCGCGCGACCTTGGCCCCCAAGGAGTACGCGTCAACCTCGTCGCGGCTGGCCCCATCCGCACCATCGCAGCCAATTCCATCCCGGGTTTCAACGACTTCGAAGAGGTCTGGAACACGCGCTCTCCGATCGGATGGGACCTCACCGACCCTGAGCCCGCAGCGCGTGGTTGTGTCGCACTGCTCTCGGATTGGTTCCCCAAGACCACCGGGGAAATCGTGCACGTCGACGGTGGGGTGCACGCCATCGGAGGGTGAGCCCGCCGGAGACGTGGCGGCGGTGCACCCTTCGCCACCCGTGCTCGGGCATGCTGTCCTCATGCCGCGATCGAGTTCACAGCGCAGACCGCTCGGTCCCGACAGATCGGCGAGCCGCCCGTGGTCTCGGAACTCCCGGCGCCTCGCAGCCGGGCTGGCCGCCCTCACCGGCGTACTTGTGCTCGGGACAATCGGCTACATCCTTCTGGGGATCACTCCCCTCGACGCCGCTTATCAGACCGTCACCACGGTGACCACGATCGGCTTCCGCGAGGTCGTCGTCTTCGGCACCGCCGAGAAGATCTACACGATGGTGCTCGCCCTGATCGGAGTGGGCACGGTGCTCTACACCCTGACGCTCACCCTGGAGATCGTCATGGAAGGACAACTCGGAGATCTGTGGGGGAGACGGCGCATGAAGCGTGACATTGACGGTCTCGAGGGCCACGCCATCGTGTGCGGCTGGGGCCGCGTCGGGAGAGCGACGGCCGATCAACTCACGCGCACCGGGCAATCGGTCGTGATCATCGATCAGTCCGAGGAGAGACTCGAGGGCTGCCCTTACCCGTACATCGTCGGTGACGCCTCGATGGACAACGTGCTACGCGACGCGGGGATCCGCACCGCTAGAACCCTTGTCGCCTCACTCGACAGCGACGCGTCAAGCGTTTACGTCGTCCTGAGCGCCCGCACCCTCAACCCCGACCTCCTCGTCATTGCGCGTTCGCGCACGGATGATGCCGAGCCGAAGTTCCTTCGGGCTGGAGCCGACCGAGTGGTGAATCCACAACGGATCGGCGGCAATCGCATCGCCGCCTTCGCGGAGTCGCCCTACGTGGTGGACTTCCTCGACGTTGTCATGCACGAGGGCAACCACGAGTTCCGCATGGCCGACGTCGCCGTGCAGGAATCCTCTCGGCTCGCCGGCTCGACCGTAGCCGACGCGCGAGCCCGCGAGGGAGGGGCCGCAGTCCTGCTGGCGCTCCGGGCCGAGGGCCGGTTCGTCACCAATCCCGAACCGGCCACCGTGATCCGACCCGGCGATGTTCTGATCGTCGTCGGAACGGATGCGCAGATCACCGACCTCAGAAGTCAGGCCGATCGCCCATGAGTCACCGCCTCGTGATTCTCCGCCACGCAAAGTCGCTCTGGCCTGATGGCATGCCCGATCATGATCGCCCCCTTGCGCCGCGCGGCGTCGTCGACGCGAAGGCAGCGGGGGAGTGGTTGCGCGACCACGTCGGCACACCCGACCACGTCATCGTGTCCACCGCGCGCAGGGCCCGCGGCACCTGGACCCTCGCCGCCGACGCAGTCGGCTACATCGGCGCCGCCGGCTACGATCATGAATCGCAGGGTGCTCTCACCATCGACCCTCGGATCTATGAGGCGCGCGCCTCCACCCTTCTCGAGGTATTGCGCGAGATCCCCGAGAGGGTTGCCCTCGCATTCCTCGTCGGACACATGCCCGGGTGCGCCGACCTCGTCGATCTACTCGCACGTGACCGCGACCCGGCGGCTGCGGCGCTGTTCGCCGTGAAATACCCCACCAGCGGCATTGCGGTGCTCGACGTCGATCCGGGCCTCACATGGTCGCGGCTGGACCAAAAGTCAGCCCGTCTCAGCGATTTCGCGGTTCCCCGGGGCTAGGTCAGCGAACAGGTGGCGCCGGAGTGGGTGTGCCCGCTTCGGCATCGGCTTGTTCGATCTCCTCACGGGTGATCCCCAGCAGGTAGAGCACAGGGTCGAGGAATGGTGCGGTGATCCCGGTGTCGGCCTGAGCTCGCACGACCGGCTTGGCGTTGAAGGCTATGCCGAGGCCGGCCACAGCGAGCATGTCCAGATCATTGGCTCCGTCGCCGATCGCGACCGTGCGATCAAGCGGCACGCCCTCGACGTGAGCAAACTCGATCAGAGCAGCCGCCTTTGCCGCGCGATCGATCACTCGTCCGATCACTCGTCCGGTCAAGGCACCGTCGACGATCTCGAGGACATTCGCACGAGAGTGGTCGATTCCGAGATCTTCCGCCAGTGGATCCACGACAGCGCTGAAACCACCTGACACAACTGCGATCCTGAAGCCGAGCCTCTTGAGGGTTCGCACCAGGGTTCTGGCTCCCGGCGTGAGGCGCAATTCGCGGTAGACATCGGTCAGCACCGACGCGGGAAGTCCCTCGAGCAACGCCACCCGGGTGTGGAGTGACTGCGCGAAGTCGAGCTCTCCGCGCATGGCTCGCTCGGTCACGTTGCGAACCTCATCCTCGCAGCCCGCGTGCCGGGCGAGGAGTTCGATGACCTCGTCCTGAATCAAGGTGGAGTCGACGTCCATCACGACCAGGTGGGTTCCACGTCCTCGGAGCCCGGCGCGTTGGACGGCGACGTCGACGCCGAGCGCCGCTGATTCCGCAGCCAGGGCTGTCCGCAACTGCTGCTGGTCGGCGCCGGACACCGAGAGTTCGATCGCGGTGACAGGGTATGACGCCGTACGGACGATCCGATCAATGTTGCCGCCGAGTGCAGAGATCGTGCGCGTCAAACCCGAGAGGGCCGCGGGCAGCAGCGGGTGTCCCAGCACCGTGACAAGAAGGCGCCCGCGACGTCGATCGTCGTGCTCTTCGGCGCCCGGAGTGATCTCGACGGCCATCTCAAGTTCGGCGGCCACAGCATGGGCCGTGACGGAAGCGCCCTCGACATCGATGACGGCCCCACTGCCACGCTCATGGAGCGGGCCCAGCAAGACCCCGAGTGTCAGTCGACTTCGGATGACGACCTGTTCAACGTCGAGAATCAGCAGGTCGTGGTTCGCGAGCGCGGCGGTGAGTGTCGCGGTGACGCCGGGGCGATCTGGGCCGGTGAGGGTGATGAGCAGGGTGCGAGCGGTGCCGCCGGGATCAATGCGCATGGTGAGGCGAGCCTACCGATGCCGCACGTGCCGTTCGGGTTCCGGCTCCGCCTCAGCCGAGTACGCGGCACAGAGGGCGTAGCGCGCCGCGGCGCGAAGCGGACGCAAGGCCTGTAGGCGCCTTTCGGCCTCGTTCGCGGTGATCGCCCCTCCCTCGGACTCCACCGCGATCGCGAGCACGCCCAGCAACCGGGTCGCGCTCGCGATCAGACGCTGCGCCCGTCCCGGCAGCGAAGGCGGGAGGTCGAGTGCCCGCAGTTCACGGTCGAGAGATGCCAACCTCGACGTGATGTCGCCGCTGCCCCGGGCAACGTCGAGTGCTGCCATCGTCGCTGCCGTCTCCGCCACCATCTCCGTCAGCGCGCGATCGGCCTCGGACAACGTCGGCAATCCATAGGGTGGAAACGACATGTTCGCCTCGACGACATCCCACCGCACCACCGCACCCTGGGGGAGTTCGACAACCGTGGGCAGGAGGGCACACGCACCTTGCTGCAGCGGGGCGATCGTCACGATCACCGCGCCAGCCACGAGGGCGGAAGCGCTGAGCGCGGCCGGCCCTGGCAAGCCGGTGAGATCACCCGCCTCAGGTAGCACGAGGCGTAACGCCGTCACCCCCTGGGCGCGCAACCGACCGAGCGCGACCGCCAGAGAGACCGGCTCACCTTCCAGGGGGACACCCACGACTCGGTGCAGCGGGTCGGTTCCCACAGACCCCGCAACTGCGTCATCGAGGCTCGATCCGCCACCCAGATAGGAATTGCCCCAGCAGGTGAGAGCGCCCGCGCGACGAAGTGAGCTGGCCACAGAATCCAACCTATGCCGTGAGGCCGCGTGGAGTCGGGCCGGACCGGCACCGCACACTCGCGAGATCGCGCTGCCATGTCACCCAGTCTGAGTCGGAGCGAACGACACAGGGGTCTACGCCTTGTGGGTGGCACCAGAATCGACCCTGGATGGCTAGGGTTCGGACCGTGAGTGACGTCGTGCGATTCCTCGAGGTGGACGTCGTCCGGGGAGGTACCAACATCCTTGCCGGGGTCACCTGGGATGTTGCCGAAGGCCAGCGGTGGGTCGTCCTCGGCCCCAACGGCGCCGGCAAGACAACATTGCTGGCCCTCGCCGCGACGTTGATTCATCCCACGCGCGGTAGCGTCGAAATCCTCGATGAGCGTCTCGGTCGCACCGACGTCTTCGAGCTCCGACCACGCATCGGGCTCGCAAGCGCCGCGTTGGCCGAGCGAATTCCACCTGAGGAAACCGTGTCCGACGTCGTCGTCACTGCTGCGTACGCCATCACCGGGCGGTGGCGGGAGGGCTACGAAATCGGCGATCACACCCGCGCCCAGCGACTACTTGACCAACTCGGGGTCGGCACGTTGACCTCGCGCAGGTTCGGAACCCTCAGTGAGGGTGAGCGCAAACGCGTCCAAGTAGCGCGCGCACTGATGACCGATCCCGAGTTGCTTCTGCTCGATGAGCCCGCCGCAGGACTCGATCTCGGAGGCCGTGAGGATCTCGTGCGTCGCCTCGGCGCCATCGCCGTCGACCAGGACGCGCCGACCACGGTGCTCGTGACCCACCACGTCGAAGAGATTCCTGAGGGTTTCACTCATGCGCTGCTCCTACGCGGCGGCGTCGTCGTCGCCCAGGGCAACATCGAGGATGTGCTGACGCCCGAACTTCTTGGCCAGACGTTCGGGCTTCCCCTCGACGTCGATCGCCACGGCCATCGCTGGACCGCACGCGCCCGCTGAATCGCCGACCGTGATTCCCGCGTGGCCCCGGGTGAAAGCAGGAGTTGGGCCGACCTTCCGACGTAACATCAGGCCATGAACCCGTGGGCATGGTGGCTGGTGTCCGCCGCGGTACTCGTCGTCGCCGAGATCCTCACCACGAGCCTGGTGTTCGCGATGATCGCGGCAGGTGCTGCGGCGGGTGCGATTGTCGCCGCGCTTGGCGGGGGAGTGGCCCTGGAGTTAGGCGCGTTCGCACTGGTGTCGCTTGCACTCCTGGTCCTTGTCCGCCCCATAGCCCTGAATCACCTTCACACACCATCGAGGCTGCGCAGCGGGGTGGCAGCTCTCGTGGGCGCCGAAGCCGAGGTCCTTGAGACAGTCGACCCCCGCGACGGCCGCATCAGGCTGTCCGGTGAGATCTGGTCAGCCCGGGCCTACGACGGACAGTCCGTCCTGGCCCCGGGCACGGTCGTGCGCGTAGTGGAGATCGCCGGAGCCACTGCACTCGTCATCTGAGCAAGTCCTAGGAAGGGATGAACGATGTTCGACATCGGTAGCGGCCAGGTCGCTGGACTCATCATCGGATTGGTGGTCATCATCCTCGTCCTGGTGACACTCGCCAGGGCCGTGAGGATCGTTCCCCAGGCACGCACCGGAATCGTCGAGCGTCTCGGTCGCTATCACCGCACCCTCGTTCCGGGGCTCAGCCTGCTGATTCCCTATGTGGATCGGCTCAAGCCCCTGATCGACATGCGCGAGCAGGTGGTGTCATTCCCACCACAGCCGGTGATTACCGAGGACAACCTGGTCGTCAACATCGACTCAGTGATCTATTTCCAGGTGACCGACGCGAAGGCCGCCATGTACGAGATCGCGAGCCCGATCACCGGGATCGAACAGCTCACCGTCACGACCCTGCGCAACGTCATCGGCGGGATGGACCTCGAGCGCACGCTCACCTCCCGCGAGGACATCAACAACGCGCTGAGGGGTGTTCTCGATCAGGCCACCGGCAAATGGGGCATCAGAGTCAATCGCGTGGAGCTCAAAGCTGTCGACCCCCCCATGAGCGTGCAGGAGACGATGGAGAAGCAGATGCGCGCCGAGCGCGAGAAGCGGGCCTCCATCCTCACCGCCGAGGGATTCAAACAGTCGCAGATCCTCACTGCGGAAGGTGAACGACAGGCCGCGATCCTGCGTGCCGAGGGCGACTCTCAAGCGCGCATTTTGCGAGCCGAGGGAGAGGCCAAGGCGATCCAGAAGGTCTTCGACGCCATCCATGCGGGCGGCGCCGACGCGCAAGTTCTCGCCTACCAGTACATCCAGGCCCTTCCCTCGATTGCGAACGGCACGGCAAACACCGTGTGGGTGATCCCAGCCGAGCTCTCCCGCGCAATGGAGCAACTCGGGTCAGCGTTCTCCAAGCCCACCGCACCCGCGCCCACCTTCGGATCCACCAGTGATTCGGGGAACTGAGAACGGGTGAATCTCCTCCTCCTCGCAGGTGGGGGGGTGCTCGCCGGCGCGGTCAATGCCGTGGTCGGATCTGGCACCCTGCTCACCTACCCGCTACTCCTGGGCGCGGGCCTCCCACCTGTGGCGGCCAACGCCAGCAACTCGATGGGCCTGGTACCCGGCAGCGCGTTCGCCACGTGGATCTACCGCGACGAACTCTCCGGACGAGGGCCCCAGCTCAAACTCATGGCCGGCACGGCTGTCGTCGGGGCACTGGCGGGGACCGGCCTCGTGCTCGCCTTGCCCGCACAGGTCTTCGAGTCAGTGGTGCCGTGGCTCATCCTCAGCGCCTGCATCCTCGTGATAGTCCAGCCGAGGCTTCTCGCCGCACTCAACTCACGCGGCATCGACGCCACACGGCTGCCGCGAGCCACGCTCATCCCCGTCCTCTTCCTTGTCGGTGTCTACGCGGGGTACTTCGGGGCAGCTCAGGGAATCATTCTCATGGCCGTCCTCGCGACGTTGTACGACATCGACCTCCAACGCTCGAATGCGGCCAAGATCGTGCTCCAAGGCGTGTCGAACGCAGCGGCGGCTCTTCTGTTCGCTATAGCGGGTGTCATCGACTGGCCTGCGGCACTCGCCGTTGGCATCGGTGCCTCCGTCGGAGGCCTGATCGGGGCGCCGTTCGCTCGCCGCCTACCGCCGTCGCTCCTTCGGGCGGCAATCGTCGCGGTCGGCCTCGTCGCGGCCATCGTCAGCTTCTCGAGGATGTGAGGTGGACTAGTGGTCGAGTTCATCTCCATTTCCGACCCAGGTGACCCGCGCCTGCGCGATTACACCGGGCTCACCGACGTCTCGCTCCGACGCATTCGCGAACCCGCCGAGGGCTTGTTTCTCGCGGAAGGGGAGAAGGTCATTCGGCGCGCGCTGGCCGCTGGATTCCTTCCGCGGTCACTGTTCATGGCCAGTCGTTGGTGGGAGAGCCTCGCGGCCGACCTTGAATCATTCGACGGCCCGGTGTACCTCTGCGACGAATCCGTGATCCGCGAAGTCACCGGGTTCAACGTGCACAGGGGAGCTCTCGCCTCGATGGGGCGACTACCTCTGCGAAGCGTGTCCGACGTGATCGCTGGCGCGAGACGTGTGGTGGTGCTCGAAGACCTCGTGGATCACACGAATGTGGGATCGGTGTTCCGCAATGCCGCCGCACTTGGCATTGACGCCGTCCTCGTCAGCCCGGAGTGCGCCGATCCGCTCTATCGGCGCAGCATCAAGGTATCGATGGGCTCCGTGTTCGCCGTTCCCTGGACTCGCGCAGACCCCTGGCCAGAAACCCTGGATCTGCTTCGCGCCCAGGGTTTCTCGACCCTAGCGATGTCCCCAGACCCGCGTGGACGGCTACTACAGGAGGTCGACCTTCAACGGCCTGTGGCGGTCGTGCTGGGCACCGAGGGGGAGGGCTTGACCGCCGAGGCACTCGCGCGTTGCGAGCAATCCGTGCGAATCCCGATGTCGGCGGGTGTCGACAGCCTCAATGTCGCGGCAGCCAGTGCCGTGGTGTTCTACGCTCTCGGCACGGCCAACGCTGGTTGACACCGGCCTACGGTCGCCCTAGTTTGCAGACCCTCCGACCCTCCGACCCTCAGACCCTCCGACCCTCAGACCCTCAGACCCTCCGACCCTCAGCACCTCACGGACCTCAGTTTCGAGGGACGGTGCCCAATCTGAATGGATAGGTAGATGACCATGCTGGACGGCATCGAAACGCGCAAGGTGGTCCGCGAAGACGGTACGAAGATCGCGTACAGCGTCGTCGGAAATGGTCCCTTGATCCTGCTGGTCCACGGGTTCCCGGAGAGCTGGTATTCCTACCGCCACATCATTCCGCCGCTTGCCGAGGCTGGGTACCAAGTAGCAGCGATCCATGTCCGCGGCTATGGCGAATCCGACAAGCCGTCCGAGGTCGAGGCCTACCTCTCGAGGACCAATGCCGATGACATCGTCGCGGTGATCGATGACCTCGGTCACGAGCGCGCCGTACTGGTGGGCCACGACTGGGGCTCGGTGCTCGTGCAGACGGCGGCAATCCTGCACCCGGACCGGCTTTCCGGCCTCGTCACTCTCTCGGTGCCGGTCTTCGAGCCACTCCCGGCTCCCGCCTCTGAGGTCACCGCTCAGATCTTCCCGGACAACATGTTCTACCAGCACTACTTCAACGTGCCCGGCCAGGCCGAGCGCGAGATCGATGCAGACCCTGAGAGATTCCTGCGAATCTTCTTCCACTACATGTCGGGTCAGCACCCCGTCGACGAGAACATTCTCGTCCGCCCCAAGGGTTCAACGGCTCTCATGGAGGGCCTCACCGCTCCCGAATCCCTCCCGGCATGGCTGACTGCTGACGACCTCGCGTACTACCTGAAGTCCTTTGCCGAGGGTGGTTTCACCGGCCCACTCAACCGCTACCGGGCCTGGGACCTCGACTTCCCCGACCTCATCGGCACCGAGGATCTTCGAGTGACCGCCCCGACACTCTTCATCGGAGGTGACCTCGATCCCTCACGATGGATCTACGGGGTCGACTCCTACGCTGACCCACTCTCGCGGTGCGACGATCCACGTGGGCTGCACATGGTCGCGGGCGTCGGACACTGGATCCAGCAGGAGGCACCCCACGATGTGGTCGTGCACATGCTGACGTTCCTGTCCGATCTCCGGGAGGAGAACCGGCTCTAAGCGTTCCTGCGGCCCGCTCGCCGGACTCCGAGCACGGTTCCGGTGAGAAATGCCCCGACGAAGGCTCCCATCCCACTGCTGATGGGGTTGTCGATGAAGGGCAGCCACGCGAAGATCGCCGTCAGCACGGTGACCCCTGCGCCGCACGCGAGACCTGAGAGGACCCCTGTGCGCAAGCCTGACGCCATCGGGCCGCGCGACTCGGCCGTGACTACCTGACCCTCTGACGCCCGGGTTCGCGACACAGGGCCGGGGGAGCGGCTCACAGGCGCACCTGCAGTGGAGCCGCCACCCAGAGATGCGTCAACCTCGCGCAGGAGTCGATCGAACTCGTCGTCGTTACTCATATGCTCATGATGACGCCACCGCCGGGGTTGCGTCGAGATCTGCCTCAACCTCGGCGACCTCGGCAGCATCCAGGAAAGTGCGGCCACTCTCCAGAAGCAGCCGTTCCACCGCCCGCTCCTGGTCGAGCAGCATGTCGCGCGCAGTGACTCCCGGTGATGCCACGTCGCCCCGAAAGGCCACCAGCGACAGCCCTGACGTGACTGCGCCGAATCCCTCGGGCGTGGAGATCGTGAATCCGTGGTAGCCAAGGCCACCTTGGGCTGGTGTTCCGTTGCCCCTCGGCAGGGATGCGATCAGCCTGGTGAGGTGCACGGCCTCGTCGCCCGTGAGGTACCAGACCGGATCGACGCGTCCTGAATAGATGCCCAGTTCAACGCGGACGGGTGCGGCCGATGGCAGGCCCGGGGTCGCAGTTGTGCCGCACCCCGCAGCCCCCAGGCTCACACCCAGTGCCAGGAGCGTCGTGGCTACGCGCGAACCCATCCGCATAGACGTCATTGTGCCGCGCCTTCGTCGGGGACGCACTCTCCTCGCCAAGGATCGTGCCCACGGGCTCGTTGGCGCACGGACCACCCCGTGGGACAAGTCCCGAGCCCCAACCCGAGCCCGTGACCCCTAGCGTTAGCCCATGACCGAGAACCCACCAACTGAAAACCCCGCAGGACGCAGCGTCACCAACGCGGGTGCGTCCACCCGTCGGCAGCGCTGGACCCCGATGCTCTTCATCGGCCTGGGAACGGCCCTGATCATCATGGACGCGACGATCGTCAACGTCTCGCTTCCCTCGATCATCCGCGAACTCAAGATCAACTCGATCGACGCCGAGTGGGTCAACGCCATCTACGCCCTCGTCTTCGCCGCGCTGCTGATCATCGCCGGTCGCGTCGGAGATCGGGTCGGGCGACGACTTCTGTTCACCCTCGGCGCAGTGGTGTTCGGCGTAGCGAGCATTGTCGCGGCAAAGACAGGAGACGGTCAGGCTCTCATCGCTGCCCGCGCACTACAGGGGGTGGGCGGAGCGATGATGTCGCCCACCTCGCTCTCGCTCGTGAATTCGATCTACACCGGCCGTTCGCGCAATATCGCCTTCGCCATCTACGGATCGATCATCGGCGGGATGGCGGCCATCGGTCCCTTGCTTGGTGGTTGGCTCACCGAGCACCATTCGTGGCGTTGGGCCTTCTACATCAATGTGCCGATCGTCATCGTCATCATCGTGGGCTCGCTCCTCATCGTCCCCGAGAGCAAGGATGACCACGTCGACCCTGGTTTCGACGTCGGGGGAGCGGTGCTCTCGGCGCTGGGCATCGGGCTCGTGGTGTTCGCGCTGATCGAAGGTCGCAACTACGGCTGGGTCACGACCGTTGCGGACGTCAACCTCGCCGGAATCGACTGGGCTCCCGGCTCTCTCTCACCCGTCCTGTGGGCGCTGGTTCTGTCCGTCGCAGCACTGATGGCTCTGTACGGGGTGGAACGGCGGCGCACGCGGGCAGGCTCGTCGGTGCTGCTGGATCTATCCCTGTTCGGCATTCCCACATTCACGCTCGGCAGCATGGCCGGCTTGATAGTGAGCCTCGGGGAGTTCGGCATCCTGTTCTCGCTGCCACTGTTCTTGCAAAGCGTGCTGGGTTACAACGCCTTTGGGGCAGGGGCCATGCTGGCCTCGCTCGCGGTAGGCGCCTTTCTCGCGGGACCCACCGCCGCCTCTCTGGCGCAACGTCGATCACCGCGTTTTGTCGCACGGCTGGGGATGGTGCTGGAGATCATCGGCATCGTCGGCATGGGCCTGAGCCTGTCGACCTCGGTGAACGGGTGGCTCATCGCTGGATGGCTCGTGATCTACGGAGTCGGGGTCGGATACGCGTCCTCACAGCTCACGAGCCTGATCCTGGCCGACGTGCCGCGGCGCAAGGGCGGCCAGGCCAGCGGGACGCAAAGCACCGCACGCCAAATCGGCTCGGCCCTGGGCACCGCCATCCTGGGCACGGTGCTCTTCATCAGCCTGTCGCACCAGACCGATCAGAATCTCGCCGGTGTGCCCGGCCTCAGCGATGAGCAACGCCAGATGATCAGCAGCGCTGTGGAGCACTCCGCGGGCACGGTGATCCCCTCCCTGGGGTCGCAGCCCGGGGGAGAGGCAGCCGCCTCGGCCGCCGGCGACGCGTTCGCCACAGCGATCCGGCTGACCTCGCTCGTCGCCGCAGGCTTCGTCGGCCTGGGCCTTCTGGCCACCCTCCGACTCCCCCCAGCAGGCCGTCTCGAGACCGAAACTGAGCCCGATTCCAGTCGGGACGATGCTGCGATCGCGTGAATCCTCGACGAGCGGGTTATTCGATGGGGGCCCCTCCGCGCTACCGTTGGTTCACAAGGCGATGACAGGAGCTCGGCCATGGTCAGCGGTTCAGGCACTCAATCGGACCCGTGGGTCCTGGCAACCCCCAGCGGAGGTTCGTCCTATACGGCGTACCGCGACGAACAGGCCGATCCGGCCGTCCTGGTTTGTTTGGTAGGAAAGACCGAACTCACCTACCTCCTGCGTGCGCTGGACGACCTCCACGCCTGGCTTATCGAGAAGGCCGACTGGGTTGCGCTCGGGGCATCCGACGAACAACGCCCTGCAGTCGAGGGCACCGTCGAGGCGTGGGCTCGGCTCAGCTCGAACCCCGTGGGCGGCTGGTACGGCCAGAAGAAGGGCATGCGCGGGCGGTTCGGGGTGTACGTGCCTCCTGTGCTGGTCGCCCAGGGCAGAGCCGAGATCGCGATCGAGAACCGCAAGGCGCGTATCCAGTCGCTCTGAGTCTGTCAGGTTCCTGGTGTGGGCATCCTCACTCTAGAATTACATAATGTCGCTTATCGGCGTTATACAATGGAATCTACGCCCTCGTCAGGTTCGTCACTCACAGGGTCATCACATGATCTTCAGGGCACTTTCGTAGCCCCGACGGGACCTTCGGGAACACCCGGAGCCTCCTGACCGTTTAACCTGAGAGTCCGGTCCACCAGGCCGGCTGACCACAAGGTAGGCAGACATGGGCGACGGAGCCCTTCGCGGCACGCGACTCGGTGCGACCAGTTATGAGAACGACGACCACGTCGAGCTCGCACCCCGCCAGATCATTCACTATGACTGCCCCCAGGGGCACAGTGTCTCGATGCCGTTCTCTGTCGAGGCTGACGTGCCGTCCGTCTGGGAATGTCGCTGCGGCGCCGAGGGCATCATCCGCAATGGCGAGAAGCCCGAGGTCAAGGCCATCAAGCATGTCCGCACCCACTGGGACATGCTGCTCGAGCGACGCACCCTCGAAGACCTCGAGGTCCTTCTCCAGGAGCGCCTAGCATTCGTCCGGGATGGACGTCCGACGGGCAAGAAGTCCGCGTAAGCGCTCTCAGTGCTCGGGTTCGTCGTCGCGTATGAGGGTGCCCTGGATGATCTCTCCACCCACTGGCCGCTCAATGTCCTCCGAGATCACCGTTCCGTGAACGATGGTCGTTCCCGACTTGGCCCGTCGCATCACCGCAGCGCCCACCTTGGTCCGCACCACTCGACGCACAGGCGGGATAAGCAGGATCATCCCCAGCGCGCTCGTCACGAGTCCGGGCACTGCTATGAGCAGGCCCGCCACCGCCTTGGTGCCGGCATCGCCCACCTCACGGCCGACGAGCCCCATCCGCTCCTGGGTCATGCCCGGCATCACGACGATCCCCTCGACCGTGACCGGCCGTAGCGACGCCAGCGCGGACGAGCCCGCTCGGCGCACCACCGCCGAGCCGATCACCAGCAGGCAGGCCATCACCAGAACGACGCCGCCCCAGCCGATCAATCCGGCAAGCCACGAGGCCGCGCACCACTCGGCGAGCGGGTACACGATGAGAAAGAGGATGACCCAGAGCCCCACGACGATCAGCCTCTCGGGCGCTGTGCGGGTGGGGAGGACGTGCCCTGCCGACCCGCGAATACCTGGCGAACCTTGGCCGCCTTGTCTGCGGCTCCCCAGACGGTGACGCGCCACAGGGCCTCGACGACGATCCGCTGGTTCATCTTCGAGACGCCGAGCTCGCGTTCGACAAACTCGATCGGGACCTCCCTTACGCGCAGACCCGCACGTACCGCACGCCACGCCAGATCTACCTGGAAGCAGTACCCCTTGCTCTCGACCCCGGTGAGATCGAGTGTGCGCAAGGTCTGAGCCCGGAAGGCGCGGAATCCCCCGGTGGCGTCATGGAGCGGCACCCCGAGCATCACCCTGGTGTAGAGATTTCCTCCGCGCGAGAGCACCTTGCGCGACGACGGCCAATTCACGACGGAACCCCCAGGCACCCATCGTGATCCGAGGACCAGATCGGCATCACGCAGCGCCGCGAGTAGCCGGGGCAACTGTTCGGGCTGGTGCGAGCCGTCGGCGTCCATCTCGACCACAACGTCATAGCCCTCGGTGAGCGACCACTCAAATCCCGCAAGATAAGCGGCTCCGAGCCCCTCCTTGCCGCGCCGATGAAGGACTCGCACGTGCTCATCGGATGCGGCAAGTTCGTCGGCAATGGCCCCCGTGCCGTCTGGACTGTTGTCGTCGGCCACGAGAACGTGCGCCTCAGGGACCGCGGCCCGGAGACGACCCACGATGAGTCCCAGATTCTCTCGCTCGTTGTACGTCGGGATGATCACGACGATTCGACCAAGATCGTCGAACTTGGGCTCGATCACGGGACTGGCTCCTCAGCGCTCGTTCGAAGTCCTGAGCCTACGTCGCGCTGTCGTCGACGTCCGATACCAGCCACGACCAGCAGCGCGACAGCGGCCCCGACGGCAAGGTACTCAGGTAGGGATCCCAACCTGTCGGAGATGGTCAGGTCGTCGCGAAGCGGGATCTGTTCGACGAGATAGCCCGCGGTGAACTCCGGAATCGAACCGGCCAGGGATCCGTCAGGGAGCACGATGGCACTGATACCGCTCGTCGCAGCGATCAGGAATGAGCGTCCGTGCTCGACCGCCCGAAGCCGGGACATGGCCAATTGCTGCTCAGGCTGACCGGTTCGCCCGTAGGTCGCGTTGTTGGTCTGCACAGCCATGACCCGCGCGCCGAGCCCGGACAGTTCTCCCTGAACTCCGTCGCCCCGGACCGCCGCCTGTCCGAGCTCGTCATAGGCCACCTCAAAACAGATCAGGTCGCCGAGGCGTGCTGGGCCCACCTGCAACACACCTGTGTCTGGCCCGGCCGCGAAGTCGCGCGGGATGCGGTCCAGCCTGCTGATGACTCGCGAAAGGAGGTCGCGCATCGGGATCCACTCACCGAACGGCACGGGGTGCTGCTTGACGTAGTACGCACCCGGGCCCGGATCCCCACTCGACTTCGGCTGCCACACGATGCCCGTGTTCCAGATATGGGTCGGATCATTCGGGGCCGTCACCACAGCGCCCACGAGGACGGGCACCCCGATCGCGTCGACAGCCTTCTGGATCACCGCGGCAGCTCCCAGGTCGACGAACGGGTCGATATCGCTGGAGTTCTCCGGCCAGATGACCAGGTCTGGCCTGGCTGTGCGCCCCGCATCGACATCGGCGGCCAACGTCAGGGTCTCCCGGACATGGTTGAGCAGAACCGCCGCCCGCTCCCCCATGGCATCCATCCCCGCGGCAGGCACATTGCCCTGTACCACCGCCGCAACCACTGTCGCGGGTCCTGCCTCTGACTGCCCTTGCGATGGCCGCGGGATCGCGCGTCCCACGCCCACCACAAGCGCGACACCTACCAACGCGGCCACAACAAGCCGAGGACGCGACCTCGATATGACCGCGTAGGCCAGCAGCGCTCCCACCAGCGAGATCGCGAAGGTCACCGCGGGAGCGCCGCCAAGTGATGCATAAGGCGTGATCATCGTTGACGTCTGACCGAAAGCCAGGCCTCCCCATGGGAATCCGCCGAGGGGTGCGCGGTCACGAATCGCCTCAGACACCACCCACATAACCGGCACCGCGAGGGGCCAGATGCGCAACCGTGACGTGGCCGCAACCCCCGCTCCCACCAGGGCGATGAAGACGGCGAACACCCCCGCGAGCAAGAGCCACGCGTCGTCTCCGATCACTCGCATCCAGCTGACGTGGAACGCGAGGAAGCCCACTCCCGTGAGGTATCCGAGCCAGAGCCCACGACGTGCGGAGACGCCATGCCAACTGAACGTCAGGACGGCGAGTGCTGGTGGCGCCACCCAGACGACGTCGAAGGGAGGAAAGGAGAGAACGAGAAGGAGCCCGCCCGTGACCGCACCGAGTACGCGCCACCACATGCGGGCACGAGGTGATGTCGAGTCGAGGTGCATGCCCTCAGGTTACGGGAGCATCAGGACCGGGCCGTGACGCAGCGTGGCGACATCGCGAAAGATCAGCCGGGCACGACAACGGTGCCGACCGCAGTGGTGACCACGATCGGATCGTCGAGAAACCGTGAGGAGGAATCGCTCACCTCCGGTGTCGCACGAGCAACAACCCGGGCCTCGAAGGACACCGAGCGGGAGCGGGTGCCGATGCGAGTCAAGGTTGCCGTCGCCTCGATGACGTCACCAGCCCTGACGGGAGCGCAAAACTCGACGCTGTCGTAGCTGGCAAACAGGCCCTCGTCGCCATCACTCCTGATGCACAACTCCGTCGCGACATCTCCGAACATGGCGAGCACATAGGCCCCGTCCACGAGATGTCCCCCGTAGTGCGCGTGCGCGTAGGACACGTATCTGCGCTGCGTGACCGACAGGCCCAGTGGCGGATCCACCCGTGGCCCGGCCCCGACGGGCTTCCCGCTCAAACTCATCGCGACTCTCCGCTCGTTCCCGCCGCCGTGACCAGCGCGTGCACTAGATATGAAGCGACGTCGCCCGGTGTCGTCCCTCTGCCGAAGATCCGGTCCACCCCGAGTTGGGCTGACATCGTCTCATCGAACCGTGGGCCACCCAGGACGAGAAGAGGACGAGTGTGGTCGGGGAACGCCTCACGGAACGCAGCGCTCATCTCTCTGGCGTTGTGCAGGTGCGCATCGCGTTGGGACACCACTTGGGAGACGAGCACCGCGTCGGCGCCCGTCCCGATCGCGTGTGCGACAAGATCGGGCACCGAAACCTGCGCCCCGAGATTGACCGCGACAATCTCCGAGTAGTACTCGAGACCCTTCTCGCCCGCGAATCCCTTGATATTGAGGATCGCGTCGATACCAACAGTGTGCGCATCCGTGCCAATGCACGCGCCGACCACGACCATGGGACGTCGAAGGCCCTTCTTGATTGCAGCGTTCACTTCCTTCGACGAGAGCAATGGGTAGCCTCGCTCGACCACGACAACCTCATCCGTGTTGACGACATGCTGCACGGATCCATACACGATGAAGAAGGTGAACTCGGGGCCGATCGCCTTCGCGTGGACGACCATCGCGGGCTCCATGCCCATCTTCTTCGCGAGCAGGAGTGCGGCTCCCTCGGCCCGCTTGTCATGAGCCAGTGGCAACGTAAACGAGACCTGCACCATGCCGTCATCCGACGTGTCGCCGTAGGGCCTGATGACTGTGCCGGCGTCGCCGGTCATCGCGAGGCACCCTTCTCGAGAAAAGCGTTGGCAGGGTTGACGTAACCGGGCGCTTTGAGAAAGACACCATCACGCCCGCGCCCCGAGTCGGCGGGCCGCTTCATCAGCCCGAAAGTCCCTTGTGCGATTGCCTCGAGCAGTGTGTCGTCAGCAATCCTCTCGAGGAGCGCGACGGACTCCGCGAGCACATGTCGCGCCCGAGTGGCGATGAAGCCGTCCGAGGCAGCGTGGAAGTCTTGATGCAGTTTGCCCGCGGCCTTGAAGACATAGCGCACGTTCTCCAGAGCGAGGTCTCTGTCGGACAGCCACGGGGTGGCGACAGCCTCGGTCATCATTCCCACCAAAACGATGCCCTGGCCCGTGAGCGCACCTGCCAGATTGAAGAACCCATTCAGCAGGTACCCACGGAAGATATCCCCGGTCATGTGCTTCGTCGGCGGCATCCACTTCAGCGGAGCGTCAGGGAACAAAGCCCGCGCGAGCATGGCGTGGGCGAGCTCGAGCCGAAAGGAGTCCGGCACCTCGGGGTCGATTTCGAACGCGTGCCCGAGGCCGAGTTGCCAGTCCTCGAGCCCGGCCTCCTTGGCGAAGTACTCGTTGAGCAACTGACTGACCGTGACCGTGTGTGCGGCTTCGACGGCGTCGGCGGTAGTGAGGTAGTTGTCCTCGCCCGTGTTGATGATGATTCCGGCCCGCGCATGGATCTGCCGACTGAAACGCTGGTCGATGAAGGTGCGGACTGGATTGATGTCGCGAAAAAGGATCCCGTACATCGAGTCATTGAGCATCATGTCAAGGCGCTCAAGGCCTGCGAGCACGGCGATCTCGGGCATGCACAGTCCGGACGCGTAATTGGTGAGCCGCACGTAACGTCCGAGTTCCTTGCTCGTCTCGTCGAGGGCCGCTCTCATCAGGGCGAAGTTCGCCTGGGTCGCGTAGGTGCCTGCGTAGCCCTCCCGGGTCTCACCCTCGGGGACATAGTCGAGCAGAGACTGACCCGTGGAACGGATCACCGCTATGACGTCGGCACCGGCCCTCGCGGCCGCCTGGGCTTGGGGTATGTCCTCATGGATATCCCCGGTGGCAACAATGAGATAGATCCACGGGGTGGCTGGATTGCCGTACTTCGCTATCGAGCGATCACGGGACGCCCTGTTGGCGTCGATCCGAGCGAATCCCTTTGCCACAGAAGCGATCGACGCTTCCGAAGCCTTGACCGCGGACGCACCTGTGGGGATGCGGAAAGTAACCGACCCGGACGCAGCCTTCTGTGCCAGCGTGTGGAGGTCCTCCCCTGTAGCGAGCAGGGCATCCCACACCGGCAGCGCAACACCGTGCTCAAGGCCAGTCTGCTCGCGCACAGCATCGACCAGCCGATTGACCCATGGGATCCCGTCTACGTCGGCGCCCTCGAGCCCGGCAAGCCGCAGCACAGCGCGCTCAACGGAGATCGTCGTGTGACGCTTCGCCATCTTGACCACCGGAGCGCCCGACTTGGCCGCGAGAACGCGCGCCTTTCTCACCATGCGTGTCTCGAGACGGAGCATCGGACGGGGGTCAGTTCTCGAGCCACTCACGAGGCCACCTCATGGATATCGTCTGCCCAATACAGGCGAGATCCATTTCGGACAGTACCCATACACGACGGCGAGTAATCACCAATCAGGGTCGGCCAGCGCGTCGCCGTGTCGAAATCATCCCTATGCCAGACGGCGAAAGTCGCCGTCGCCCCAACGGCCAGCACTCCGGACGAAGTATCACCAACTACACCAAAACCCGCGCGCGTGTGAGCATCGAATGCCGTCCGCACGTCGATGGCGTGGGCGGGCGTGCGATGGCCCACCGCGGCGCGGATACTCCCCCACGGATCCATCGCCGTCACAGGTGAGTCCGAACCCAGGACGAGCTCGACCTGGGATGCGACAAGTGCCGCGAACGGATTGAGTTCGGCTCCGCGGTCGAGCCCAAGCCGATCGGCGTACATTCCCGATGTGCCTCCCCAGGCCGCATCGAACGCGGGCTGGACCGAGGCGATCACACCGAGATCGGCGAGCACTGCGATCTGTGCGGCGTCGATCATTTCGACGTGCTCGAGCCGATGACGCAATGCGCGCATCCGCTGCGCGCCCACACTGTCTTCGGCCGCCCTAAGCGCACGCACCACCACGTCCATCGCCGCATCGCCGATTACGTGAAAGCCAGAGGGGACGCCCACCTCAGAGCAGCGGACCAGATGATCGACGCAGGAGTCGTGGTCAAGGTACAACGCTCCGCGCGACGTCGGCTGGTCGGCGTAAGGCGAACGAAGACAGGCCGTTCGGGAGCCAAGGGCCCCATCGACGAACAGATCCCCGCCCGCACCATGGGCACCAAGTTCGCGCACCATCTCCAGCCCGCCCGTCGCCGCGTGCTGTCCCCAGTAGAGGACGACGTCCGGCAGGGCCGGATCAGCGGAAAGTGCCATGAGGCCGGCCGCGTCGTCCGCGCTCGAGATGTCGGGGCCAGCCATCTCGTGGACAACGGCGACGCCCTTCGAGGCGGCATGTCGCAACATGGCGCTCTGCGCTTCGGTCCGCTGAGACGGAGTGATCAACCGCAGAGCCGCACCACGGACCGCGTGATGTGCGTCCATAGACACGATCCCACTCGCGTCGAAGCCTCTCAAGGTCTCTACCCTCGGGACCGATGCCAGAAGTGCTCCGCTGACCAGTGCCGAATGCGCATCGACGCGGGCGAGGTACACCACTGAACCGAATGACGCGCGATCCAAATCGGCCGAGGTCGGCAGTTCCTTCACGACCCAACTGGATTCATCCCACCCGTGGCCGAGGATTGGTCGGCCCCGGAGCTCACGGGTTCGGCTCGACACGGCCGCAAGGACATCGGCCTTGGATCTCGCCGATGAGAGGTCGAGGCCCGTCAGCGCGAGCCCCGTGTCTGTAGCGTGCACATGACCATCGACGAATGCCGGAAGTACCACGGCCCCTTCGAGATACACGGTTCGTTCTACCGGCGGTGCGCTTGCGACAGCACCGATCCACGTGATGACACCGTCCACGTAGACCAGAGCCACATCGTCGAAGGAGCCGGTGTTCGCATCTCCGAGGAGGACCCTGCCCCCCGTGATCAGGGTGGCGCTCATGTAAGGCTCACAGGTGACCGTCACTGACGAGCCGCTCGTGATAGAGCTGCTCCACTCCGGGCTCGGTTCGCAGCAGGTCGAAAGCCATCTCGGCGTGGCCCGGCGTGAAGCCGTTCCCGATCAGCATGGTGACATCGGCCGCGAGACCCTCAGCGCCGAGCGCGGCGGCCGCAAACGAGGTCGACATCGAGAAAAAGATCACCGTGCCGCCATCACCCGTGGACAGGATCGCCCCATGCTCACATCCCGGAACGTCGACACACACGACGACGATGTCGGCGGGAGCGCCCAGCGCTGACGCGATGGCATCCGATAGAGCGACTGGGTCGCGGGCATCGGCGAGCGTGACGATGTCAGCCAGCCCCACCCGTATCAGAAGTTCGGCCTCATGATCAACGGGCACCACCCCGACGGTTCGCGACGCCCCAGCCCGACGCGCAGCGGCCAGGGAGAGCGATCCGCTCTTGCCCGCCCCTCCGATGACCGCGACGGTCGGCGGATGCCCTTGGTGAACGTAGCGTGCAACAACACGTGCGGTCAGAGCTGGGGCGCCGCACACATCCATCACCGCCATCGCGAGTGGCCCCGCGAGGTCAAGGGGAAGCCGGGCCACGATAGTGCGGTCGAACAGGATTGCGTGCCCGTCGCATGGGACCTGTTCACTGCGCCCATCCCACTCACGCAAGCCGTCTTCGATCACGAGGGGTGTCAGTGTGAGGGAGACCAAGGTTGCGATGTGGTCGCCAACGGTGAGGTCATGGTGCGCGCTCTCAGGTCCTATCTCTTCGACAACGCCCACGAGCATTCCACCGGAACCGGTGACAGGGTTGTGCATCTTGCCGCGTGTGGCCACGATCTCGAGGACCTCGGCGCGGACTGAGTCGCCGTTTCCACGGTGCTTGTCCCACAGCTGACGGAAGCTCGCGGCATCAAGATTGAGCCGAGAGACCCGCACGCGGATCTCGCCGGAGTTCAACTCTGGGCTCGCGTCGAGCCGCCACGCCGCTTGTGGCAGAACTCCCGAGGGCTCGAGGACGCGGTGAAGCCCCACGGGGCTGACGCGATGACGTGTCGTCACACCGATGTATCCCTCCTTGATCAGTCCACCTTGCCGCAGCGGTGACATCCATGGCTAGCCCGCGAGGTCCCCGCGTGGCGACACCTCCACCAAACAGGGCGCCCGCGAGTGCGCCCGCTCACGTGACACTGCACATTATGGGTAACTGCGGGCGCTGTGCCGAAGATTCTTCACCTTTATTGCTCTTAGAAACAAATATCTGCGGTAGCGTGCCAATCGGTGCACCCCCAAGGGCGGCCATCGCCAACGCCGACAGCAACCGGAGGATCCGGTGACCAAGACCTTCGAGACCCTCGCGTCCGCAGCGAGCACGTCCGCGTCGCAGTCCCTTGAGCAGCCCTACACCTACGCCAGTCGGCCACTGGTCGAACCGGACTGGCGCCGCTTCCCGGGCTGGTCGCACCTCACCGATGCCGAGTGGCGGTCGGCCCAATGGCAGAGATCCCACTGCCTGAAATCAACTGCCCAACTTCGAGCCATTCTCGGGGACCTCGTCGACGATCACTTCTTCCATGACCTCGAGGCCGACATCACTGCCACCGCCACCATGTCGATGCTGCTCCCACCCCAGATGCTGAACACGATCGCCGCGACCACGCCGGTTGGCGGCACCGGGTCGCTCACCGAGGCGTTCTACCAAGACCCGGTGCGTCGATACATGCTGCCTGTGTTCAGCGACAGGCGAACCGACCTCACAAGTCACCCCCACGCCACCCGGGACTCGCTGCACGAGCATGAGATGTGGGCTGTCGAGGGTCTCACCCACCGTTACCCGACGAAAGTTCTCGCCGAGTTGCTCACCACCTGCCCGCAGTATTGCGGGCACTGCACTCGGATGGACCTGGTCGGTAATTCCACTGCGTCAGTCGAGAAGCTGAAGTTCATCGCCAAGCCCGAGACTCGACTCTCGGACATGCTCGACTACCTCAGGCGCTCCCCCGGAGTCCGCGACGTAGTCGTATCAGGGGGCGATGTCGCCAACATGCCCTGGCCCCGCCTCGAGTCGTTCGTCGCATCACTGTTGGAGATCGAGAACATCCGCGACATCCGGTTGGCCTCGAAGGCATTGATGGGCCTGCCACAGCACTGGCTTCAGGACGACGTCCGATCCGGAATGGAACGACTCGCAAGGATCGCTCGTGCCCGAGGGGTCGGACTCGCTATCCACACCCACGTGAACGCAGCCCAATCCGTGACGCCTTTGGTGGCCGAAGCTACCAAGGCGATGTTCGAGTGCGGCGTCCGCGACGTGCGCAACCAGGGAGTTCTCATGCGCGGGGTCAACGACTCCGCCGGCGCGCTGCTGGATCTGTGTTTCGCGCTGCTCGATGGCGCAGGGATCATGCCGTACTACTTCTACATGTGCGACATGATTCCGAACGCCGAACACTGGCGGCTTGGGCTTTGGGAAGCCCAAGCGTTGCAGCACTCGATCATGGGCTATCTACCCGGATTCGCGACCCCCCGCATCGTCTGCGACGTGCCGTATGTCGGAAAGCGATGGGTGCACCAGGTCCACGACTACGACCGCGAACGCGGGATCAGCTACTGGACCAAGAACTATCGAACCGGCATCGAGATGAGCGACGTAGACGCCCTCCTACGCCCACACGAGTACTACGACCCCATCCACACGTTGCCAGAAGCGGGTAAGGCGTGGTGGGCGCTGCACGGCAACGACTCGCTCTCACAGCCGGTGGCCGGTCGCGAGGTCCATGACTGAGCCGGGCCGCGTAGGCCCCGACGTCGACTAGATACTCGGCGGCCGGTTCTCATATGCGGTCGAGAGGACGACGCTGGTGCGCGTCGAGACATTGGCCTTGGCGCGGATCTCGGCCAGCAACTGCTCGAGCGCCGCAGGATTGGCTACGCGAACCTTGAGAACATACGACTCGTCGCCGGCAACCGAGTGGCAGGCCTCGATCGCCGTGATCCCCTCCAGGCGCCCGGGAGCATCATCGGGCGAGGCCGGGTCGATGGGCTTGATCGAGATCAGTGCCGTCAATGGGAGTCCCAACGCATCGTGGTCGACAATCACCGTGTAGCCCTTGATCACGCCGCGCTGCTCGAGGCGCCGCACCCTCTGGTGCACGGCCGAGGTCGAGAGCCCGGTGGACTTCCCGAGGTCGGTATAGGACATCCGACCGTCCCCGGCTAGCAGCCGCACGATCGCCTGGTCGATCTCCTCCACCGCGCTCACCCTTCTCAACCACGACGAGCATTGGCGATCTCACACAAGTTATCCCACGTCCGCCGCGAGGACGGGACGCGCCACCGGGAAGCGATCAGAGGATGATGAGTTCCCTCGGGCGGTGATTGAGCCGCTCCCCCGTCTGCGAACCGCACACCAGAATGTCCTCGATCCGCGCACCATGTCGGCCGGGCAGGTAAATCCCAGGCTCGATCGAGAATGCCATGCCGGGCCGGAGTTCCTCGGTGTTGCCCCGGACGATGTAGGGCTCCTCGTGCGTCTCGAGGCCGATGCCGTGCCCGGTGCGATGGATGAAGTACTCACCGAAGCCCGCCTCGTCGATGATCCAACGAGCCGCCTGATCGACGCTCTCAGCCGTGACCCCCGGCGCCACATGGCGGCAAGCCGCCTCTTGCGCGGCCAACAAGACTGCGTAGTACTCGAGGAACTGCGCCGGGGGCTGGCCCACGCTGTACATGCGCGTTTCATCCGAGCAGTAGCCGTCGGGCATCGTGCCGCCGATGTCGACCACCACCGGATCGCCGACCTCGATCACCCGATCGGACAGCTCGTGATGGGGGCTCGCGCCGTTCGGTCCGCTGGCGACGATGACGAAATCGACGCGGACATGTCCCTCGGCAATGATCGCTTCGGCGATGTCCTTGCCCACCTCGAGCTCGGTGCGCCCGGGTCGCAACCACTCGTGAACCCGCGCGTGGACGCGATCGATCGCAGCCCCGGCTCTCGTCAAGGCCATGATCTCAGCGTCGGTCTTGCACAACCGGAGCTCACGAAGCACGGGGCCAGCCAGCATCTGATCGACATGTGGCATTGCGGCGCGAAGCCGGAGAACCTTCTCTGCCCACATGTGATTGTCGAGGGCCACGCGCCCGCGCTCAGCAAGTAACGAGCCGACCAGCGAATACGGGTCGTCGGTCTCGGACCATTCCCGAACCTCGACACCCAGTGATCCGATGGGACTGGCGTTCGCGGCCGGACTCTCCAGTCGCGGAACCACGATCCACGGTGCACCTGAGGCGGGCACCACCAGACATGTGAGCCGCTCCAGGGCGACGGCGTCGTAGCCGGTGAGATAGCGAAGATCAGGACCTGGAGTGATCAGAAGGGCGTCGACCTCATGTGCCCGCGCGGCCCGTTGAGCACGCTCGAGCCTGCTGGCAAGTTCAGCCAGGGGCGGGTGATGGGGAACATCGGTGCCGGGGAGGCCCAGGGGCTCAGTCACGACAGCGACCCTACGTGGTCCCGGACCGGACACGAGAGGACACGACGAGACCTCGTCACGGCTGAGGCCGACCGGTAGGATGCGGCCACTCCTGCGAGCGGTGTCCGGACCCGGACGGACGGACGTCAGGCGTCGCTGATTCCCCCGAACATGCGAGGACGACATGCCGGTTCCACTGCCAGAGCCCGACGCAATCCTTCCTCCGCCCGCCGACAATGAGGGCTTCGAGATCGCCCGGGCGCTGGTGACCGCGATGCAGGGCCCTGAAGGACTCACCGACCTCCAGTACCACGTGATGAGCGCCCACACGGTGGCTATGAGCGGCACCCACATCAACCCCGACTTCATCGAACCTATGTACCCCGAAGAATTCGGGGAACTCATGCGTTATCGCACCGGGGATTTCCGGGTGCGCATGATCCAGGTGATGTTGCTCGGTGCGTTCATCCTCAACCCACTTCCAGCCGAGATCGTCGAGCGCATCGCTGACTACGCTCGCGAGGCCTCGGTCGACGACGACATGATCCAGGTGGCGATGCACGAGGCCCAGGGCGCACGTGGTCAGGTCATGGCCGATTTCGCCCGCGCCGGCTACCACGACCACCTCGACATCGATCACAGCGAGGGTGCCCGGCCCGACGTCGCCGTTCCTGACCACTGGGCATCGGTCGAGGATGACCCCGAGCTCGCGGGCCGATGGGCGGCCATGGAGCACCTTCCACCGAACACACTGGGCCGCCAAGTGTGGCAGTTCTACACCTCGCGCGGATTCCACTTCCCTGGCAGCCCAGGCAGCGCCTCGCCCTACCTCGCCCAGCACGACTGGGTGCACGTCATCGCCGACTACGGATCCACCATCGAGTCCGAAATCGAAATTTTCGGGCTGATCTCGCGGGCCAATGACGACTCCACCGCGTTCTCTCTGCTGGCCATGGTGCTGAGCCTGTTCGAGACCGGCAACCTGGAGGCCGTCGCGATCTTCGAGCAGGACCAGGGCAACCTGTCGAGGAACTCCCGCAAGATGGGCGTTCGCCTCGCTGACGCGATGTATCGCGGCGCCATCATCGGTGCGAGATTCGGCGGCGAGGATCTCATGGAGGTTGATTGGCTCTCACTCGCCGACCGTGACGTCGATGAGATCCGCGCCATGCTGGGTATCCCCGCGAAATCACCTATCGCGTTGCGCGCAGGATCAGTCAGCCCCTGGGAATCGGGCGGTATCAGCCCGTTCCAGATGAACGCGGGTCAAGAGCTGGCCGCCCTCCAGGGCCGGCAGTACGACAGCTACGGCGGCGACCTCGTGCAGCAACTCACCGCGACCGTGGTCTCTGAGATCTCCTGAGCGCATGAGGACCGGACCCGACACATTGCTCTTGGTGGACTCCGCGAGCCTGTACTACCGCGCCTACTTCGGAATGAAGGAGTCGATCACGGCGCCCGATGGCACCCCGGTCAATGCCGTCCGTGGATTCCTCGATTTCATCGCGAAACTCGTGAACGATCACGGCCCGACGCACCTGGTGTGCTGCTGGGACGACGACTGGCGCCCGGACTTCCGGGTGGCCGCGATCCCCACGTACAAGGCCCATCGCGTCGCCGATGAATCCTCGAACGTCGAGGACGTTCCCGACACCCTCGCTCCTCAAGTGCCCATCATCGTCGAGGTCCTGAGCGCACTCGGGATTGCGAGGGTGGGCGCGCCGGGGTACGAGGCCGACGACGTGATCGCCACGCTGGCGCACCGCGCGACCATGCCGACCGACGTCGTGACGGGCGACCGCGACCTGTTCCAGGTGATCGACGACAGCCGTGGGGTCCGGGTCCTCTACACCGCCAAGGGCGGCGTTGCGCGCGCCGAGGTGATCACCGAGTCTGTGATCACTGAGCGATATGGGATACCGGGTCGCTGCTACGCAGACTTCGCGGCGCTGCGCGGCGATCCATCCGACGGTCTCCCCGGGGTGCCGGGCGTGGGCGAGAAGACAGCTGCGTCGCTCATCGTGACTTACCAGAGCCTCGACGGCGTCATCGCGGCAGCGGAGAAGGCCGACCCCGGCGCACGAGCGAGCGTTCACGCGAAGATCATCGCTGCGCGCGAGTACCTCAGGGTTGCTCCTGCGGTCGTGAGGGTTGCTATCGACGTCGACCTGCCCGAGGCGGATCACCGGCTACCGCTGTCGCCGCGCGACCCCGACACCCTCGCAGCCCTGAGCGCTAAGTGGGGCCTGACGGCCTCGGTCTCCCGCGTCGTGGCCGCGATGTCGGCGTGATCCGCACACCCCGGGATGCGCGACGCAACGTCGGGCAGTTGACCATCAGACCGAGGAAAACGACACGACGCCGCGCTTAACCGCATCGAGCGCCTGATGAGCAGTCGCAGCAAGCACCGCACCCTCGGGCCCGCCGTGAGCACGTGCCGCGTCCGCGATCTGGCCGAGCAGATCGGCCAACTGCTTGCACCAGCGCACGAAGTCTCCAGCCGCAAGGTCGACTTCTCGGAGAACCGAGTCGAGGCGGTGCCCGGACGTCCAACGGTATGCAGCCCAAGCGAATCCGAGATCGGGCTCACGTAGGAACTGCACATGTTCCTCGGACTCGAGGCCAGCAAGTTCGCCCGCCAGCCGAACCGTGTCGAGCAGCACTTCGCGCACTCGGCCTTCGGGCAGTTTCGGTGCAAACGCGTCCTCAGCCGAGCGTGACTCGAAGACCAACACGGACGCGCAGGCGGCGAGCTCCGGTGCGGTGAGGCCGTGCCAGAGCCCCTGACGCAGGCACTCCGCGGCAACAAGGTCCATGTCGTTGTAGAGCCGCTGCAACATGCGGCCAGCGTCGGTGACGGTGGCGGTGTCGTCGTCGGAGCTCAGGTAGCCAAGTCGCGCCAGTATCGCGCACACGCGATCGAACTGTCGGGCGATGGAGTTCGTGCGGCTCTCCACTCTCCGCTCAAGTCCATAGGTCTCACGTTCGAGTCGCAACGATCTCTCGGCCCACCGCGCATGCTGCTCGCGGTCATCGCATCCGTGGCATGGGTGTTGCCGGATCTGGCGGCGGAGCTCGAGCACGAGGTCGTCCTCACCACCGCCGCGCACCTTGCGCGGGCGCTCGATGGTGAGGTCGCCCACGGCATCCTTGAGTTTCGCGGCAAGATCTCGACGCGAGTTCGCCGATCGCGGGTTGAACAGCTTGGGAATGCGAATGCGCTCAAGTGGCTCTACCGGCGAAGGGAAGTCGATCACCGATAGTCGCTTGACGTGCCGGTCCATCATGAGCACCGACGGTCGGGGCTCATCGCGCTCGGACAGACCCGGGTCGATCACGACAGCCAAGCCTGACCGTCGACCCGCAGGAACCACGATCACATCCCCAGGCTTTAGCGCGGCGAGGGAGTCCGCGGCCTCTGACCGGCGCCGAGTTGCGCCGTCGCGGGCAAGTTGCTTCTCACGATCAGTGAGGCGTCGGCGAAGCTCGGCATATTCACCGAAGTCGCCGAGGTGGCAAGTCATGGCCTCGCGATATCCCTCGATCGCCCCCTCCTGCTTGCGCACCTGGCGTGCCATCCCGACGACCGCCCGGTCTGCCTGGAATTGTGCGAACGAGGTTTCGAGTAGCTCGCGGGCCGCATGATGGCCCACCGACCCGACAAGGTTCACGGCCATGTTGTATGACGGCTTGAACGACGATCGCAGCGGATACGTGCGCGTCGACGCTAGCCCGGCCAGCGCACCCGGATCGAAGCCCTGGTGCCACACGACCACGGCGTTGCCCTCGATGTCGATGCCCCGGCGGCCGGCACGGCCCGTGAGTTGGGTGTACTCCCCCGGCGTGACATCAGCATGTGTCTCGCCATTCCACTTCACGAGCTTCTCGAGCACCACAGTGCGGGCCGGCATGTTGATGCCAAGGGCAAGAGTCTCGGTGGCGAAGACCATCTTGACTAGCCCGCGCTGGAAGAGCTCCTCTACGGTCTCCTTGAATGTCGGGAGCATCCCCGCATGGTGCGAGGCGAATCCACGCTCGAGTCCGTCGAGCCAGCCGAGGTATCCAAGGACCTCAAGGTCTTCCTGTGGCAGGTTCGCACATCGCTGCTCGACCACCCCTCGGATCAGCAGTCGCTCCTCGCGCGAGGTCAGCCGCAGCCCCGCGGCGAGGCACTGTTCGACGGCCGACGAACAGCCGATACGGCTGAAGATGAAGGTAATCGCCGGGAGGAGCTTGTCGCGGTTGAGGCGCTCGACCATCTCCGCCCGCAGGGGAACATGAAGCCCTCGCGTCCGTCCCCGACCGCGCGCCGCCCCCGCGCCACCCGCCCGGTAAGCGCCATCGCGTCTGACATCGCGCCCGGCCTTGGCCTGCTGCGTCTCCTCGCGGGCAAGGCGCAGGAGCTCGGGGTTGACCTTCTGCTGGTCATCGTCGATAAACAGGTCGTAGAGCCGCGGTCCGGCCATGACGTGCTGCCACAGCGGAACCGGTCGGTGCTCTTCGACGACGATGCGCGTCTCACCACGCAC
>CAFBPU010000022.1_pt1 | contig 37676 bp, 36 predicted proteins | sample 7269791 | NCBI WGS metagenome assembly CAFBPU01 (sample SAMEA6814154, study PRJEB35770) | freshwater metagenome | biome: Freshwater; feature: Freshwater reservoir; material: water | place: Czech Republic | collected 2017-06-27 | depth 30m m
CAATGGTGCCTGACACCGGCGCGGTGACTCGGTTCATCAACTTCATGACCTCGACGATGCACAACTCGGTGCCCGACTCGACTTGTTGACCCACCTCGACGAACGGGGCGGCACCGGGCTCGGGAGCCCGCCAGAAGACGCCCACGCTCGGTGCTGTGACTGGTGTGCCGGCCACTGCCGCGGGAGCGACGACTGCGGCTGCGGCCGCCGGGGCTGCTGCCACTGGTGCAACCGCCGGAGCTGCCGCGACCGGTGCAGCCGCCACGGCCGCTGGTGCGGGTGCAGCCGGCGCAGCCGTGGGCAGGTGTGCCCCATTGCGGGCCACAGCGATAGTGACGTTGCCGATCGTGACGACGGCCTCATCCCAGGTGGAATTCGCCAGAACGTCGAGCACCTGGCGGATATCACTCGGGGACAGGCTCGCTCCGGCGTCCACGGACGCGTCCGACGCCGTCATGACTGCGAGACGATCGCGATGGGGCGCAACGGCGAACCGGTGCCACCACGAAGACGCAGCGGAAGGCCGACGAACGTGAAGTCCGTGACCTTATGCGCTGCGAGGACGTCGAGGTTGAGCGACTCCATGATGTAGATCCCCTTCTCCACAAGGTTGTGCACGTGCACCGACATGGCCACGATGGCCGGGTCTGGCTTGTGCTCGTAGTTCATCGTGTCCGAGCCCGTCGCAATGATGCCGCGAGCGGACAGCCATTCAGCTCCCGAGCGCGAGACGCCCGGAAGTCCATGCTTGATCGAGATGTAGGCGTCGCTGTCGTTCCAGTAGCGCAGCCAGCCGGTCCGGACCAGGACGATCGAGCCCGGGCCGGGCTTGGTGCGGTCGGCGAACCATTCCTCGAACTGGTCGGCGCCGATTCCGTCGGCCGGGGTGAGTTCGCGACCGAAGAGCGCCTCGGCATCGACGAGGTGACCTGGCCCGATCAGCGGCGGGATCTCTTCGGTACTGCCGACCTCGAGCCCACCAGTGGCCGACTGCGCCTCGGTGACGTTGCGACCCCCGAAGACTTCACCGTTGAGTGCGATGTGCCCGAGCGCGTCGACGTGCGACCCGACGTGGGCACCCATCGAGAAGATCTCCATCGCGGATGAGATGCCGTTGGGGTAGACCCCCTCGCCATGCTGCTTGGCCATGGCGAATGAGAACGGCGGGTGATACGGGTGCCTGGTCATCCCAGGCTCGAGGAGAAGGGCCAGATCGAAGATCCGGACGTCGTTGGACGTCGGCCACGGGATGCTCCGGTCGATATACCCACCAGACCAGGACTCCATCAGTGCCGCTCCTTCATCTTCACGTTGCGGGGGGCAGGCCATCGCCGGAGAGGGCGACAGGGGTTGACCTTACGAGATCCGTTCGAGCAGCAATGCCATGCCCTGGCCGCCAGCGACGCACATCGAGGCAACCCCGAAGGTTTCATCGCGCCGAGTCAGCCCGTTGATCAACGTTCCCAGGAGTCGTGCACCCGTGGCGCCGAAGGGGTGCCCGATCGCGATGGCGCCACCGTGGACGTTGACGCGAGCCTCGTCGAGCCCAAGATCATCGATGGAGGGGAGCACCTGTGCCGCGAAGGCCTCGTTGATCTCGAACAGATCGATGTCGCGCGCCGACATCCCGCGCGCCGACAACAGCGCCCGGATCGCCGAGACCGGACCAAGACCCATGATCTCAGGTGAGAGCGACGTCGAGGACGTGGCCACGATCCTGGCAAGGGGCGTGATGCCGAGCTCGTGGGCGTAGTCAGAGCTCATCACCACGAGCGCCGCCGCGCCGTCGTTGAGCGGGCATGCATTGGCAGCGGTGACGGTGCCCTCGGCTCGGAAGACCGGCGACAGGGAGGCCATGCGCTCGATGGTCGAATCGCGGCGAGGGCCGTCGTCTGTGGTGACGACGGTTCCATCCGCAAGCGTGATCGGCACGATCTCGGTGTCGAAATAGCCCGCGTCGAGTGCCTCGATCGCCCGCTGCTGACTACGCAGGGCGTACTCGTCCTGACGCTCGCGGCTCACCCCACGAAGCACGGCGACATGCTCCGCGGTCTGCCCCATGTCGATGTAAACATCGGGGAGGAGACCCTCGGTACGAGGGTCGGTCCAGACCTCGCCCGACGCGGTGAAGGCGGCTGAGCGCTCCATGGCGGCGGCGAAGCGCGGGTTGCGGGAGTCATCGACCGGAGTGCGATAGCGCGACACACAGTCGACACCCGCGGAGATGAACGCTCGCCCCTCCCCCGCACGGATCGCGTGCAAGGCCATGCGCGTGGTCTGCACACTGGAGGCACAGAAGCGGTTCACGGTGACACCGGGGACATCGTCGTAACCGAGCTGAATGGCCACTCGCCGAGCGATGTTGTCGCCGTGCTCGTCGCTCGGAACTGCGCAACCCACAAAGAGATCGTCGAGTGTTGAAGGGTCAAGGCCCGGAACCCGTGACATCGCAGCGCGCACGACTGTCTCGGTGAGATCGTCGGGGCGCACCGAAGCAAGGGACCCACGGAAGGCCTTACCGAACGGGCTGCGCGCCGCTGCGACGATGACCGCATCAGTCACGGCGCGATCATTTCCCCGTGAAGACGGCCGGACGCTTCTCGCGGAACGCGACGAGCGACTCAGCGTGGTCCTCAGTCTTGCGGCAGACGGCGGCGGAGTAGGCCTCGAGCTCGGCGAGCTGCTCGAGCGATGCCTGCCACGACTGATCGACGAGAGTCTTGGTCATCCCCAGGGCGACGGTGGCACCCTGCGCGAGTGATCTCGCGGTCTCGAGAGCGACATCCATCAACTCGGCGCCCGGCACCGAGCGCGAGATCAGGCCCATCTCGACAGCCTCGCGCGCATCGAATCGGCGCCCCGTGAGCAGGAGCTCCTTCGCGCGCATGGCGCCGACGATCCGAGGGAGGAAGTACAGGACCCCGCAGTCGGGGGCAAGCCCGCGGTGCACGAAACCCAGTGACATGGGGGCGTCATCGGCGGCGATCACGATGTCGCACGCGAGGGCCAGGCTCAGACCCGCACCATGCGCGTGACCGTTGACGGCCGCCACAACGGGCTTGGGAAGCTGGGCTAGCGGAACGAAGACCTCGCGGAGCAGCTTGTCCTGACGCATACGGGCCGCCTGGGGTGCACGGCCCGGGTCCATCTCTGACAGGTCGCCACCCGCGCTGAACGCGCGACCGGAGCCCGTGATCAGAACGGCACGGACATCGTCGTCGTAGCGCACCTGGCGAAGCCACGCCGACAAAGCGTCCTTGAGAACACCATTGAGGGCGTTCATCGCCTCGGGTCGCTGGAGTGTGACGACGGCGAGGCCGTCCTCCACACTGATATCGAGGACGTCGCCGGACGGCTCGGACATCAGGCGCTGCCGTCGATCACCTGGAAGTACTCGATATCGGCGAGGCTGCCGGTAGCGCGATCGCTCCACACGGCCTTGACGCGAGATCCGGGCTTGACGATGCCCGAGCGGGCCTCCTCTGCGGAGAGTCCGCCGACCGAGTGGATGAGCCGGGTCGCGGTGCCGTCGAGAACGATCTCGGCGTAGACGTAGGGCGGGGTCATGCGCTGGCCCACGAACTCGATGTGGACCACGGAGCAGGCCTGCACCGTGCCGGTGTCGGGGATGTCGATCCAGTCCTTCGTGGGGACGAAGCAGACGTCGCAGAACCCGCGGGGCGGGAGCAAGACGTTGCGGCAGGACGGGCAGCGAATTCCGCGGATCCGACGGTCGTTCTTCACACTGTCGAAAAGGGATCCGTAGAAGTGACCGTAGGAGTGCTCGTAGGTGAGTTCCATGCGGTAGGCAAGCTGCTCGATCGGGGCGAGCAGTTCGTTGGTGGGGGCGAGTGCTCCGACGGTGCTCTCCGCGTCGATCGCGAACCCGGTGATGTCCATGACATTGCCTGCGGGCTCGGCCGCCCAGCGCGCACTCACACGCGCCCCAAGGACGAGGCTGCTGACATCGGTGTCGACGATGCGATGCAACAGCGGAACGTCCGTGCCGTCGAGGAGGACGAAGGCGAGGATGCCCCGCTCGGTGACGGTCCAGCCGGTGAGCTCACCGGTGGACGGAACGGCCACGAGCTCGCCGGTCTCCGCGCCACAGTCGCCGCAGAAGTCCTGTGCCGGAACACGGACGGTGGCGCACGCAGCGCAGCGCGACCCAATGATCCGCTGGGCGCCGAGCTCGGCCAGGAAGGTGCCCATGGCCTTGCCGGCAGTCAGGGTGTACGGCATCGAGAGCCTGCTGGTCATCGATCCCATGGTCTCGCGGGTCGATGTGGCGTTGTTGGTCATGTGAGCCCCTCAGTCCTTGGTCGAGCCGACGACGGCGACACCTCGGAGGTTGGCCCAACCTCCACCGGCCTGGACGAGTCCGAGTTCGGCGCCCTGGATCTGGTGGGCACCTGCCTTGCCGGTGACCTGCATCGCAGCCTCGGCCAGACGGATCAGCGCGGTGGCTCCGATGGGGTTTGCACCCATGCAGCCTCCGGACGGGTTGACCGGGATATCGCCGGTCATTTGGGTCGCACCCGAAGCGATGAGTTCGGCAGCGCCGCCCTCAGGGCACAGGCCCAAGCCTTCGTAGTAGCTGAGCTCGAAGCAGGTGTAGGGCTCCTGCACCTCGGCGACGTCAAACTGACGGCGAGGATTGGTGACCCCAGATGCGCGGTAGACCTTCGCCGCGGCGATCTTCAGCGGCTCTGACTGCAGCATTGAACGGTGGGCCGCGTTATCGGCCTCGCTGTAATACGCCATGCCGCGAATCCAGGCAGGCGTGGAGGTGATGGCCTCGGCGTCGCCCTCGGCGGCGAGGATCACCGCACACGCACCGTCGGAGATCGGCGGAACATCGAGGACCTTGATCGGCCAGCAGAGCGGCTTGGAGGCGAGCACCTCCTCGACGGTGACTTCCTTCTTCACATGCGCCTTGGGATTGAGCATCGAGTTGGCGCGGTTCTTCACGGCCACCATCGCCGCAGCCTCCTCGGTGTGCCCGAGGCGATCCATGCGCGCACGCCAGTAGGCAGCGGAGAAGCCCATGATTCCGACCGCGAACTCACGTCCCCAGAAGGGGTCGTAGAGGGTCGAGATTGAGGCCTGCAGCGCACCCTCGGACAGCTTGTCGTAAGCCACGACCAGAACGCGCTTGGCGACGCCGCCCTTGATCTGGTTCATGGCGGCGAGTGCGCCGGCAAGACCGGTGCCGCCGCCGCTGGTGACGCGAACAACGGGCTTGAAGCGTGCGCCAAGTGCGTCGACGAGCCACTTCTCAGGCTGGTTGACCGCACCGAACATCGCCGGGCCGCTGGCAACGACGACGGAGTCGATGTCGGCCATGGTGAGGCCGGCATCGGCGAGGGCCTCCATGACGGCCTCACGTGCGAGACCGGCCTGGCTGACGTCGAGGCGGCGGCGGGCGTGTGCCGTCTGCCCGGTGCCCACGATGGCGATGTTCGTCACGAGGTCTCCAAAGTGATGACGCAGTGGTTCTGCATGCCGAGACCGCCCGATGCGTGGGCGAGTCCGCGACGCGCACCCTGCGGGGCGTGGTCGGATCGGCCGCCGAGCTGGGCGGCGACCTCGTGAAGGCGGACGAGCCCGGATGCCATGACGACATCCGCGGGAAGTGCGCCACCCGAGGGGTTCAGGCCCGGCGAGGCGCCGTCTGCGTAGAGGTCGATGGCCTTGCCAGGCTCGGCCATCCCCAGGGCCTCGAGAACCATGAGCTCACCCGCGGTGGACCCAGCGGAGACTTCGACGATGTCAAAGTCCGAGGCGCCCGAGGCACCCGCCATCCGGTAGGCCGCGCTCGCGGCAGCGGCCGCGGCCGGAAGTGTCGCGCCATCACGTGCGGCGATGAAGTGTTGGTCGATCGCCGAACCCATACCCGTGACCCACACCGGTGAACCACCGATCTGGCGGGCGACATCCTTGCTCGCGAGCAGCACCGCAACGGCGCCATCGACGGGCCTGGCCATGTCCGAGCGACGCAGCGGGCTCGCGATCTCCTGGGACCAGTACTCGTCCTGGAGCATCTCCAAGGTGGCATCGACGAAAGTGTTGCCATCGGCAGCGGCCCATGCCCTGTGCGTGACCGCGCGCAACGCACTGGCCGGGACCCCAAATCGGGTCAGGTAGCGCTGAGCGAACAGGCCCGCGACGGCGTTCTGATCGAGCCCGACCGGCCGCTGGGTGAATGGCTCCGCGAGGGAGGTCCAGTAGTCATTGGGGTCGCTCTCGGAGGACTTGGAGTAGGCCACGATCAGGCCCACCGACGCCGAACCGGAGGCGATCTTGGTAGCCCCGTAGAGGGCCGACCAGAGGCCGTCCTCCTCAACGCGGGACTCTTCCTTGTGGTGAGCTCCCATGGCGCCGAGGAAGCCACAGTTAGAGATGCTCCGCCCGTCGAGGAAGTCACTTCCCGAGTCGATGACGAAGTCAACGTCCTCGATCCGCAGGCCGGTGCCGAGCAATGCTCGGGCCACAGCCTCGGAGATGAGGTCGACGTGCTGTCGGTCCGACCACGCCGCCTTCAACTGCGTCTGCGCGCTGCCGACTACGGCCACGTTCCTACTTGTCGCTGCCACCATGCCTAGTTTCTACCATGCGTTTGTTTGGCAGGCAAGGTGCCCACACGCGCGACCCGACGGCGACGCCCCGCGGCGGCGTGCTCAAGCGCGACAACCGTGGCGGACATGCTCGATCCGGCGAGGGATGCCAGCATGATCGTGACATCACCCAGCAGTATCCCGTAGAACTCCCAGCACACACCCGAGCCGAGCCCTACCCACCAGGTGACACGTGAGACCTCAGAGGGTGTCACCTCACGCCAGGTCCGAAAGGACCGCCGAATCTGCGGCACTCTGATGAGTGCGATGGCCACGAGCAAGCCGCTCACGAGGGCGACCGGGGCAAAGAATCCGACCGCCGCGACCACCGAGCCAATGCCCGGGATACCGACCCAGAGTGCGATGCCCGGCATCGACAGGGGGTCGAACCTGTGGATGCCCAGAACGAGCGCACAGTTGGCCACCAGAGCGAACACATTGCACCACAGGACCAGGGCGTTGCCCTCGCGGATGGAGTAGCCGATCCATAGGAACGCGAGCATGCAGAACAGCCACCAGGTGGCGCCCGAGACTCCGACGCTGGCACGGTCGCGCCAGACCTTGACCGCCTGGGGTGCCGCCACCGACAGTGTCAACACCGAACCGATCACGCCAAGGGCAGTGGCGAGTGATGAGCCGGGGTCGGCAGCGAGCAAGGTCACTTGCGCCTCCCGCCCTTCTGCGACCGCAACGCGAGGCCGGGTCTAGCCACCGGTGACGTGCGACGCGTGGCAGCGCCTGTCGAGGCCCCGCGGTCGTGTGGTCCACGATGCTATGCCCGGGGAGGCCATGAGCCCGACCTTCGCCCGAGGCTCAGGCGCTCAGCACCCGCACGGGCGAACCCGCGGCAAAGGCGGCGATGTCCTCCACCACCTCGCCAAACCAGACACGGAAAGTCTCGGTGGTCACGTACCCGACGTGCGGTGTCAGCACCGTGTTCGGAAGTCGGCGCAGAGCGTGGTCGGGCGGGAGTGGCTCCTGATCGAACACATCGAGCGCCGCGCCTGCGATCACGCCGTCCCGACACGCGCGGATCAAGGCATCCTCGTCGACGATGGGGCCCCGACTGGTGTTCACGAGCCAGGCGTCCGGCTTCATTGCCCGGAGGTCGTCGTCCACCACGAGGCCGCGGGTGCGCGCGGACAGGACAAGGTGCACCGAGATGACATCCGAGGTCGCGAAGAGTTCACGCCGACTCACGAGCGTGGCGCCGCGCTCGCGCGCGACCTCTGCAGTGAGGTTCTCGCTCCAGGCGACGACCTCCATGTCGAATGCCGCAGCGATCCTGGCCATACGTGTCCCGGTGTTTCCCAGGCCCAGCAGCCCGAGCCGGAGTCCGGGTAGTGATCGTCCCGGCACCGGGGCCCACTCACCCGAGCGCATCGACAAGTCCCGTGCGGGGACATCGCGCAATGCCCCGAGGATCAGGGCCCAGGCCAGTTCGACGACCGCTCCCCCACCCATGGACGTCGCGGACACCGTGATGCCGAGATCGGCGCACGCCGCAAGGTCGATGGCCGCATTGAACGGTCCGGTGGTGACGAGCAGTCTTAGGCTCGGGAGCCGCTCAAGGAGACTGCGACCGATGCGCGTGCGCTCACGCTGCACGACGATCACGTCGAATCGTTCAAGAATCCCCGCGAGCTCGACCTCGTCATGAAAATGCCGGTCGAGGGCGAGGAGTTCGTCGACGCCCTCGAGCACCGACCAGTCGGCCGACCCCAGCGCCACGCCTTCGAGATCGTCCATGATGCAGATGCGCATGACACCACCATGGCAGATGGATAGACCCAACCCCGGACCGGGAGTGACCCACTCAGCGATGGGTTCTAGCCGCCGGCGGTAAACCCGCCAGTGGCTGACACCACTGACCCATTCAGGACGGCGCCCTCGACCGAGCAGCAGAACGCGATAGTCGCCGCCAGCTCACGGGGATCGAGGAGGCGATGAAGGAGTTGGGAGTTCGCGAAGTGCTCCACGTCATCGATCCCGTAGAGGCCCGCGGTGGCCGCGAGCATGGGAGTACGGGTGGAGCCGGGCGACACCGACACGGCGGTGATGCCCGTGCCCACGAGGTCGGCGGCGAGTCCGCGTGTGATGCCGATGACGGCATGCTTGGCCGCGTTGTAGGCCGCGAGGTGGAACAGGCCCTCGGATCCCGCCGCCGAGGCGACGGCGACGAACCGGCAGCCATCGGGCGCCGGACCCGCGAGCATGTGAGGGATCGCCGCGGCGGCGGTGTTCCAGACGCCCACCACATCGACGTCGAGCAGTGTTCTCACGTGCGATATCGGCGTCTCCCACAGCGGGCGTCCGCCGACGATCACTGCGGCCGCGGCGACGGCGGCATCGAGTCGGCCAAAACGCTCGACCGCGAGGGCGGCGGCCGCGACCAGCGCGTCGCCGTCACGCACGTCCACGATCCGGGTGATGACCTGGCCTGGGTGTCGACGTTCGAGGTCAGCGAGGTCAGCAGGATCGGCCAGCGCGTACTCGACTCCGTCAGGGCGATCGGCGCCGTCGGCCGCACAGGAATCGACCGCTAGAACCGAGTAGCCCTGGTCGCAGAGCCGATCGACTGTGGCAGAGCCGATTCCGCGCGCCGCACCCGTGACCAGCGCGACACGTCCATTGATCGGTCCAGGTGTCATGTGAGCGATCCTGTCAGCGTCGAGGCCGGACGTGTGAGACGTCCGTCGCGACCCACCGCGGCGGCCATGATCCGGGAGTGGACGTCGCGGATCATCTCAACGAGCAGCGCGGAACCATGCTCGGCCGTCGCACCCGTGGGGTCTCCTAGGACCCCCGACGCAGACACCCCCGCCACGCCCTCCGACCTGAGGGTGGGCAAAAGCTCGGCGAGCGCGGCCACGTTGCCCGGGACGGCGAGAGTGATATCGACGCGCGACGGGGCGAGGTGCAGCATCAAGGAGGTCTCGGCGTGACCAGCATGTGAGTCCATACCCTGCACGGCACAGGCTGCCCACGCGACCTCGTGACCTTCGCCCATCATCTGAGGCACCACCGACGACAGGGTCGCGACATTTCCGCCATGGCCATTCACGAACACGATGCGGCCCGCCCACGTCGACAGCGACCTCACGAGCTCGACGAGCTGAAATCCAAGCGCGTCATGGCCGATCGACACCGTGCCAGGAAATGTCTGATGCTCTCCGCTGGCCCCATATGCGATCACCGGGGCCACCACCACACTCCCGGTCGGATGACCGTCCACGAGTGCTGATGCGACGCCACTCGCCACCGCGACGGCGACCACAGAGTCGGTGTCGAGCGGCAGGTGCGGACCGTGCTGCTCGCACGAGCCGACAGGCACCAGCACCAGAGGCCGCGTAGGCAGCGACGTCCAGGAATGGTCGACGAGTGGCGTAGACGCGCCACGACCCGACAGGTCGCCCGTCGCCGCCTCGACGGTCATGACGAGGTGTCGACCCCGAGATCGCGGGCGAAGCCCGGAGGGATGACGAGGTCTGACGGGCTGAGGTCGTGGATCGACGAGTGGCCGAGCACCAGCAGCGCCGAGTCGATCCCATTGCGCATGACGTCGAGGACATTTTCGACACCTGCCTGCCCATTGGCAGCGAGTCCCCAGAGATAGGCGCGCCCGAGCATCACTGCGCGGGCGCCGAGGGCGAGTGCCTTGACGACGTCGCCCCCACGTCGGACCCCGCCATCGAGCACGATCTCGATCTGGTCGCCTACGGCCGCTGCGATCGCCGGGAGCGCTCGGATCGGAGCGGGGGTGCCGTCGAGGTTGTTACCGCCGTGATTCGACACCGAGATCGCAGTGACTCCGGCCTGTACGGCCCGCTTCGCGTCGTCGACCCGGCAGATTCCCTTGAGCATGAAGGGCCCGTCCCACTGCTCGCGCAGCCAGCGGACATCGTCCCAACTGGGGGGCGGGGTCTGCATCCACTCGCCATAAGCGCCGAAGAAGGTGGGTGCGTCCTCGCCGATGCCGTTGATGTTGGGCGTCGAGAGATCGGGGATCCCACCGCCGCGCAGAAAGCTCATGGTCCAGCCAGGACGACGGATCGCCTCGGGCGCGAATGTCATGAGCGCCTTGAGGTTCACCGACTGCGGGATGATGGGACTACCCCAGTCGCGACTGTGGGTGTAGGACCAGTCGAGGGTAAGGATGATCCCCACCACGCCTGCCGCCTTGGCACGCGCCAGGCGGGCGACCATCGCGTCTCGCGTGCCCATCCAGTAGACCTGAAAGAAGGTCTGCGGGTTGGCCGCGACGACATCCTCCATCGCCTTGCCGGCGAACGAGCTCAATCCCACGACCGTGCCCCGCGCGGCAGCGGCACGTGCGACGGCGATCTCCCCCTCGGGGTGGACGGCCTGCACGCCGGTCGGAGAGATGATCACAGGGAGCGAAATGGGCTGGCCCATCACCGTTGTGGACAGGTCTCGCTTGGCCGAGAGGCCCGCCACATGAGGGGCGAACCCGAGTTCGGAAAAGGCCGCGAGGTTGTCGGCGTAGGAGATCCCCTTCTCCGACCCGGCGAGCAGAGCGCCATACACCGACGGGGGAAGTCGCTTCTGTGCGCGGCGCTGCGCCTCGGCGACTGACTCGAACCAGGTGTTGGCCATGGGGATCCTCGTGGGTGTCGTGACGCCGGGACGCGACGGATGTGGTGGTGAAAGTTCGGGAGGGAGCGGGAACGTCAGCGCCCAAGCGGGTCGAACCCGGCGAGCGGGTTCTCAGCACACGCATGCACGGGTGGCGCGGATGGCGCTGGGATCCCAAAACCGATCTCGACAGGAACGGGGCCCACTCCGGCACGAGTCGTGCGGTGCGAGTGGTCTTGGCTGGAGGAACGGGCCTCACGGTCCGGATCGGCGAGGGCCGATTCGCCATATCCCTGGACGCACTCCGGATCGGGGCCGTCGAGGGGCAGCCCGGTGAAGAACTTCGCCGCCATGCACCCGCCGCGACAGGAATCGAAGAACTGACACCTCGTGCAGGCGCCGGAGGTCTGCGGAGAGCGGAGGTCCGCGAAGAGCTCCGAGGTGCGCCAGACGGTCGCGAATCCACCCGACTCGAGGACGTTCCCCGCGAGGAACTCCTCGTGGATCGCGAACGGGCACGCATAGACATCGCCCACCGGATCGATGAGGCACACAACGCGGCCGGCACCACACAGGTTGAGGCCCGGCAGCGACTCGCCGAACCCCGCGAGGTGGAAGAAGGAATCACCGGTGAGGACGCGCTCACCCGCATTGAGTAGCCAGTTGTAGAGATCACGCTGCTGGGACTGAGTCGGGTGCAGCTCATCCCAGACGTCAGCACCTCGACCCGAGGGTCGCAGCCGCGTCAGGCGCAAGGTGGCACCGTGGTCGTCGGCGAGCTTCTTGAAATCGTCGAGCTGGCCGACGTTATGCCGGGTAACGACGACCGAGATCTTGGCGTCCTTGAACCCAGCCTCGGCGAGGTTCGTCAGGGCAGTGCGCGCCATGGCGTATGAGCCGACGCCCCGCACGTGGTCATTCACCTCGGCCGTGGCACCGTCAAGTGAGACCTGGACATCGACGTAGTTGCTCGAGGCCAGGAAGCGCGCGCGATCCGGAGTGATTCGCACGCCGTTGGTGGAGAACTTCACGCCCACCTGGTGGTCGACTGCGTAGTCAAGGAGATGCCAGAAGTCCGGGCGCACCGTGGGCTCGCCGCCACCGATGTTGACGTAGAAGACCTGCATCGCCTGGAGCTCGTCAATGACCGACTCGCACTGGGCGGTCGAGAGTTCACGAGGATCGCGGCGCCCCGATGAGGACAGGCAGTGAACGCACGACAGGTTGCACGCGTACGTGAGCTCCCACGTCAGGCAGATCGGCGCGTCGAGCCCGTACTCGAACTGCTGGACGAGAGACCCACCCGCGGGTCGCGGGGCGCGCAGCGCCGACAGCGTGGATGGCACCGCGGACGAGGTCACCAGATCAAGGGCGGTCATGGGGCGGAGTCCTGTCCAGTTCTTGGGCGGATCATGTCCGCGGACGCGAGCGAGTCGAGCGCGGCGACGTAGGCCGTCCATTCGTCACTGGGAACACCCGCGTTGGCCAGAGCCGTGCGGACGTCGGCAGCCTCATCAAGCCCCTGCACCACGGCGAGGAGTTCGGGCCTCTTGAGGAAGGTCAAGCGCCGGTTACCGAAGTGATAGGCCAGGGCACCGAAGGACTCGGGCCTGATTGCGACCGACGGCGAGAGGTGCCAGGGCTCGTCCAAGGACACTGCCACGTCGGGAACAGCCATATCGGGAGCGGCGTCTAGTAGACGCCGCACATCCCGTCGATCGAGACATCCTCGACGAGCGCCTCGACGGTGAGGGCGGTCGTCGCGTCCGAAGCGGTGGCGGCGGCGGTCGAGGTGGCGTCCATCAGGTCCCTCTCACAATGTGAAGTCCGGCCTCGGCATGAGTCCGTGACAGGAGAGTATTGGCACCCCGCGCCATAAGGCAAGGGCCTGGGTCGACCTGCTAGGTTCGCGCCGCTGTGAACACCGGCCCGAAACCTCCTCAGGGGCGCCCCCTGGCGACTAGCCATGCCGCCATCGAAACCGCGGCGTTCGCACTATTCGCCGAGCGAGGGTTCGAGGACACCACCGTCGAGGACATCGCCGACGCCGTGGGCGTAGGCCGACGGACTCTGTTCCGGTACTTCTCCTCGAAGAACGACATCCTCTGGGGCCAGTTCGACTCGAACCTCGAGCACTTGGGCCGCTCCCTTCGGGAGCCTCCCCGCGACGTCTCGGTCTTTGACGCGGTGCACCGCGCGATCGTCGCGTTCAACCGTCTCGACCCGGACGCGATTCCACAGCATCGTCAACGGATGTCGCTGATTCTCCGCACTCCCGCGCTCCAGGCCCACTCAGTCCTTCGATACGAGCAATGGCGCGGGGTGATCGCCGACTACGCCGCCGAGCGGTACGGAGTCGATCGCGACAGCCTGCTGCCCAGGACGATCGGGCATGTGAGCCTGGCTTTGGCTCTGACGGCATACGAGCAATGGCTCGAGACCGACGACACGTCCCTCGAGGACCTTCTCAACGCGGGCGCGTCGACCCTGCGCGGATACGTCGACGCGACAGTGAGTCCCTAAGACCCGACACCCGTTGAGCCACATGGCCTGAGCTGCCGCGGAGCGCTGGCTTTATAGAGCCCACATCCCGCTGACGCCACGCCGACACCAGCACCCCCGAGCCGTAGGCCGCGTCGGCAACCAGACGCAGGGCCACGTAACGAAGGGGGTCGAGCTGATCCTTCTGCTTCGCCCAGTCCCTCACCAAGGGTGCGACCATCAGCGCCACCGCGATGCGAGCAGCGGGCACCTTCGGTGCGAGCGCGACGGCGGCGAGACCCACTGGCCAGTACTCACGCCGAAGGGCGTGACCGACCGAGGATGCATCGCTCCGCAGCCCGATCGCCCCGATCGACGCAGCTGCGCGCGGACCGCCGCCCGCGACGATGACCTTGCGGCTCAATAAAGCCGACGACGTACCCGCTGAGAGCGCCGCCGGAATCCACCGACCCAATGTGAGCAAGCCGAGCGCAGTCGCGTTGCCAGCAGAAACCCGAAGGGGCGCAAGGCGTCCGGGGAATCGCCGGTCGAGCGCACCCGCTGAGGTTCCGTAGTCGAAGCGCTGCCGAAGCCAACCACCCCATGTATCGCGACTCTCGTGTACCACCCGGGCCGACGGCACGTAGCGCACATGCCAACCGGCGTCGGCCATTCGCCACACCAGGTCGACGTCCTCGCCCACTCGCATGCCCTCCTCGAACCCGCCCTGATCGAAAGCCGAACGACGGACAACCAACGTGGCCGCCGGCACGAACCCCAGGGCGGCGCCCGGCCGCACGAGTGCTGGGTCACCGCCCATGTCCAGGGACGAAGCCAGTGCCTCGAATCGGTCGAGAACGCGTGCCGGCGCTTCCGGTCGCGTCCGCGCCATCGTCGAGGAGATTCGCGGGGCAGCCGCCCCGACACGCGGATCCGCGAAGTGCGCCACTAGAAGGTCGAGCCAGCCGCCCACCGGCTGGCAGTCCGAATCGACGAATGCGATCAAGCAACTCTCGCACGCCGCGGCGCCGGCATTGCGTGCGGCGCCGGGACCGGCGTTGACCTCCAGCCTCAGGTAGGTCGCACCGTGGGCCTCGACGACGTCGCGAAGGGCCCTCGGATCAGGGGTAGCGTCGTCGACGACGATCACGGTGAGACCCGCGAGCGCCTCGAGACAGCGGGCGAGGGAATCAGGGCGACCATAGGCCGGGACCACCACCGTGACGTCGTGCGGTCCCGCGCATGGGACCGGAGCGGGATGTGCGAGGCCGCGCTCCACCAGGACATGGGCGGCAGCGACATCGGATGCATCGGGCACCAACCCCTCGTCGCCACGCGCGCGCAGACGAGAGGCGAACCCCGCCGCGGGCTGGGACAGACGCACCAGCCGCCACGGAGATCCGCCTGCCAGGAACCGTCGATCAGGCCAGATCCTGGCGCGACGATCCAGTGCAACGCGCACAAGAGACGGCGACTGGTCAGGGACGCAAGGGGCAGACGCGTCCACTGCGACGGCGGGATCGGACTCCTTCACGCACGCATTGTCACCGACCCATGAGTGCCGCCACCGCCCGGCGTCCTGTCTGATGCGCACCGCGTCGCTGGTACCACCCCCGAAACGGCCCGCATCAGGGAGGATTCACCAAAGCGCGTATCCCGCGAACCACTGATCGGGGAGGTCGTCATGGGTGTCACGTCCGAACCGTCGCCCGCGCCGCACTCGACCCACCAGGTGACCAACCAGCCTCCGGCGCGGGTCGGCATCGACGAGTACTCGACCAATGTCGCCCTCGTCGAGGCCGTGGACCGCCACGATGCGGCCTGGGCACACGAGGATCTCATCGCGATCGGTGCGCTCGTCGGCAGCGCGGCATTCCAGGACGATGCAGTGATCGCAAATACCATCACACCCGAACTGCGCCCGTATGACCGCTGGGGAAACCGTATCGACCACGTCGAGTACCACCCGGCCTACCACCGGATCATGGCGTCGGCCGTCAGACATGGGGCCCATACATCGGCGTGGGCCGATCCCCGACCCGGCGCCAATGTCGCGCGCGCTGCCGCGTTCATGCTGCTGAGCCAGATCGAACCTGGCCACGCATGCCCGATCTCGATGACTCACGCCGCAGTGCCCTCGCTAGAACTGCAGCCCGAGGTCGCGGCCGAATGGCTGCCGCGAATGTTCTCCCGCGAGTACGAGCCCGATCTCGACTCACCCGGTAAGTCGTCGGCCATCTTCGGCATGGCGATGACCGAGAAGCAGGGCGGCTCGGACGTACGCGCCAACACCACGGTCGCGCGACCCAGAGGTCGCGGAGGCCCCGGTGAGCAGTATCTGCTCACCGGGCACAAGTGGTTCTGCTCGGCACCGATGTCCGACGCCTTCCTGATGCTGGCCCAGGCTTCTGGTGCAGGTGGGGATGGGCTCTCGTGCTTCCTTGTCCCTCGCGTCCTGCCCGACGGCGCTCGCAACGTGTTCCGCGTACAACAACTCAAGGACAAGCTGGGGAACCGGTCGAACGCCTCCAGCGAGATCGAGCTCGATGCCACGGCTGCGGTCATGATCGGAGAAGCTGGCCGCGGGGTCCGCACGATCATCGAGATGGTCGCGAGGACCCGCCTCGACTGCATTCTCGGCTCGGCGTCGGGTATGCGTCAGGCAGTGGCCGAGGCCACCTGGCACACCCGGCACCGTTCCGCATTCGGTCGCGTCCTCGTTGATCAGCCCGCGATGACGTCGGTGCTTGCCGACCTCGCGCTTGAGTCCGAGGCTGCCACCGTCACCGCCATGCGACTTGCGCGCTCACATGACGACGACGTCGACGCCAACGAGATCAGCTTCCGTCGCCTGGCCACTCCGGTGGCGAAGTACTGGATCTGCAAGCGGGGTCCCAATCATGCCTACGAGGCGCTCGAATGCCTGGGCGGCAACGGATACACCGAGGGATTCCCGCTTGCGCGCCGCTATCGCGAGCAGCCCGTCATGGCGGTGTGGGAGGGCTCGGGAAATGTGATCGCTCTCGACGTCATGCGCGCTATTGAGCGCGAACCCGATTGCCTCACGGCATTCGACGCCGAGCTCTCGCTGGCGCGCGGCCATCACCGCCTCCTCGATGCACATCTCGAGACACTTCGTCGGCGGCTAAGTGAGCTCGCCTCGATCGACACCGATGCCGCGCAGCGGCTTGCGCGCTCGCTCGTGGAGTCGATGGCCCTGGCCCTGCAAGCGAGCCTGCTCTCCCGCTACTCGCCCAGTTCTGTCAGCGAGGCGTTCATTGAGTCACGTCTTGGCCCAGATCGCGGGCACGAGTACGGCACCCTGCCGACTGGCGTCGATGTCGCGGGGATCCTCTCCAGACACTGATCGAGAAGGCGGGCGATCAGCTCATCGCCGTGGTCGCGACATACACGGTGTTCGTCGACTCACGGTCCTGGAACGGATTGGGGAAGCTCACGACCTCGGTCGTGACGGTGGCGAAGGCCTGGGCCAGCGACGCCTCGAAGTCAGCGTCCGGCGGGTCGTTCGACCACAGCGAGAACACCCCGCCGGGGTGGAGTCGGCCAGCGAGTCGACGCAATCCCGCAATCTCGTAGAACCCCGCGTTGCCCGGGTCGAGCAGGTGCTTCGGGGAGTGATCGATATCGACGACAATCGCGTGGAAACGTCGATCCGGCACCGCCGGGTCGAACCCAGCCGCGGCAGCCATGGCGAAGAAATCGTCATGAACGAGACGGCATCTCGGATCAGAGGATGCCGACACGCTCACGGGCACGAGTCCGCGCTCATGCCAGTCGATCACCTGGCCCAGAGTGTCCACGACAATCAGCGACGCCACGCGCGCATCGTCGAGCACGGTCTGGGCCGTGTAGCCAAGGCCGAGGCCGCCGACAACGACGTCAAACCCGTGGCCTTCTAGGGCGGCTAGGGCGAGGCGCGCCACCTCGACCTCCGCCACGGTGAACAGGCTCGACATCAGGAAGTCATCGCCGAGCTTGACCTCGTAGACGTCCGAGCCCGTCACCGGATCGAATCGGCGCCGCAGTGAGATGTCGCCGATCGGGGTCGGGCTCCAATCGATCTCTTCGAAACGTGCACTCACGGACCCACGACTCCCTCGACCTCGGTCGTGCTGTCCCGGCTCGTGCCAGCGCCGTGAGCGCGACGAACTAGAGGATGAAGAGCATCTCCTGATAGGTGGGCAGCGGCCACAGATCGTCGGCCACGATCCCCTCGAGACGGTCAGCCGCGGATCGCACGGCCGCCATGGCGGGCAAGAGTGCGTCGCGCGCATGCTCGGCCTCCGCCAGCGTGGTGCCACCGTCGTGGTCAAGCGCCGCAGCGAGGTTGACCAAGGCAACCCGCAAGTCTGCCAGCGGTGTGGAGACCGCCTCGAGCCCCGCCATGTCGCCCTCGATGCCCACAGCGCGCAGCGCCGCGAGGTTGACGGCCAATTCGGTTTGGAAGCGCACTGCTGCGGGTGCCACGAGGGTACGTCCGACCTCGAGGGTGACTCGGGCCTCGACGCCGATGCTCAGTGCGTACTGCTCAAGACCAATGTCGTAGCGGCTGTGCATCTCGCGACGGTTGAGTACGTTGTATCGCTCGAACAGCGCCATCGCGGGCTCGGAGATCAGTTCAGGCAGGGCATCGAGTGTGGTGCGCAGGTTCGGGAGCCCACGGGCCGCGGCCTCGACCTGCCACTCGTCGGAGTACCCATTTCCGTTGAACACGGACGCCCCGTGGTTCGTGATGATCTCCGTGAGGAGGTTCTGCACCGCCGTGTTGAACTCGGTACCAGATGCGACGGCCTTCTCGAGATCAGTGGCGATGTAATCCATCGCCTCGGCCATGATCGTGTTGATGGTGGTCATTGGCCCTGCGACCGACTGCATCGAGCCCGGTGCCCGGAACTCGAACCTGTTGCCGGTGAAGGCGAATGGGCTCGTACGGTTGCGGTCACCCGGGTCCGACGGCAGCGACGGCAGCGTGTCGACGCCCACCATCAGCGTTCCGTGCCCCTTCGAGGAGGTCGCCGCACCCTTCGCGATCTGCTCGAAGACGTCGGCGAGCTGGTCGCCGAGGAAGATCGAGATGATCGCAGGGGGCGCCTCGTTGGCGCCGAGCCGGTGGTCATTGCTCGCTGAGGCGACCGAGGCACGCAGCAATCCGCCGTAGAGATGAACGGCCCGGATCACGGCGGAGCAGAAGACCAGGAACTGCGCGTTGTCGTGAGGGTTGTCGCCCGGGAACAGCAGATTGCCCTGGGTGGCGTTGCCAAGTGAGAAGTTGACGTGCTTTCCCGATCCGTTGACCCCGGCGAAGGGCTTCTCGTGGAACAGGCACTCCATGCCGTGCTTCTTCGCGACGGACTTGAAGGTCGTCATCAACAACTGCTGGTGGTCGGCGGCCACGTTCGCCTGCTCGAACATCGGCGCGATCTCGAACTGACCGGGGGCGACCTCGTTGTGACGGGTCTTGGCGGGGATGCCGAGCTTGAATAGCTCTCGCTCGGAATCCATCATGAAGCCCAGGACACGCTCGGGAATGGCGCCGAAGTAGTGGTCGTCGAACTCCTGACCCTTGGGTGGCTTGGAGCCCAGCAGAGTACGGCCGGCGTTGAGCAGGTCGGGGCGGGCCAGGAAGAAGTGGCGGTCGACCAGGAAGTACTCCTGCTCGGCACCGCAGTAGGAGACAACCCGGCTCGGCTCGTGGCCGAACAAGCGCAGGATGCGCTCCGCGTGCTCGGCCATCGCCTGCTGCGAGCGCAGGAGCGGGGTCTTGTGGTCGAGTGCCTCCCCGGTCATCGAGACGAAGACCGTGGGGATGCAGAGGGTGTTGCCGTTGGGGCTCTCGAGCACGTAGGCGGGGCTGGTGACATCCCAGCCGGTGTAACCGCGCGCCTCGAACGTGTTGCGTAGGCCACCGCTGGGGAAGCTGGACGCGTCGGGCTCTCCGCGGGTCAAGGCGCTTCCTGCGAACTCGGCGAGAGCCGATCCGTCACCAACCGGCTCGAGGAAACTGTCGTGCTTCTCAGCGGTTAGGCCGGTGAGCGGGTAGAACACGTGTGCGTAGTGGGTAGCGCCCTTTTCCAGGGCCCAGTCCTTCATAGCCGAGGCCACCGCATCAGCGATCAACGGGTCGAGCGGTGCGGAGTGGTCGATCGTCGACATCACCGACTTGAACACCGACTTCGGCAGGCGCTTCTGCATCACCGCCTTGCTGAACACGTTGACGCCGAAGATCTCGCCCGGAGCCTCATGGGCGAGGTAGCTGACCGCCGGGGGAACGTACGCCTCGACGTCCTTGATGGCCTGAAGGCGAACTGCGTTCCCACTCATGGTCTCTCCCGCTGATGGCGTCGCTGATCACGACGAGTGCGGAGCCGGTGTAGTCCGCGATGCACACACCATGCACCCCGAATGTTTCGTGCCTGTGAACTGGCCCCGCCACAGCTGAGCGGCGCCGCGGCGCCATGACGGTCGACGGGTGCCTACGCTGCCGGTATGGCCCCGCTGCAGAGCACGACGAGCGTCCGGGTCGATGCCTGGACCTGGGCGATCCGGATCTATCCCACGCGCTCGGCCGCCGCGGCCGCCTGTAAGGGCGGACACGTACGCGTGAACGACGTCCGGGCCAAGCCCTCACAGGCCGTGAAGCCCGGCGACAAGGTGCGCGCCCGCACTCCCGCAGGTGAGCGGGTCGTCGTGGTGACCGGGCTCATCGGCAAGCGAACGAGCGCCACGCTTGCGGCACTGCACTTCGAGGACCACACGCCACCACCCCCGGCCCGCGAAGAGCGACCGGGGGTGGTGGTTCGTGATCGAGGGTCGGGCCGACCGACGAAACGGGACCGCCGCATCACCGAACGACTACGAGGCCGCGAGGGAATCTCCTAACTCGACTCACTCGCAGTGGGACGATCTCGGTGAGCAGATGCTCAGAAGTTCGTCCACCCGGCGTCAACGGGAAGGTCGACCCCCGTGATGTTCTCCGCATCGTCCGAGGCGAGGAACGCCACCGCCTTGGAGATGGTCTCGGGAGGCATCCAGCCGATCGGCAGAAGGGACCGGTCGTTGGTGAAGAAGCGCGGGTACAGCTCGGTTGACTTCTCGACCGTGCCGCCCTCCTGGGTCATCCGGGTCGCCACAGATCCGGGGTTGACCGTGTTGACACGGATCCCCATCGGGCCGAGCTCCCACGCGAGGGTGCGCATGAGGCCGATGACACCGTGCTTACTGGCTGTGTAGGCCACGGCACCCGGCTGCGGCTTGGTGCCGTTGGCAGAGGAGGTGAGGACGATGGATCCGCCACGGCCACCCTCGATGATCTTCGGGATGAAGGCCGCCGTGACCTTCCAGGCGCCGCTGAGGAGGACATCGATGCTCTCCTGCCATGACTCCTCGGTGAGGTCCCAGGAGTTAGGGGCCACGACCCAGATGCCGTGGTTGACCACGAGGACGTCGACCCGGCCAAGCTCGGAGTAGGCACGATCGGCAAGTGCGCGGAGTGCGGCGAGGTCGCGCGCGTCGGTCTTGGTGGCGATGCACCTGCGTCCCTCTGCCTCGACCAGCCGCTGGGTCTCTTCGAGATCGGCCATGGAGGCCCCGGGGTGGTCGGGGAACTTAAGCGGCTCACACACGTCGAACGCGACGATGTCGGCACCCTCACGGGCAAACTGCAGGGCGTGTGCCCGGCCCTGTCCTCTCGCCGCGCCAGACACAACGGCGACCTTGCCAGTGAAACGACCCATGACAACCTCCGACTCAGGGACTACTCAAACAACCGTTTGTACGATAGGCATGCACGTGTGCTCCGTCAATGGCCGGAAACGCCAGTCGAGACCCGGCCGCACATCCCCTCCTCCCCCACGAACAAGGATCACCACATGAGCTTCAAGGTCGTCGTCGACTACTCGGTTTGCCAGGGGCACGCCCAATGCTCCGCCTACGCCCCGGACATCTTCGAGGTCGATGACCACGGCATGCTCACCCTTCTGATCGAGCAGCCCGACGAGAGCCAGCGGGCCGCCGTCCTCGACGCCATCGACTCATGCCCCACGGGCGCTCTCCGAATCCAGGAGTGAGTGTCGCCGTCGTGACCACCGATGTGACGTCCGCCTACGACGGCCTGCGTGGGGCCATCGGGGCTCAGGGCCAACCCCTTCGCGGGGCCCTCGACATCGTGTCGATCGAGCGCTTCGCACGAGCCAGTGGTGAGATCGACGAGATCTACTACTCCGACGACGCTGCGCGCGCCGCCGGATATTCCGCGCGGCCCGCACCCCCACTCATGCTCTCGAGTGTCCAGGAGTGGGGAGGCGGGCCCGCCGTCGACGCCCTGCGGCCCGACGGATCAGGCGTGGGTAAGGAGAGTTGGCTGCCGTTCGGCGGACTGCAGATCATGGGCGGCGGGCAATCGCTTGACGTCCACGCGCCCTTGCTCGCAGGCACGACATTCACTGCCGTCCCCACTCTCGAGGACGTCACCCTCAAGTCAGGCGGATCGGGCGAACTCGTGATGATCACGATCACGACCAGATACATGGCCGACGACGGTCAGCCACTGCTCACCTGCACCGAGACGTTGATCGGTCGATGAGCCCAGTGACGGCGACACCCTATGTGGGGATGAGAATTCCCGACATCGTGACTGAGATCACGACGGCCCAGCTGTTCCTCTTCAGCGCGGCGACCTGGAACCCCCATCGAATCCATTACGACAAGCCCTATGCGCAGTCCGAGCAGTTCGAGGATGTCGTGGTGCAGTCCCATCTGCATGCGTGTCTGCTCTCACAGGCAGCACTTGCGCCCTTCGGACCAGGTGCCACGATCCGCTCGATCAGTTGGCAGAACCGCGCTCCCGCCTATCCCGGCGACACCTTGGTGGTGAGCGGCGAGGTCACCGAGGTCGGCGAGGCTGACGGCCGCGTGCTCGCGACCATCGCCCTCCTCGAACATCGCTCAGGCAATATCGTCTGCGTCCGCGCCACCGCCACCGTGGCTGTCCCCTCGATGTCCACCGCCGGAGAAGGCGCATGAGCGAACTTGGGGCAAGCATGAACGGCACGGTCGCACTCGTGACCGGCGGTGCCAGCGGCATCGGAGAAGCGACTGCACGACTGTTCTCGGCCCGCGGGGCCACGGTCGTGGTCGCCGATATCGACGAGCTGCGAGCAGCGTCGGTTGCTGCCGAGATAGGCGGTATCTCTGCGCACATCAACGTGGCGGAGCCCGATGGAGCCGAAAATCTCGCCCTTCGGTTGGACGACCTCGTAGGCCCAGTGACGGTTCTCGTGACCTCGGCCGGGATTACTCAGCCGCCTACGCCGCCCGAAGCGCTCGACGTCGAACTATGGGATCGCATCATGGACGTGGACGTCCGCGGAACCTGGCTGTGCGCGGCCGCGTTCGGGACCCGGATGGCGAGCCGAGGTGCGGGCAGCATTGTCACCGTCGCCTCAGTGACGGCGATGCGCTCGACACCACTGCATGCCTACGGACCGGGCAAGGCCGCACTCATCACACTCACCGCGAACCTCGCCGCCGAGTGGGGCGCGTCCGGAGTCCGAGTCAACTGCGTTGCCCCCGGCTACACGATGACACCTGCGATGGCCGCCCTGATCGACTCGGGCGCAAGGGATCCCGCGCTCATGGAATCCGCGTCGGCGCTGGGGCGTCTCGTGCCCGCGGAGGATGTCGCGCTCGCCATCGCATTTCTCTCCGGCCGCGAGGCCGCGTCAATCACTGGTGTCGTGCTCCCTGTCGACGCCGGGTGGCTCGTAACACCCACCTGGTCGACCTACGGCGGCATTCCCGGTGCTCGGCCCACCTCGCACGAGAAGGAGACTCGCCCGTGAAGATGGAACTCAGCGGCACCGCGGTTATCACCGGAGCCGCCGCCGGTATCGGACGGGCGGTCGCCGAGATTCTTCGCGACGCAGGTGTCGACGTACTCGCCGTCGACCGCGACGAACGCGCCCTGGCGACGCTCAGTGGCATGCGAACCCACATCTGCGACCTTCGCAGTGCTGACGAGCGCGATGCGCTGGTGGCCAAGGCATCCGGAACTCGCTACCTCGTGAACTCGGCAGGGGCGATCCTCATCAAGCCGATTCTTGAGTGCACCGTCGCCGATCTGCGCACCATTTTCGAGCTCAACGTCGATGCCACCTGGGATCTCACGAGCAGAATCGGAGCCACGATGCCGACAGGAGGGGCAATCGTGAACATGAGTTCTGCGGCCGCGCGCCTGAACGCGAATACCGAGACCGCGATCTACTCCGCTTCCAAGGCTGCGGTGCTCTCGGTCACGCGGTCCTTCGCACATGCCTTCGCACCCGGAGTTCGTGTCAATGCCGTGTGCCCCGGGATGATCGACACGGGGATGCAGGTCGAAGTTCTTGAGGGTTTGGCCCGAGTGCGTGATTCGACACCGGACGGCGTTCTGTCCGGGCGGTTGCAGACCCTTCCGCTCGGGCGGATGGCCACAGCTCAGGAGTGCGCTGGCGTCATCGCCTTCCTGCTCTCTGACGCCGCCGCATACCTCACCGGGCAGGCGATCAGCGCTGACGGCGGGCTCGTCATGCTCTGAGTGGACCTACGCCTGGTCGTGGTTGCGATCTGTGCGGCAAGAGCAAGAAGCGAAGGACACGTCCACATCGACAGCCCCATCCCTGAAGGAGATCCCATGCCAGACCTGACACCGGACGAACTGCTCTCCACCACGCGTGCGGTTCGCCGTCGCCTCGACCTCGAGCGACCCGTCGATCTCTCGGTCATCGAGGACTGCATCCGACTCGCAGTTCAGGCGCCCACGGGCGGCAACAAGCAGGACTGGCGCTGGATCGTGATCACCGACCCGGCCGTTCGCTCAGGGCTGGCCTCGCTCTACCGAGCGGGGGCGCTCGACGCCTTCGGACAGGCACGCGACGCGGCTGCCAACGAAGGTGCGCGCAAGGCCTACGACGGTGCGATCCACTTGGCGACCATCCTCGAGCAGGTTCCGGTGATCGTGATTCCGTGTGCGCTCGGGCGGGTCGACGGCGCGAACAACCACCGCGCGGCCGGCTACTACGGGTCGGTCATTCCCGCGGTCTGGAGTTTCCAACTCGCTTTGCGATCGCGCGGGCTCGGGTCGGTGTTCACCACCGCACACCTGCGCGACGAGAAGGGGGTCGCCGAACTTCTCGGTGTGCCAGAAGACGTCTCGCAGATCGCGATGCTCCCCGTCGCCTACACGATTGGCCAGGACTTCAAGGTTGCAGAGCGCCTTCCCGTCGCCGAGGTGACCTACCTCAACTCCTGGGGAAACCCTTGGTGAGTGGGTCTGCACCGCAGGGCCCGAACCACACTGGTTCAGCATCGCGCGGCCCGCGGTGACCTCCCCACCACCGTGGTATCAGGCCCAGCAGCCGCGTGGGGCAGACCAGATCCTTCGCGATCGTGCCCGGCAAGTGATCCCCGGCGGGATGTTCGGCCACAAGAACGTGGCACGCCTGCCCAGGGGTTATCCGCAGTTCTTCGATCGCGGACAGGGAGCAGTCATCTGGGATGTCGATGGCCGTGAGTACGTCGACATGCTCTGTTCCTGGGGCCCGATACTCCTGGGCCACGTCGACCCAGAGGTGGAGGCCGCTGCTTCGACGGCTGCCGCCCGCGGCGACTGTCTCAATGGCCCCTCCCCCGTGTTGGTCGAGCTCGCCGAACTGCTGACCGACACCGTCGCCCATGCCGACTGGGCGATCTTCTCCAAGAATGGCACCGATGCCACCGGGTTGGCCGTGGCTGTGGCCCGCGCCGAGACCGGCCGCGGACAGATCCTGATGGCGCACGGCGCCTATCACGGCATCGCACCGTGGTCGGCCGTTCCTGGCACTCCGGGAGTTCTCGATCAGGAGGTCTCATCCACACCTCGATACGACTACAACGACATCGAGTCGCTCGAGCGAGCCGTCGATCGTGCGGGCACCGATCTCGCCGCAATCGTCGTCACGCCAATCCGTCATGAGGTTCGCCGCGACCTCGAGGATGTCAAGCCCGAATTCGCAACGCGCAGCAGGGAACTGTGCGATCGACTCGGGGCGGTTCTGATCCTGGACGAGGTGCGCTGCGGCCTACGCACAGATCCGCGGGGCTCGTGGGAGCCTCTCGGGATCCGCCCCGACCTGAGCGCGTGGAGCAAGGCGCTCGGGAACGGACACCCCATCGCCGCATTGCTCGGGATCAGGGCCCTGGAACATGCCGCTACAACCGTGAGCGCCACAGGGTCGTTTTGGCTCAACTCGGCTCCCATGGCCGCCGCTGTCGCCACACTCACACGCGCGCGCCAGGCCGACCTACTGACATCGATGACGGCCGCGGGGTCGGCGTTCCAGCAGGGCCTCCGCGACCAGGCCAGCGCCCACGGCCTGGTGGTCAGCGTGAGCGGTCCCGCGACCATGCCGTTCATGACCTTCGACGGCGACGACGACTTCGACGTAGCGAGGGTCTGGGCGGCAGCCTGCGCGGAGCGGGGCGTCTATCTCCACCCGACCCACAACTGGTTCCTGAGCGCGGCTCACTCGCCCGCGATCATCTCCCGAGTCCTTGACGCCACCGACCTCGCGTTCGGTCGCGTGGCCGCGTGGAGCTAGCCCATTGGCCTACTTCGCGTAGCCCAGGGTGTGCAACGACCGCTCGAGTGCCAGCAGGAAGCCGTCTATCTCCTGGTCGCCGATCGCGGTGCTGAGCAGGAACAGGCCAGTGAAGGTCTGGTAGTAGCCCTCATTGTTGAGCGCGAGGTTGATGTTGACGATCTTCTCGCGGTCGTCCAGAAGTCGAGTGCGCATGTCGACGACACGCTCCTCGGCCCAGTGGATGCCGATGAGGTGACCAAGGCCAGTGGAGTGCAAGGGGATCGAGTAGCGGCGGCCGAGTTCGTCGATCCGTGCCCGGGTGCGGTCGCCTAGGGCGTTCATCCGCTCATGCACCTCGGGGGTGAGCTTCTCGAGCGTGGCGATCCCCGCGGCCATGGCCACCTGGTTGCCGCCAAAGGTCGACATCACACCCATGGGCGCCGCGCCAGAATGCATATCGGGTTCGAGGAGATCCATGATCTCAGCACGACCACCGACGGCTGAGGCTGGAAGCCCGCCACCGATCGCCTTGCCGAACGTGGTGAGGTCCGGGGTCACTCCGAAGTGTGCTTGCCCGCCGCCGTAAGCGATCGGGAACGTGACTACCTCGTCGAATACCAGAACGATGCCGTGCCGAGCAGTAACCTCGCGCACGCGCTGGAGGAATTCAACAGTGGCCTCGACCATGCCCATCGCTGTCATCACCGGTTCGATGAAGACAGCGGACAGGTTCGCCGCCTCACGCTCGATGATCGCCTCGGCGCCGTCGGGATCGTTGTACGGGATCTCCACGACATCAGTGGCCGTCCACGCGGGGACGCCGGACGGGATCATCTCTGCGGGGTCACGCAGGATCGAGGTACCGACGAGAAGGACATCGGCAGTGCCGTGATAGCTGCCCATGGCCTTGGCGATCTTCATGCGTCCGGTGAACACACGGGCGAGCCGAACTGCCGTGAGGTTGGCATCGGTGCCTGAGACGAAGAATCGGACCTTGTCGACCGACGGCGTGCGGTCGCGGATGAGACATGCCATGCGGTAGCCGAGGTCCCACTCAGGACCGCCCACCTGCACGAGCCGGCTCATCTGGTGTGCGACGGCCGCCTCGATGTCGTCATCGCAGTGGCCGTGAATCAGGACCCAGTCACCGATGCGCAGGTCGAGATAGCGGTTGCCGTCGACATCCCAGAGCCAGCAACCCTTACCCCGCTCGACCAGGATGGCGTGGGGCAGGAAATAGCCCATACCCCCAGCGTGGCCGGTGGGGATGACCTCTTTGGTGCGCTCCCACAACTCCTTCGATCGCTGAGTACGCGCCCGGAACTTCTCGACCTCGATCGCGTTGAGTTCCACGGCGTCCCCTTACGAATGTCATGAGCGTGATGGTCGGAGGTGAAAGTCGAAGGAGAGGGGAGGCACGGCCGAGGCCGTACCTCCCCTCTCATGTTCAGATCAGGTATCCCGTCGCAACGACTACCACTGGGGCTTGAACGCCGCCACGGTGTCCTTGGTGATGGTGCCCTGGGTGGCTCCGTCAGGGTTGCCATCGAACGGGGTGAACTTCGGCGGCTGGGTTCCCTTGAGTGCCGCGACCATGACCTTCACGCCTTCGTAGCCCAGGCTGTAGGGGTACACCGGCAGCGAGCCGGCCTCCTTGCCCGAGGTGAGAAGCTCGACGGAAACCTTGCTACCGCCACCGTTCTCGAAGACCTTCACGCTGCCGCCGAGGCTCTGTGCCTCGACTGCCTTGACGACACCAGCGGTGACGTCGACGTAGAGGCTGAAGATCGCCGTGACACCGGGGTTGCCCTGCAGGGAGTCCTGCACGGCCTTGAAGGCGCCGGGGGTGGTGAAGTCCGTGAACGTCTCGTTGGCGAGGGTCCAGTCAGAGTGGGTCTTCTGGAACTCCGCGAACGCGGCCTCCCAGGCGACGGTGCTCGGGTGGCCCTTGATGCCCATCGCGAGCATGACATTCTGCGGGCCGGTGAGGACCTTGGCAGCGTCGTTGAGGAGACCGGAGATGCCGTCGACACCGTTCTGGCCACCCATGTAGCCGATGGTGCCGGGGGACCACAGCGCCTCGCCGACCGCGGTCGCCTGGTCGCAGAGCGGGTTGCCCACGACGTAGACGAGCATGGAGTTCTCGACGGCGCCGTCACCGATGGTCTTGCACAGCTGCTGGTTGACCGACTGGATCAACAGGCCGCCGTACTTGTCCGTGGTGAAGATCTGGTTGAAGTTCGACAGCTCGGCCGCGGGGTCGAGGTTGGAGTAGTAGACGTCAACGGTGACGCCGAGCTCCTTGGCTGCATCCGCCGCGCCCAGGGCCTGGGCCGAGGTGTAGGAGAAGGTCTTACCGGCCTGCACCATGTACGCGATCTTGTCGATGTTCTTCGGCGTGATCTTGCCACTGCCGACGTCGATCGTGCCGCCAGCAGCGCTGGACTCGGCAGGTGCGCTGGTCTCTGCAGGGGTGCTGCTGCTGCTGCACGCAGCGAGCATCGCCGTCATGGCGACGGCACCAGCGAGCACCGTGAACTTCAGGCTCTTGTGACGCATGTTCATATTTCTCCCCTAGGAGGTGTGGGACGGTCTCCGGTCATACCCGGCGGAACAACGGGAACCGGGCTTGGGCCCGAAACCCGCTCAGTACGTCGCGCTCACGAACGATGGTGGTAGCGCACGCGTGGCTCACGCGCGGCCTTGACCCCTGGCAAATTGCACAATGACTGCACAGACCTGCCAAACAATCGGTCGGTTTAGATCATGGCATCGCCGTGAATGTGGGCGCAAGGACCCCGGATCACATTCCGACAACATTTCCCGGGCCTGGCCCGGCGTGCCACCCGACCTACGTGGCGAGCGAAGGGTGGTCGGACTTGGCGAGATTCGGGATGACCTTTGTGGCGAGGTACTCGAGGCGCTCGTTGACCTGATCGATCGGCTCACCCGGCATCAAGGTGACCAGTGTGATGTCGATGGCTCCGATCCCGATCATCCGGTTGAACTCCTCGAGTGCACCCGAGGCATCCGCGAGCATGACGAGGCCGTCTGCGAGAGCCCGCTTCGGGTCGTCGTAGGGCGCCGTCAGCGGAGGGGTTCGGCCGGTGTAGGCATCACGCATGATGTATTGGTTAAGCAGGTGGAGCCAGTGATCGCCCGCGAGTGCGAAGGCACGCTCAGGGTCCTCGGCGATGATCGCCCAGTAAGTGCAATTGACCTTCTGATCTGCCTTGGGCCTGCCGATCGCATCACACGCGTCGAAGTACTGGGTGGCCGTGGGGATGTCGAACGCCAGGAACCCATCAGCGATGCGCGCCGCGCGCTCGACCGCCTTCGGGGCGAAGGCTCCCATCCAAATCTCGGGCCCACCCGGACGGATCGGTTCGGGAGTGACCCTCACCTCAGGAATGCTGTAACGCTTGCCCTCGTATGTGAACGGCTCCCCGGCGAAGGCCAGGCGCAAGATGTCGACCGCCTCCTCGGTGCGACTGGGGCGCTCGGTGAGCTTGGCGCCGAGTCCCTCGAACTCCTGCCAGTAGTAGCCCTGCCCCAGACCGAGTCGGAAGCGTCCATTGGAGAGCGCGTCGACCATGAGTGCCTCTTCCGCAAGGCGCACTGGGTGGTGGAGGGGCACCTGGATGATGTTGGTGCCGATCGAGACCCGCGAGGTGCGGGCAGCGATCGCAGAACACATCAGCATCGGCGAGGGGCAGTAGCCGTCGTCGTAGAAGTGGTGCTCGCTCACATCGACTGAGTCGATATTGAGCAATTCCTTGTCGATCCACTCGATCTGCTCGAGGATCTGTGCGTAGCGCGTGGGCCACGGAGTCTTCCACTCCTTCGGGTTGCCGAAGGTGTAGTCGAGACCGAAAGTCACGGGAGAGTTCATCGTCGTTCTCCTTCGAGAAGCCCATGCGGCAGGACCGCAACATGCGCGACGAAACGTCGTCGCGTTCGTGGCTCACCGTACAAACGATCGGTAGGCAGATCAAGACTCCCCCTGCACTGGTGGGGCGGCTGCAGATCGCTGCCGTCACGCGACTGAGGGACGTGATCGGGTCCCCACTGGATGCCTGACTAACAAACGGTCGTTTCAGCACCTATCTTGGTGACCGACAAGTCACATTCCCCCTGCCTACGGAGTACCCCATGACCACCGACTTCGGTGTCGACACCGACTCTCTACGCGTCCCCGACGACATCGCCCGCATCATCATGACCGCCGACAACTGGGACCGGGTAGACGACGTCATTTATCCCGCAGGAACCTGGCTTCGCCAGAACATGCCCGTCGGCCGAGGCCACGTCGATGGCTACGACCCGGTGTGGATCATCAGCAAGCACAGTCACATCCGCGAAATCCTCAAGGACCTCGAGACCTACCACAGTGGCGACGAGAACTTCATGCTCGTCACGCAGGAGGGCGACACCTACCTGCGCAACATGATGGGTGGTCGGGTCACCAGCCCCATCGACAACCTCACCCCCATGGACCCGCCCGACCATGCCGGCCACCGCGCCGCCCAGGCCGACGCGTTCACGGTTGAGGCAATCCGCAAGTACGAGGACACCTTCCGCGAGCTGGCGAAGAACTCCGTCGAGAACTTCATCGGCACCGGCGGCAGCTGTGACGCGATCGCGAACCTCACTCACCACTACCCGCTCCGCGTGATCATGCAGATGATGGACGTGCCCGAGAGCGACTTCCCCCTGCTCGAGAGGCTCACCCAGGAGACCTTCGGCGGGGACGACCCCGACATCGTCGCCGAAAGCGGCGCGGAGGCCGTCTCCCCCGAAACCGCAGCCCGACTCTGGCAGGAGGCCGTCGACAGTTTCTATGACTACTTCGACGAGATGGTGCAGGACCGCCTGGCCAACCCCCGCGCCGACGTGGCCACGGCCATCGTGCAAGGCCGGCTGCCCAACGGCGAACTCATGACGCCCAAGCGCCAGAACCACATGCTCTCCTCGCTGGCCATCGCCGGCCACGACACGGTGAACGCTGCCTTGGCCGGTGGGATCCTCGGACTTGCGCGTCACCCTGAGCAACTCGCACTCGTGAAGTCCGATCCCTCACTCATCCCCGGCCTGGTCGACGAGAGCCTGCGCTATGGGACACCCACCAAGCACTTCATGCGCTCGGCCACCAGGGACGTCGACTTCCACGGCGTCAAGTTCGCCAAGGGCGACCGCATCATGGTCCTGCTCTTCTCGGGCAACATGGACGAAGACGTCTTCTCAGACCCTGAGTCATTCGACATCACACGTCGCCCGAACCCCCACCTGTCGTTCGGCTTCGGCCGTCACATCTGCATGGGCATGCACATCACGAAGATCGAGATGCGCATCCTGTTCGAGGAGCTCCTGCCCCGCATCAACACACTCGAACTCGATGGGGCATTCCGCCGGAAGCGGGGCAACTTCGTCACCAGCATCAAGACGCTCCCGGTGCGCTTCACCACCCCCTGACCTACTGCAACGACCAACGTCCCCGCCAAGGCGGGGACGTTGGTCGTTGCACTGTCCTGCGCCCCACCCGAGTGGGGAAAGCCGAACTGGGGTCGAGCGTGACTCAGGTGGAGTGGCGCCTGCGAGTCCACACGTCGACACCAACCGCGACGATGACGATGACACCCTTGAAGAGCAACTGCAGTGACGGATCGATGTTGCGCGCGGCGAACAGGTTGTTGACGATCGCGAGGATCGCGATGCCCACAGCAGTGCGCCACATGGCCCCCTCGCCGCCCACGAGTGACGTGCCACCGATGATCACGACCGCAATCGCATCGAGGGTCAGGTTGCCGACGAAGTTGGGCTGCGCGGTGCCGAGCTGGCTTGCCGTGAAGGCACCGCCGAGGGCGGAGAGCCCACCGATGATCACGAATGTGCTAGCGCTGATGAAACCGACGCGGATACCGCTAAGTCGTGCCGCTTCCATGTTGCCGCCGACGGCGTAGACCGACCGGCCGTACGTCGACTTCGCCAAGACGATGGCCGCGATAACGAAGCAGGCAACCGACACCACGGTCGAGAGAGGCAGGAAGCCTCCCCACTTGAACGAGCCCATGAAACCGTATTCATCCGACGCCGAGAACTTGGTGTTGGAACCGGCGAACAGGGTCATGATGCCGATGAAGGCCGACGAACTGCCGAGAGTCGCGACGAAGGGGTTGATGTGGAAGAAGTTGACCAGCGCCCCGTTCACGACGCCGCACACGAGACCGACGGCAATGGCGACGACAATCGCGACACCCACTGGGGCTACCCCGTCGAACGAGAGGTAGAACACCGCGCCCGTCGCGAAGACGGCACCTACTGAGAGGTCGAAACCACCCGCCATGATCACGAACGTCATGCCGACCGAAGCCATGATCAGGCTGACGTTCTGCATCATCAGGTTCTCGAGGTTCTGACCCTTCCAGAACCCCGGATACAGATACGTCGTCATCGCCAAGAGCGCGACGAGCACGTACAGCATGGGGAAACGGATGAGCGAACGCACAAAGCCGTTGTGCAGCGGGGCGTCGGCCTTCGCGAGCACCTGTCCTGCGCTTGGCGCTGTCTGATCGGTGTGGGACATTCTCAACTCCTCGAGTCTGCGATCGAATCCGTGGCATTGAAGATCATCTGAAGAAGCAGGGCCACGGTGATGTCCTGTTCCGCCGCATTGAGAATCCCGAGGCTGCGACCCTTGTCGATGACAAGCACCCGATCGCTGAGCCCGACCACTTCTTCGAGTTCGGAGGAGACCACGATGAGCGAACGCCCCTGGGCCACCACCTTCTCGAGCGCGACGAGGATCTCGGCCTTGGCTCCGACGTCGACGCCCCGCGTGGGCTCGTCGGCCAGCAGGACGGAGTGTGTGGTGTGAAGCCACCGCGCGATCATGAGCTTCTGCTGATTGCCACCAGAGAGCCGCGCCGCACGCTCACCAAGCCGCTTGACGTTGAAACCCACGGGTGCCGCGGCCTCCGCGGCCGCAGCCCCCAGACGCTGAGAGTTCAGGAAGGAGTATTTCGACAGCCCCGACCACTCGCCGAGGGTGATGTTGTCGGCGCCATCTCGGGCGAGGAGAAGCCCTTGTCCCTTGCGGTCCTCGGGCAACAGCGCGATCCCGCGGGCCCTGGCCTCGCGCACCCGTTGAGGCACGCGGTCGCCGGGCTCACTGGTGGTGACGGTGCCCGTGGCACTCGGGTCGAGCCCCGCGAGGGCACGCAGGAGCGAGGTGCGACCAGAGCCCACGAGCCCCGCAATGCCCAGGATCTCGCCGGGGTAGAGCTCGAAGCTGAGGTCCTCGATCAGGCCGGGCGACGACAGTGAGTCGACGACCATGAGTGGCTTGACCGAGGCGCCGCGATCCGGCGAGGTGGGCCTGCTCCCGCGGGTTCCCGCCGCGATCTCCGCCCCGTGCGTCTGCTTCCCGAGCATCGCCCCGACGAGTTCTCGCTTCGTCCATGCGGACGCTGGCCGACGCTCGACGATCGCGCCGTCACGGCAGACCGTGATGTCATCGCTGTGCTCGAGCACCTCTTCGAGGTTGTGACTCACGAGGGAAAGTGCGAGCCCCTGGTCGCGAAGCTGGTGCAGTGTGACGTACAGGGCCTCGCGCTCGGCATGGGCGAGGGACGCGGTGGGCTCGTCGAGCAGGATCGCCTCGGCCTCGGACACCAGCGCGCGCATGATCTCCAGTACCTGTTGGTCGGCCACTGAGAGAGAGCCGCTGCGGCCCGTGACGGCCGGGGTGACACCGAGTTTGGCGCACAACCGCTCGTACTCAGCCCGCATCTCGCTCTCGCGCAGCCAGCCCTTCGAGGCGATGGGGCGACCAAGGAAGACATTCGCCTCGGGGCTGATCGCGGGAACGATCGTGAGTTCCTGGTAGATCGCGTGCACCCCGGCACGCTTCGAAGCGCGCGGTGACCCGAGCTCGAGTTCGACACCGTTGACGAGCACCTTGCCGCTTGACGGAGGGATGCGACCCGCGGCGATACCCAGGCACGTCGACTTGCCGGCGCCGTTCTCGCCCACGAGCGCGTGGATCTTGCCCCGCTCGGCGAGATCCATCGTGACATCGCGCACGGCCTTGGTAGCACCGAAGGAACGGGACACATCGACGAGCTGAATATACGGCGTTGGCGCCGAGCCCTGCGGGCTGGAGGTCATGTCCTGCCTCTCGCTCCTGGATACCCGATCGACGGGTGATGACGTTACGGGTTGTGCGGGTCGTGCGTGCATGGCAACCGACAGAATTCGCAAGATCATCTCGACCAAACGACTGGTCGGTTGCCGATGCGATCGTGGCATCTCGAACCACCCAAAGCAAGGCTTTGGAAGCCCGATCTCCGACCAGTCGCGCGCGGTCCGGATCAGGCCTGCGGGGACACCGCGAGGTCACCCTCGGCAGGGAGGGGAAGCCGATGGAAGTCGCGGCGGTAGTAAACGACGGGTTCGTGCGGCCCAAGGATCGCGTCCTCGACCCGGCCCACGATGATCGTGTGGTCGCCGCCGTCATAGCGCGCGTAGACACTGCACTCGAGTACAGAGGCCGCGTCGTCGATGATCGGCAAACCCCTTGCGCTCAGGACGAAGTTCGCACCGGCGAATTTGTCGGCGCCCCTCGTGGCGAACAACTTCGCGACGTGTTCGTGGTCGGGCTGGACAATGTGGACCGCAAGTTGCTCGGTCGCCATGAACGCCGGGTAGCACTCGGCAGTCTTCGCCACGCAGACCAGCACGAGCGGCGGGTCAGCCGACAATGAGCAGAAGGCACTCGCGGTGAATCCCCACCATCGACCATCGGCGTCAACCGTGGTATTGATGGTGACGCCGGCGGGGAACGAGGCCATCACGTCACGGAAGTGCGCGCCCGTGATCTTCTCGGTTGAGTCGGCCATGTGTGCCTCCGGTTGCTGTGGTTCGGCCACCCCGACGTCTGGCCGGATGTGGAAAATCTAGCGCCCGCCGATTGGTCAGCGGTACGGGGTCGGTTCAGCTGGCGTTCGGCGCGGCTGGGGATGCTGCGGGCGCCGGTGGGCGCCGCGAAAGCGACACGCTCATCCCCGGGCTCGACACCGAGATGGACGAGGACGTCCCCGGATCGGCAACGAGCGAACTCACATGCTGCAGGATCACATCAGACCGTCTGCGGGGATCGACGGGGATCGAGCCCTTCGTGAGCATGTCGTCGACCTCCCGATCGGAGGTCATCAACCGCAGCAGAAGTTCTTCGTCGGGGATTCCCGCCCTGAAGCGCGAGCGGACCTCGGCGAGGCTGGGTTGAGGCTGTATCCATGAACGGAAGTGCTCGGCTCGCGGCGAGGCCATGATCTTGTCGTAGACCTCGGGGTCGATCGGACGCGGCACTGGTCCGTAGTGGCCGAGGGCGTACTGGATGACTTCATCTGGCACGAGGTCGTACCGCTCGCGCGCGAGCATGTTCAACACGGCCTGCACACCGACGAACTGCGAGAACGGCGTCGCCATGATGGGCTCTCCGAGTTCGCGACGCACACGCGGGATCTCCGCGAGCACCTCGTCGAATCGATGTCCCATACCGTGCTGCGCCAACTGGTTCTTCAGCGTGCCCGTCATGCCGCCGGGCACCTGGTGGTCGTAGATCCGCGGATCGAACTCGGCCATCTGGCCGGGGGCGAACCCCGCGTCACCCGCCGCCCAGATGAAGTTCTGCGCCACCGGTTCGAACTGGTTCGTGTCGAGACGGTGCTCGAGACCCATGCGCTCAAGGATCGGCAGCATGCCCTCGGTCGAGGGCAGTGACGGGCCGTTGGCCATGGGGCGCGACGCCGTATGGAGGGAGGTGAAACCGGCCTTGAGCCCCTCGACGTAGTTGTGCTGGGCCAGGCCAGTGGTGTTATGGCAGTGAAGTTCGAGTTTCACCGATCCCGTGGCGGCCCGGATTGCAGGCAGCAATGTGGCTGCCCGCTCGGGAGTGAGGACCCCGGCCGCGTCCTCGATGTAGAGCGACTTCACCCCCGGCCACAAGGCCATCTTCGCGGCTCGTTCGACGAAGAAGGCGTCGTCGTGGACATCAGTGAGGCCGTACATGATCGAGGGAACCGGGATCGCGCCCGCCTCGTGCACGACGGTCGTGACGCGGAGCATCGTCGGCAGGTCGTAGAGACAGTCGTAGAGCCAGAAGCTCTGGATCCCGTGCTTGACCTGAGTGCGGATCCACAGATCCATGATCGAGTCGGGAGTGAACCCGAACCCCATGATGTTGCGCGAACGGAAACTGGCACGGCACTCGGTGTTGCGCAAGCGCTGGACCAAGAAATCGGTGGAGGTCCATGGGTTGTCACGGAACTGACGCAACAGCACAGTGAACATGCCCGGCCCGGTGAGGTCGACGACATCGAAGCCGGTGCGGTCGATGTGCGGTAGCGCAGCCTCGGCCTGGTGGCTGCGCATTCGACAGCCCCACAGGCTCTGCTGACCGTCGCGCAAGGTCTGGTCGACGAACTCAATGGTCTGGCTCATCCGAACATCACCCGCGAGCCCTTCCGCCGTGTCGCCCTGCCCCGATGAAGGTCATCAGCTCGCGGTGAAGCGGACGGGCAGCGTCTTGAATCCGGTGACGAAGTTCCCGATCTTCAGTCGGGGCTCGCCCGCGAGTTCGATGGAGTCGACGCGGGAGATGAGCTCCTCGTAGAGCGCCTTCATCTCGATCTTGGCGATATGCAGGCCCAGACAGATGTGGGGGCCGAAGCTGAACGACAGCTGCGGGTTGGGGCGCCTGGTGATATCGAACTTGTAAGGCTCGGGAAAGACGTCCTCGTCGCGGTTGGCCGAGACGAACAGGCACATCACCCGATCGCCCGCCTTGATCTGGTGTCCGTGGAAGTCGACGTCGCGAGAGGCCGTGCGCATGAAGTGCTTGGCCGGGGTGGCCCAGCGGAGTGCCTCGTCGACGAGTCCGCCGATGAGTGAGGGGTCGTTCTTCACGAGCGCGAACTGCTCGGGGTAGGCCGCGAGCCCGTGGATGCCACCGGCGATCGAGGACGACACGGTGTCGTGTCCCGCCAACGCAATGGAGGAGACCATGTGGTTCTGGCGGCGAGGCATCATCAGCTCGCCGTCCGGAAGCTTGCCGTTGACGATCGCACTCGTGAGATCGTCGATAGGGCACCGGAGCCTCTCGACGCGGATCTCCTCGAAGTAGTCGTAGAAGCCGTCAACAGCCTCCTGCCACAAGCGTGCCGCGGTCTCGGGAGACATGTCGGCGTCACTCTCGCTGACGATGTCGGGGTCGTCGCCGCCGAAGGTCTCCTGCGTCATCTTGTGCATGAGCGGGAAGTCGGACTCCGGCACGGAGATCATCTCCATGACGACCTTGAGCGGGAAG
>CAFBPU010000023.1_pt1 | contig 37002 bp, 36 predicted proteins | sample 7269791 | NCBI WGS metagenome assembly CAFBPU01 (sample SAMEA6814154, study PRJEB35770) | freshwater metagenome | biome: Freshwater; feature: Freshwater reservoir; material: water | place: Czech Republic | collected 2017-06-27 | depth 30m m
ACCTTCACGACCGTCGCCGCACGGGTGTCGGGCTGACGGTCGGCCGGGAACAACAGTGTGGGCAACCGATCGCGGTTGCGGGCCTCACCCGCTGCCCCGACGACAACGGGCCTGTCGCCCTCGCGCGCCTCATCGGCCGCGACGACGTCGGCCACCACGCAGGTGACATTGTCTGGTGCGCCAGCTTCGAGCGCCGCGTCGACCAAGCCCGTGACTGCGGCGGTGGGATCGGTGAGAAGCAGGAGTTCATGGATGCGGTCATCGGATACGAAGCCGCACAGGCCATCGCTGCAGACGAGGTAGCGATCACCGTCACGCGCTTCGCGCACGGTGATGTCGGGCTCGGCAGGATGAACGCCGTCGATCGCTCGCATCAGCAAATTGCGTCGCGGGTGGAGCAGCGCCTCGGCGGGGGTGATCTGGCCTGAGTCGACGAGAGTCTGGACATAGGTGTGGTCGCGCGTCACCTGGGTGAACACGCCCTCGCGCAGGAGGTAGGCGCGTGAATCGCCGACGTGAAGTACTGCAACCCGAGGAGGGTCACCACCGAGCCATGCCAGTGCCGTGAGGGTCGTACCCATGCCCGCGTACTGCGACTGTGCGGCGACGAGGTCGGCGATCCGCTCACTCGCGACCACCACGGCCTCGGATAGCCGCTCGAGCGCCTCGGCGTCGCCGAGCCCTGCTGGCTCCACTTCCGACATCGTGGCAATGGCAATGGCGGAGGCGAGCTCACCCGCGGCATGACCACCCATGCCGTCAGCGACGACGAGTAATTGCCTTCCGGCATAGCCGGAGTCTTCGTTGCCGGGACGAACAAGGCCGACGTCTGACCGAGCGGCAGAGCGCAACATGAGCACCATCTCAGGTCACCGCCTCAGTTCCAGGACGGTGCGACCGACCTTGAGCTGGTGACCAACCCTCAAGGGCGTGGGGCCGGTAAGGCGTGTGCGATCAATCCAGGTGCCGTTCGTCGAGCCGAGGTCTTCGACGATCCACGAGCCGGACGTGAGGCGGACCCGGGCATGTGCACTGCTGGCGTAGTCGTCATCGAGGACGAGGGTGGAATCGGGGGCGCGGCCCAGCGTGATGTCGGCCGAGCCGAGGGGAATCACCGTGCCGGCCAGCGGGCCTTCGACCACCACGAGGGTCCGAACCCCTGACTTCGGAGCGCGGGAGGCCTTCTCCCCTCGGGTCGTCGGCGCGGTTCGACCATCGCCGCGTGAGCGTGGCACCGCAACGGCAACGAGGGGTCGGGCATCGCGTGGTGCCCGAAGGTCGCGGCGCAGCGCGATCACGGCGACGAGCACGAGAGACCAGATCAGGGCCAGGAATCCCAGGCGCACAAGGGTGAGCAGCAGATCGGACACGGTGGGGTCATCCCGCCCGGAACGTGAGCCGTGTGTCCCCGAGTTGGACGACCGCGCCGTCGTGGAGCACGGTCTCGCCCACCTGCACCCCGTCGACGTAGGTGCCGTTGGTGGAATCGAGGTCGCGCAGCACGACCTCGCGGCCGAGCAGGATCTCGGCATGATGCCGTGAGACCCCAGGGTCGTCGATGCGGATGTCGACGTCAGTGCCTCGGCCGAGGCGAGTGACTGCTCGGCTGAGCGGGTGGGCTGTGTCGTCGGCGACTAGGCGTGGCTGGCCGGCGCCCTTGTCGGGGTTGCCCTGCGCCGGGCGGGGCTGTGCCGCGGTGGAGATTTCCGCCTTCGCTTCGCTGTAGACCCGGAAGAGTCCGGTGTCGAGATCCTCGTCGAGGTCGAGTGAGACGTCGGTGCCGCCAAGGAAGGTGTAGCGCTGCTCCTCGGCGTACTCGCCCACCATGACAGCGAGCTCCGCGGTGAGGGTGCTCGCGTAGACCGAGAGCCGGTCGAAGTCGTGGGGGCTCAGGTCCACCTTGAACACGTTGGGGACGACCGTGCGTCCGCGGCTGACCACGGCGGCGCGATCATCGATCTCTCGTTGCAGGGCCGATGCGATCTCAACGGGCTGAACCTCGGCCTTGAAGGCGCGAGCGAAGGCGCCATTCACCAGGCGATCGAGCCGCTGCTCGAAGCGGTCGAGCAGACCCACGGCGCCTCCCACTTCGATTGGGGGACGCGGCGCCTGGCGGGCGCACGCGACCTCAGGATTGATCGTAACTGTGAGGGACCTCCGCGCCAGCGTGCCAGGGCTGAATCTGCGTCGTCTCAAGCCCCGGAGCGTGCGTGTTAGCCTTTCCCGGCGCGCGCGAGTGGCGGAATAGGCAGACGCGCACGGTTCAGGTCCGTGTGCCCGAAAGGGCGTAGGGGTTCAACTCCCCTCTCGCGCACCATCACAGGCACCCCGGGTCTCCGACCAGGGGTGCCTGTCGTGCTCAGGCTCCTCCGTCGCCAGCGCAGCGACCACGGCGCCGTGATGTGCTGGACTGGTGCCGTGCCCGCACTCCTCGCCCTGCTCTCCAGCCTGATCTGGGGCGTCGCCGACTTTGCCGGCGGCCTTGCGTCGCGCCGTTCGACCGCGCTGCAAACCCTGATGGTCACGACGCCTGCGGGACTTGTCCTGATCTTGCCGATCGGCATACTCATGGGGGGCAATGTCTCGGGGACGGCCATTCCGGGCATCGGAGCAGGAGTCTTCGGAGCCGTGGGCATCCTGCTCCTCTACGCGGCCTTCGCCGCAGGTCCCATGGGAATCGTCTCGCCACTGTCGGCCGTACTCGGTGCCGCGCTACCGGTTCTCGTGGGACTCATCAGGGGTGACCGACCGGGGCTGCCCGCCTACCTTGGCATGGCGCTCGCGGTGGTGGCCATCGTCACCGTGGGCCTCGAGCCGCATGCTCCGACGGACGACCGCGATCACCAGCAGATGAACCGTCGGGCGTTCCTGCTCTCTCTTGGTGCGGGAATGTGCATCGGGATGTTCTTCACGCTCATCTCCTTCGGCCCGACCGACGGTGGGCTATGGCCGGTGGTCTGGTCGCGTCTGACCTCGACCATCGTGGTCATCGCGCTCGCGTTGGTGATGTGGGCCCTTTCGCGGTCGAAGTCCCCGGGGTCTGGCCCGCCGCGGTTCGTTCCGGCCCTGAACTCGGTGCGCGGGCTCGCGGTTCTGGCAGGAATTCTTGATGTCGCCGCCAATGGCTTCTACGTACTCGCCGCGCAGGTCGGGTTGTTGTCGGTGGTGGCGATTCTTGGCTCGCTCTACCCCGCAGCGACGGTGCTCCTGGCGCGTTTCCTGCTCGCCGAGCGACTGCGGCCTATCCAGAAGCTCGGCATGGTGACGGCCTTGGTTGCAGCAGTGCTCCTGGCTATCTGACAATCATTCGGGGTGAAGACTCTCGAGTAGGGGCCCTGCGATCCATCGAGGCACCACAATCACGGAGTGATCATGACCGGCGTGAGCCTTCTCGGTACGACCCGCGGCCTGACGGACTCGGTTGCTTCGCTGACTCCCGTCGTGTCCTGGCCCTGGCCGCTGCTCTCGATGGTGATCACGGTGATCGCGCTGGTCATTGCGGCGGTCTGCGCTGTGCTCGCCGTGATGAAGAAGTCCACCCCGATGGTGGTCCTAGCCCTTGTCGGGATCCTGGAAGCGGCCATCGCGGTTCTCGCGATTGCGATGGTCTTGGAGTGGGGATCGGCTCAAGGCCCGGCGGAACCGTTCGTGTACCTCGGCTACCTGCTCATGTGCCTTGCCACCCCGCCCGCCATGGTGTGGTGGGCGCGAGGTGAGCCCGGCCGATGGGGCAGTGGTGTCCTTGCCGTGGCGGGTCTGATGCTGCCCGTGCTTCTCCTGCGACTGCAGCAGGTCTGGACCGGACGTGCCTGAGCCCGCCGACGTGGGATCGGCGATTCCCTCGCCCCCCGAGCCCGAGATCCACCAGATCCCGTCGACACGTCGCGGGGCTGGGCGGGTTCTCGTCGCCGTCTACGCGGTCTTCGCGATCGCGGCAACGAGCCGTGCCGGGGTGCAGTTGGTCACGAAGTTCAGCGACGCCCGACTGGCCTACGTGCTCTCCGCATTCGCCGCGGTCGTGTACGTCGTGATTACGGCCGCATTGATCAAGGGAACGGCGACGGCCCGACGCGTTGCCACGATCGGCATCGTGATCGAGCTCATCGGGGTGCTCGTCGTCGGTGCCTTCAGCTACGTCGATTCCGCGGTGTTCCCGCGCGCAACCGTGTGGTCGCACTTCGGCGAGGGCTACGGATTCGTTCCGTTGCTGCTGCCGATCCTCGGGCTGTGGTTCCTGCGCCGCAGTAACGCTGCCCGTTCATCTGCCGCCCGATCTGCCGTGCGCTAGAGCGACTGTGCCGCGACGACGCTCGACATCCGAAGTCTCACGGGGTCGAGCCGCATGATCCCGGGATTCTCCGCGACGAGGTCGGGAAGTTCGGCCATCAGGCGCGCGAAGAGCGGCGCATTGCGGTGCTCCTCGAGTGCGGCTTCGTCGCGGAACCACTCGTAGAGCCACACGACGTCGAGATCATCGGGGTCGATGGCGACCAGGAATGCCTCGGTTCCCGGTTCTTGATCGAGGTCGTCGACATAGCGGTTGAGGACGTCGAGGGCGCCCGCGCGCCGACCTGGCTGGACGGGTATCCGCACCAGGAGCCCGATGCGCCCAGGGAGCACCGCATCGACGGGCGGCTGATCCTGATCTCTCACGCCGACAAGTGTCACCCATCGATCGACGGGACACCAGAGCGACCCGCGCATCGCCACCGCTCAAGAGCGGTGGTCAGGACGATCACCGGCCCAGGCGACTCGTCCTTGGCGTGATGTGCAGAGCGCGTGTGATCGGGCAGGATGTGGAGGTGCCTGACGCCTCTGCCACCTCACGGCTGCTCACTGACCTCGCGTCGCTTGTTGGTGAGGCTCACGTGCTCACCGATCCCGACGTCACCGCGTCCTACGGCATCGACTGGTCGCGTCGCTTCTCTGGTCCGGTGCTCGCGGTCGTGCGTCCGGCCGACACGGCGCAGGTGGCCGCGGTCGTGGCTGTGGTCGTGGCTGCAGGTGTCCCGGTGTTGCCGCAAGGTGGTAACACCGGCCTCGTCGGCGGCTCAGTGCCATCGCCGGAAGGGCCGGCCGTCGTGGTGATCTCGACGCGTCGGCTCACTCATCTCGATCCCGTCGATGACTTGGCAGGACAGGTCACGGTCGGTGCGGGAGTGGTGCTAGCCGATCTGCAGCGACATGTCAGTGCCGCTGGGTGGGAGTACGGCGTCGACCTTGCCGCGCGCGACAGCGCCACCGTGGGCGGCACGATCGCCACCAACGCGGGCGGAATCCGCGTGTGCTGCCACGGCATGACCCGTCGTCAGGTGGTCGGCATCGAAGCCGTACTTCCCGACTCGTCGGTGATCTCCCATCTTGCAGGGCTCCCCAAGGACAACACCGGATACGACCTCACCGGCCTGATGGTCGGCAGTGAGGGCACGTTGGGCATCGTCACCGGAGCGAGGCTTCGGCTGGTACGTCCTGCGATCGCGTCCGCCGTCGCCCTGATCGGGGTTCGCGACGCCGCGGATGCCCTCGCTCTCGTGCGTTCGATCGTCCCTCGTGGCGTCCGCCTGCTCGCCGGTGAGATTCTCGACGCGGCGACCTTGCGCCTGGTCTGCGACGTCACGGGGTTCCCGTGGCCGCTCGCCGACCACGCCGACCACGTCCTGCTCGTGGAGACCGAATCGCCCGCGCCGGGAGAGATCGCTCTCGACATTCCCCTGGACCGTGACGCGGTGGTTGCTGTCGATGCCGCAGATCGAGCCCGGTTCTGGGCCTACCGCGACCGGGTGTCCGAGTGCCTATCCACCCTGGGTGTGCCGCATCGCTTCGACATCTCGGTGCCGCTCGAACGGATCGACGAGTTCGTGGCCGAGATGCGCAATCGCCTGGTGAGCATCGCGGAGGTGCACACCGTTCTGGTGTTCGGGCACCTCGTCGATGGCAACCTCCATATCGAGGTGCTGGGTCCGGATGCCGACGATGAGCGCGCCGACGCGCTGGTGCTGCGCTGCGTCGCGGACCACGGCGGGTCGATCTCGGCCGAGCACGGTGTCGGACGGGCGAAGGCGGCCTATCTGGGGCTCTCGCGCAGTGAGGCTGAGATCGCGGCGATGCGTGCGGTGAAGGCGGCGTTCGATCCGCACGCGCTGTTCAACCCCGGAGTTCTGCTGCCCTGATCCGGGTCCGCCCTCACCTGGTTGCGCCACAACCGGTGACACCATGGCTCTGTGACTGTTGTCGTCGCCCACCGGGGTGCGAGTGCGGATGCTCCCGAGCACACGCTGGCGGCCTACGTGCAGGCCGTCGCCGACGGCGCCGATGCCCTCGAGTGCGATGTGCGACTCACGGCCGACGGCCACCTCGTGTGCGTCCACGATCGACGGATCGATCGCACGAGTTCGGGACGAGGTGTGGTCTCGGTGATGACCCTTGCCGATCTCGACCGGCTGGACTTCGGGCGCTGGAAGGCCGACACGCTCCGACCCGAGCTCGATGACGAGCCGCTGCTACTTGATGAAGGGCACCGTCGCGTCCTCACCCTCGATCGGCTTCTCGAGCTCGTGGTCGACTCCGACCGCGAGGTGGGCCTGGCGATCGAGACCAAGCATCCGACCCGTTACGCGGGTTTGGTCGAGCAGCGAACCGTGGAGTTGCTGCGGCACTTCGGGCTCGCGCGTCCCCGACGTGAAGGCGATTCGCGCATTCGGATCATGAGCTTCTCGCAGTTGTCGATGCGCCGGGTGCGCGAACTCGCACCCGGACTGCCGACGGTGTTCTTGATGGACCGGGTTCCGCTGCGCTTGCGCGACGGATCACTTCCTTTCGGCGCGCGAATCGCTGGGCCCTCCATCGAGATCGTGAGGGCTCACCCGCGTTACGTCCAGAGGGCCCACGCGGCCGGTGTCGCGGTGCATGTCTGGACGGTCGATGAGCCGGCTGATGTCGATCTGTGCGTCGCACTCGGCGTGGAGGCGATCATCACCAACCGCCCTCGTGAGGTGCTGGCCCACCTGGACGGTCCGGGACGCCCCCGTCGAACCGACGTTCGCGCTCAGGCGTGACCGCGTCGAGGCCATGTGCTCCGATGTCGCGTACGCTCGCCCACCGTGGCCAAGAAGCAGAACTCCTCCCGCCCCGTCCTTTCCCGCTCAGGTGCGGGTGTCGACGTCGTTGACGGCGCTGACATCCCCGTCGTCGGTCTGCGCGAGCCATGCCCGTGCGGCAGCGGCCGCCGCTACAAGGCCTGTCACGGTCGGGGCATCGCCGATGCCGGCCAGACCCTCGTGCACCGACCGTTCGAGGGGCTTGAGTCCGAGGGTGACTGGGTCGCCCTCCGCGAGATCGTGCCAGCGGCCACGGCTCCGCTGACGCTCGCCCCGCAGTATGCGGCGCGCCTCGACGGCCGCACCGTCACTCTTGCCACGGTGCTGCCGATGGCGTGGCCCGCCCTGGTACGCAAGGACGGCCAGATCCTCCTCGGTCTCCAGACCACGACAGGCAGCGGGGATACCAGCCGCGACATTGCCGGGGCACTCCTGCGCGCGCTCGACGCGGAACTAGGAAGCCCGGTGCCACCGGTCCGTTCCGGTGACGGCCCGCGCCTGCAGGATCTCCTCGCGCCGGTGCCGCTCGAGGTCACGGTGCACGCAGGATTCGACTTCTGGATCGAGGGCACCGGCACTGCGTCGACCCCCGAGGTCTCGGCTTCCCTTGAGCGCGCGAATGCCTCGGTGGTCCCCACCGAACGGCTTCAGGGTGTGACGGCCGCCTACTGGTGCCGCATCGGGGCCAAGGAGCACCTGCGCTGGGTGCAGCCGTATGCCGAGGAGCCGCTGCTCGACGCATTGGCCCGGATGCATGCCCGGGGTCAGGACGGTCTCGGGGAGGGCACCCGGCTGATCGGCACCTTCCGCGCCCACGGTTTGCTTGTTCCGGTGTGGGACCTCGTCACGGGCACCGAGGTGGCTGCCGTCGAGGAGTCCGCGCGGGAGTTCGCCGTTCGGCTCGAGGCGGCCATGGGGGACACGGGCGATCTCTCCGAGTCTGAGCGCCGCGCACGTGCCGGCCTCACCAATCGTCAGGTCACGCTGCGCTAGTCCCTGAGCGGACGTCTCGCTCACCGCGCGCCCGGTATCCGCTGTGCCCACCGGAGATCGCGTCACCGGGCGTGATTCCGGGACGCTCTCGGATCGTCAAGGTTGATTCAAGAACAGGCAATCTGCGCGTCAATCACTTGAGAGCGCCCACCCCGCGACCTACCGTGGAGGTGATCGGACGCCCCCGCCTCCCCCGTCGGTGGCGTCCGATCATTTCTCTCCTGGGCCGCCGGTGTGCCTACCCACCACCCGCGATGAGCTCGACGAGCGTCACCACCGCAAGGGCGGCCAGCAGCGCTCCCGACACCAGACGGATCCTCCACAGTGGAACGCGTCGCTGCAGCCAGGCGCCCACCAAGACCCCGAGGCCGGCCACCGCGATGAGTGCCGCCCACGAACCGATGAAGACCGCGAGCGGTGCCTGCGTGCGTGCTGCCTGACCCGCCGTCACGAGCTGCGTGAGATCACCCCACTCGGCGGTGAAGATCACGGCGAAGGTGGTCGCGAAAGCCCTGACTCCGCCGGACCCTCGTGCGGTCTTGGAGGCCATGGCCTCGATCTGCTCGGCCTCCTCGGCCTCCTCTTGCGCTTCGTCCTCGCGTGCGCGCAGGCCGCCCCGCACGAGGATCACGGCGCCTATGGCGAACAGCACGAAGGTCGCGCCCAGAACGAGCAGCCTGGGCAGGAGCGAGAGCACCTGGCCTGCGGCGACGGCAATCACCATCTGAACCCCGAACGCGACCGATGCCCCGAGCCACACCCAGCGGTGCCGGTAGCGCGTGGCAAGTACCAGGGTGGCGATGAAGGATTTGTCGGGTAGCTCGGCAGGAAAGATGATCGCGAAGGTCGCGAACACCACCACGATGTCCAGAGAGAGATTCACCTGGCCATTGTGGGGGCACCTGTGCGGCGGCCCACCCGGCAGTCACCCCGCTCGCCGCGCCGCGGCCTGCGACGGGCGCGCGAGAGGTGGCCCTTGCGCCGATACCCTGGGTCGTGTGTCCCTTGATCCCTCGTCCCGCGACGTCCTTGTTGTCATCGCCTGTGGCATCGCCCTCGTGGCGTTGGTCCTCGGCGCCCTCGCCCTGTTCCTGCTGCGCCGGATCCGTCGCAACCTGACCCTTCTCGCGGCCAATGACGACGGTGAGTCATTCATCTCGGCCGTCGGACGCGGCGCCGAGCAGGTGCGCGGGCTCCGCCGGGAGGTCGACGACCTGGCGGCGCTGGTGGCCCAGACGCGTGCCGAGCTCTCCGATGCGATCCGCCATATCAGCGTGGTCCGCTACGACGCGTTCGGCGACCTCGGTGGACGTCTCTCGTTCTCCGCCGCCCTGCTCGACGACGACGGTGACGGCCTGGTGCTCACGGCGATCCACGGCCGATCCGAGACCCGGTCGTATATGAAGGGGATCAAGTCCGGTGCCAGTGAAGCCCCGCTCTCGCCGGAGGAGCAGCAGGCAGTGACCTACGCCCTCAAGGGAGCGAGCTCATGACGTGGATCGCCTACCTGGGCCCCCGCGGAACTTTCGCCGAGGCTGCGCTGCGCGAGATGCGCGAGGCCGAGGGGGCTTCCCTCACCCCGTACCCCACGGTGTCCGCGGCACTCGACGCCGTGCGAGGCGGGGATGTCACCTATGCGCTCGTGCCGATCGAGAACTCCGTCGAGGGCTCGGTCACCTCGACTCTCGACGAACTTGCCTCGGGTGAGCCACTGATGATCGTCGGTGAGCAGGCGATTCCTGTTCGCTTCACCTTGGTCGCTCGACCCGGTACAACCCTGGCGGACGTTCGGCGCCTGGCCACACATCCCCACGCCTCGGCTCAGTGTCGCGACTGGCTCCGTAAGAACCTGCCTGCGGCGATCGTGATCCCGGCTGGCTCCACGGCGGGGGCGGCGGCGGCGCTTCTCGAAGAGCCGCCCGCCTATGAGGCCGCAATCGCCCCGCGCGTGGCGGCCGAGGTGTACGGCCTCGACATCCTTGCCGACGATATCGGCGACAACGATGAAGCATGGACGAGGTTCGTCCTCGTCTCACTTCCCGGTGCCGTCCCCCCGCCCACGGGTGCCGACAAGACCACACTCACCCTGTACATGCGTGAAGACCACCCAGGTGCGCTGCTTGAGATCCTCACGGAGCTCGCTGTGCGCGGGGTCAACCTCACCCGAATCGAGTCCCGCCCCACGCGTAAGGCCCTGGGCGACTACTACTTCTCAGTCGACTGCGAAGGGCATGTCGCCGATGCCCGTGTGGGAGAGGCGATCGCAGGCCTTCACCGGGTTTGTTCCACCGTGCGATTCCTGGGTTCGTACGCTCGTCACGATGGCAAGGCACCACTGCTCCGCAGCGGTGTTACCGATGCCGACTTCGCCGATGCGCAGGCGTGGCTGACATCCTTGCGTGGCCGCGAGTAGCCACGAGCCCCGGCGGCCTGGGGTTGCGCGGGATTGATCATCGCAACTCTCAGTGGAACCTGCGGAGCCGCAGGCTGTTGGTCACCACGCTCACCGACGACAGCGCCATGGCGAGCCCGGCCACCATCGGCGTCAACAGGCCGGCGGCGGCGAGGGGAACGGCGGCGAGGTTGTACCCGAAAGCCCAGCCGAGGTTGTGCTTGATCGTGCTCAGCGTCGCTCGGGAGAGTCGTACCGCATCCGCCCCCGCGCGAAGGTCGTCGCGCAGCAATGTGATGTCGGCGGCCTCCATGGCGATGTCCGTGCCGCTGCCCATGGCGATCCCGAGATCAGCGGATGCGAGGGCCGCTGCGTCATTGATGCCGTCGCCAACCACGGCCACCATGCGTCCCGAGGCGCGAAGGCGCTGAACTTCGGCGACCTTGTCCTCGGGCCGTGCGTCGGCGATCACGTTCACGATCCCGACCTGTTCTGCTACCGCAGATGCGACGGCCGCGGCATCGCCAGTGACCATGACGGCCTCGATGCCCAGCGCGCGGAAGGACTCCACCGCGGCTCGGGAGGTGGGGCGAACCGTGTCTCCCACGGCCAGCAGTGCGCGGGCGGTGCCGTCGATCTCCACCGCGATCACCGTGAGGCCCTGGGTGCTCCAGAGTTCGAGGTCGGACGTCCACGTGGAGTCGAGCCCGATCCACTGCGGGCGACCGACGCGGACGAGATGCCCGTCGACATGTCCAGCGACACCCGACCCGCGCAGGGCCTCATGATCGCCGATCCCCGGCAGCTCGCCGAGAGCCCGGGCGTAGGCGGTGATGCCGCGGGCCACGGGGTGGGTTGATCCCGACTCCAGCGCCCCGGCGAGCACGACTGCCTCGTCATCGCCGCGACGCTGAGCCACGGTCATGACTCCGGTCGTGAGGGTGCCGGTCTTGTCGAGGACCACGGTGTCGACCCGACGCGTCGACTCGAGCACCTCGGGCCCGCGTACCAGGATCCCCATCGACGCACCGCGCCCGGTGCCCACCAGCAACGCGGTGGGCGTTGCGAGGCCGAGGGCGCAGGGGCAGGCGATCACGAGCACCGCGACCCCGGCCGTGAGGCCCGACTGCCAACCGCGTGCGAAACCCCATGACAGCAAGGTGATCACAGCGATCACGAGGACGATGGGTACGAACACGGACGACACCCTGTCGGCCAGTCGCTGGACTGGTGCCTTGCCGGTTTGTGCCGCGGTGACGAGCGCGGTGATGCGGGCGAGAGCCGTGTCTGCGCCGATGCGATCTGCGCGGATCACGATGAGGCCGTCCTGGACGACCGTGCCGCCGGCGACCTCATCACCAGCAGCGACCTCGCGGGGGACCGACTCGCCCGTGAGCATCGAGACGTCGACCGCAGACGTTCCCTCGACCACGACACCGTCGGTCGCGATGCGTTCTCCTGGGCGAACCACGATGAGGTCGCCGACGACCACATGGCTGGCCGGCACCTCGCTGTCGATGCCGCTGACGCGCACGCGGGCGGTTCGAGGTGCGAGGTCGAGAAGGGAGCGCAGCGCCGCTCCCGTTTCCCGCTTCGAGCGCTGCTCGAGCCGGCGCCCGATGAGCAGGAACGTCGTGACGGCCGCAGCTGATTCGAAGTACAGATCGAGGTGGACGGACGCACCCGCGTCGGCCATGGGAAGCCACGCCAACGCCATCGTCGTTCCGAGATCACCCGCGTCGGTGAACAGCACGGCAAAGGCCGACCACAGGTAGGCGGACAGCGTGCCAAGGGAGACCAGGGTGTCCATCGTGGTGGTGCGGTGCCGTGCGCCCTGCCAGGCCACGCGATGGAACGGCGCGCCGCCCCACAGGACGACGACCGAGGCCAGCGCGAAGGCCGCCCATTGCCAGCCGCGGAACTGCCAGGCGGGGACCATCGCGACGATCACCAGCGGAGTGGAGAGAGCTGCACTCACGCGCCAGCGCCGCGACAGTAGGCCAGGGTCGTCGTCCGCGTCGTCGTCCGCGGTGAGGACTCCGTAGCCAGCAGACTCGACGGCGCTCACGAGTTGCTCGACGCTCACGCCCTCGGGCCGGGCGACATGGGCGGTCTCGGTCGCATAGTTCACCGTGGCCGTGACCCCGGGGATCCGGTTCAGCTTCTTCTCGATCCGCATCGCGCAGGAGGCGCACGTCATCCCCGTGACCGTGAGATCGACGGGGCTGTTCTCGGCAGCAGGCGGCGGCGTCATGGCATCGTCACGTGGTTCATGTGCGGACGAGTGCGTAGCCGGCCTCATCGATTGCTGCGGCGACGGCGTCAGGTGTGGGGTCGAGAGCGGCGGTCACGGTGACCGCGCCGGTGGCGAGGTCGACACCCACCGATGTGACACCCGCGAGCGAGGACAACTCCGCGGTGACGGCGGCGACACAGTGACCGCAGGTCATTCCGGTGACGGTCCATAGGGTGGTGCTCATCGATTTCTCCCTTAGTGCTGGTGTGGGCATGCGTTGATGCCGGCCAGGTGCGCGGGTCAGGACCGGACGAGTCTGGCGATCGCCGCCGAGGCCTCGGCGAGTTTCACGTCGGCCTCGGGGCCACCACGGCGTGCGGCGTCGCGGACACAGTGGCCGAGGTGGTCATCGAGAAGGAGGAGCGCCACCTTCTCGAGCGCCCGCGTCGCGGCCGAGACTTGTGTGAGGACGTCGATGCAGTAGGTGTCGTCCTCGATCATTCGGGCGATTCCGCGCACCTGCCCCTCGACGCGTCGTAGCCGGGTCAGGATGGCGTCCTTGTCACTCGCGTATCCGTGAGCCATGTGAAACCTCCTGGGGGTGGGCATGAGTTCACCGCGTCAACGACGATACCCCCCTGGGGTATTTCATGGGAGGTCGTGTCCACGCGAGAGCCTGGTGAGATTCGTCCACCACAACGCACGGAGCCCGGCCCCTCAGGGCCGGGCTCCGTGGCGCGGTTCAGGTGGTGCGGCGTTCTCCGTGGCTAGATGAGCCGGCCCGCCCCGCTGTACCGACTGCCGTACCAACCCGAGAACACCAACTCGATCTTTACGCCGGCGCGGGGGTTGCTCGCACTGACCATGCGCCCATTGCCGATGTAGATACCGACATGGTGGGCTCCGCGGCCGAAGAAGAACACGAGGTCGCCGGGCCGGAGGTTCTTGCGGGCCACGCGTGCGGTCGCCCGCCACTGCGTGCGCGAGTAGTGCGGAAGCAGGCGACCCGTCGCGTGCCTCACGACGAATTGCGTCAGGCCAGAGCAGTCGAACTTCGTGGGCCCGGCGCGGCCGGCAACATAGCGGGAACCGATCTTCGAACTGGCCAGCCGGACGGCCGTGGTGCGTGCCCGCAGGGCTCGGGCTGCTGTCGCCCGGATGGCCGCCGCGCGGACAGCGGCTGCGCGGGCTGCTGCGGCACGGAGGGCTGCTGCGCGGACCGTTGCGACCTGGGCCGGCGTGAGTGCGGCCACCAAGGAGACCTTGGTCGCCGCAGGCGTGGCCGCGATTGTGACGACTGCGGGCGGGATGGTCGTGGCGGGCACCTCAGCCGTGGCCTGGGCGGGCATCGCCGCCCCGAGGAGGCCAACCGCGAGGGCGCCAGCGATCAGGAATGTGGATGGTCGGTAGAAACGTCGGGACACGGTCGACACTAAGAAGACTCCTCTCCACGCCGACCGGGTTAGCTGACGGGCTCGGGCAAGAGAGGTGCCCTACGCCGACGGTCGCGATGACCGTGCGGTGATTCGCCCCAGGAAATGTGGGTCCCCGGCTCACTGGGCTGGAGGGCCCGGTGATTGAGCGCGTCGTCCGTGTACGGCGGACCCGTACGTGTGGCGAACGACCTAGGAAGACTAGGCAGAGGTGCGTGCATTCGTCGTGGTGTTTGTCCGGTCATGGGACGATCACGGAGAGTCTGTGACTGAGGCCACACCCAGCCTCACGGGGACGTCACCGCAGGCTCATCGGGGGCGCAAGATCGGCGATTCCGAGCAGGGTCAGCGAGACCGGAAGGACATCAGCGCTGCGTCGATGAATGCCGCGACACCGTCCTGTGTCGGGCTCGGCAGCACCGCGTCGGCCTCTTCGAGCACCCGCGGGTGTGCGCCGGCCACCCCGAGGCCGACCCCGGCCCACGCGATCATGGGCAGGTCGTTGGGCATATCCCCGACCGCGGCCACCTCACTGGCGGCGTACCCGTGCGAGCTGGCAAAGGACGCCAGTGCCGCACCCTTGCTGACCCCAGCCGCACTCATCTCGAGCAGGACATCCCGCGAGTTCGAGTGCGTGAGGGTCACCAGGTGCTCGACATGGCTCAGGGCCAGGTCAAGGAATCCGTCGGCGTCGTGACCGGAGTCAATGACTCGGGCGAGGAGCTTCACGACGCGGCGGCCCTCGCACAGGAGCAGGACGTCATCGGGCTGGTGAACATCGGTGATCGCATACGGGGATGTGAAGTGGGATTCGCGCGCGAACAGTTCGGTGCCATGGCTCGTGGAGCCTTCGTCGACCCACTCGACCGCGAAAGAGATGCCGGGAACTTCTAGCCGCAGCGTGGTGACGACCTCCTCGATCACGTCCGCTTCCATGGCGTGTGACTCGAGCATCGTGCCGTTGACCATGTCCATGACGATGGCGCCGTTCGCGCAGATGGCGACTCCCAGATGACCGGTGACCTCGACGACCGGAGGGATCCACCGCGGAGGGCGACCGGTGACGAACACCACCGGCATACCTGCCGCGCGAGCCCTCTCGAGTGTGGCAATCGTGCGCGCGGACACGGCGAGGTCCGGGCGCAGCAAGGTGCCATCGAGATCGGTCGCGACGAGCCTGACGGCCTCGGCGAGCGGGACCCAGTCGGGGGCCGGCGTCATGGCAATCTCCTTCGCTCGCGTGGGCCTCACCAGGGCGCTGGTAATCCGGCGCCCGGCCCATCCTCCCCCGGAATTGCTAGGTCAGCGGGGTGAGGAACTCGCGGCCGCCCAGATACGGCTGCAGGGCGGCGGGGACGCGCACCGAACCGTCGGCCTGCTGGTGGTTCTCGAGCAGCGCCACCATCGTGCGCGTGATCGCGACCAGTGTGCCGTTGAGGGTCGCGAGCGGACGTACGCCCTCACCGTCGCGCATGCGAACGCGCAGCCGGCGGGCCTGGAACTCCGTGCAGTTCGATGTGGATGTGACCTCGCGGTAACGCTCCTGTGAGGGAACCCAGGCCTCGATGTCGAACTTGCGGGCAGCAGAGGCGCCGAGATCGCCCGAGGCCACGTCGATGACGCGGTAGGGGATCTCGAGGGAGTCGAGGTACTGCCGCTCCCAGCCGAGCAGGCGCGCATGCTCGTTCAGGGCATCGGCCGGGTCGCAGTAGGAGAACATCTCGACCTTGTCGAACCAGTGCACGCGGAAGATGCCCCGGGTGTCCTTGCCGTGGGAACCGGCCTCTCGCCGGAAGCACGGGGAGTACCCGACGTAACGACGTGGAAGCGTTGCGGCGTCGAGGATTTCGTCGGAGTGGTAGGCCGCGAGGGGGACCTCCGCGGTGCCCACGAGATAGAGGTCGTCGGCCTCGAGCCGGTAGACGTTCTCGGCAGCCTGCCCGAGGAATCCGGTGCCCTCCATCGCCGCAGGCTTGACGAGAGCGGGGGGGATCATCGGGATGAACCCGTTGCCGCAGGCGAGGGAGATCGCGTGGTTGATCAGCGCGAACTCCAGCAGGGCGCCGACGCCGGTGAGGTAATAGAAGCGCGAGCCGGACACCTTCGCACCGCGCTCGATGTCGATGGCTCCGAGAATCTCGCCGAGTTCGACGTGGTCGCGCACCGCGAAGCCCTCGGCCGCGAAGTCGCGCGGGGTCAGCACGTGTTCGAGCACGGTGAAGTCGTCCTCACCCCCGACAGGGGCGGCGGGGTCGATCAGGTTCGAGAGCCGGCCGAGCAGCGCCTGGGCCGAGGTGTCAGAGGCATCGCGCTGGGCCTCGGCCGCCTTAACGCGGTCAGCGAGGTCGGATGCGCCAGCCATCAGAGTGTCGATCTCGGCGGAGATCGCGGCGCGCTCGTTGTCGGCGGCCTTCTTCAGCCGTCCCTGGAGCGGACCGATCAGCTTGCCGAGGTCCTTCTGCTCATTGCGCAGTGCGCCGTAGTTCGACTCCGCGGAACGGCGGGCCTCGTCGGCCGCGAGCAGGAGGTCGACGATCGACTCGTCCTCCCCACGTGATCGCTGGGAGGCGCGTACGCGCTCGGGGTCGTCGCGGAGGATTTTGAGGTCGATCACGGGGCGAGCCTACGGCGCGGGGGGCAGGCCCACGCGGACGCAGTGCCGGTTGCTCTCGCGGCCCCTCACCGGGTGCCGCGCGATGTGCGCCGGGGCCTCGCTACAGGTAGAGGCCCCCGCCGCCCTCCGGCGTGCCCGGTGAACCCGGCATGAGCGGCACGCCGTCCTCGCCGCCGGGTCCGAGGGCTCGTCGTCGCATCTGCTCGAACTGGGCCCGTGCCGTCATCTGCTGGGCGAACAGTGCGGCCTGGATCCCGTGGAAGAGCCCCTCAAGCCACCCGACGAGCTGGGCCTGGGCGATGCGGAGCTCGGAGTCCGACGGGATGTGGTCGTCGCTGAAGGGTAGCGAGAGCCGCTCGAGCTCCTCGACCAGTTCGGGCGCGAGGCCCGACTCGAGCTCGGAGATCGAGCGGCGGTGGATATCGCGAAGGCGGGCGCGAGAGGCCTCGTCGAGGGGTGCCGTCCGGACTTCCTCGAGCAGTTGCTTGATCATGCTGCCGATGCGCATCACCTTCGCCGGCTGTTCGACCAGATCGGCGAGGGAGGGCCCGGAATCGTCGTCGCCATCAGCAGAGGGCAGGTAGGCGACGGCCTGTCCGTCGGGGCCGACGACGACGTACTGCGCCCCATCGGACGGCGCAGCACTGACACCCTGCCCCGGAGTTGTCTCGGCCATGGGCTCATCCAACCACCGAGCCGATGATGGCAGCGCGGGAATTGCGGGACGGCGCGGCGGGTGGGAAGGATGCGGTCATTGACGGGGATGTGTCCGTGAAGATCCTGACCGGCCATTCAGCGTTCCTGCGTATAGGGATCCGCGATTCGGCGGTGTTCACCTGGGCATGGTCCAATAGGCGACCGGTCTCCTGGAGGGGTCGCCGGAGCTTGCCTGCGTCGGAGAGGGAAACCACCGTGGACTACAACTGGATGCGCCCTGGCGCCGAGGCCCGTCCCGTCGGCGCGAAGGGCTGGGGCTCCTTCGCCACCGAGCTGATTCCCGCCGGAGCCACTGTCGCCGGATTCGGCGGCTGGGTCGTGCCGCGCGATGTGCTCTCCACCTTCAGCAGCGATCGCCAGGCACGCTCACTGCAGGTAGACGAGGATCTCTACCTCGTCTCGGACGAGACACCCGAGCCGGCCGACATGTTCAACCACTCCTGCGAACCCACGTGCGGGCTCCTGGGCGCCACTGTCCTGGTGGCACGTCGTGACATCGAGGTGGGTGAAGAGCTCACCTTCGACTACGCCACCTGCGACTCCAGCGATTACGACGAGTTCCCCTGCTTGTGCGGTGAGTCGACGTGCCGAGGGGTGGTCACCGGCCTCGACTGGATGAAGCCTGAACTTCAGGCGAAGTACGACGGCTGGTTCTCGCCCTACCTCGCCCGCCGCATCGCCAGCCTGCCCGCCGTTCACTGATCTGACGGTGCGGCGCAGCTAAGGCCTCACACCCGCAGCACCACCTTGCCGACGTGCTCGCCGGCGCCCACTACCCGATGGCCCTCACTGGCCTCGCTCATCGCGAGAACGCGATCGATCACCGGCGTGATGGCGCCCGTGGCGACCAGTGGCCACACCTGGTCGACCACTGCTGCGCATATCCGCGCCTTGTCTGCGGTCGGACGCGCGCGCAGTGAAGTCGCCTGCACCGACGCGCGCTTTCCCATCAGCTGCGCCAGATCCAACTCTGATCGAGTACCGCCCTGCAGCCCGATCACCGTGAGTCGGCCGCCCATGGCGAGCACGTCCACATTGCGCCCCAGATACTTCGCGCCCATGTTGTCGAGGATCACGTCCGCGCCGTGGCCGCCGGTGGCCGCGCGTACGAGTTCGACGAAGTCGTCGTCACGGTAGTTCACCAGAATCTCCGCGCCGAGGACGCGGCACCGGTCGAGCTTGTCGGCCGATCCCGCGGTGACGGCGACGCGTGCACCGAGTGCGACCGCGGCCTGGATCGCGAAGGTTCCGATGCCGCTGGCTCCACCGTGCACCAGGAGCACCTCACCGGCTCGAAGGCCCGCGTCGATCACGATGTTCGACCACACTGTGCACGCCACCTCGGGCAGCGCCGCCGCCGAGACGAGATCGATGCCCAGTGGTACCGGCATCACCTGCCCGACCGGGACCGCGACGTACTCGGCATAGCCACCGCCCGAGAGCAGCGCCACGCACTCATCACCGACCGACCAGCCCTCGACTCCGCTGCCGAGCTCGGTGATCACTCCGCTGCACTCGAGCCCGGGATAGCGCGAGGCCCCTGGGGGTGGATCGTAGAACCCTTGTCGCTGAAGGAGATCCGCGCGGTTCACGGCTGATGCGGCGACGGCGACGAGGACCTCGCCCGCGGCGGGAGGTGGCGTCGGCACCTCCGTCCACGTCAATACCTCGGGACCGCCTGGCTCGGTGATGGTGATCGCGTACACAGTCAACTCCGGGTCATGTGGTGGTTGGAGATCTCTGGATGTCATCGCGCCTGTGGTTGCCAGGGTCGGCCACCGCCCTAGGGCAGGGGGAGTACGTCAACGTCCGACCCACGTGCCCCACCGCCGGGCATGATCACCGCGACGCCATCGGCGAGGGCGAGGCCGCGCAACATCGCGGGACCGTTGTGCAGGGTCGGAGTGGCCGTCACGGCCACCAGACCCCGCGCCCGCGACACAGGCACCAACCGCACATGCTCGGGGTGGCTCGTGACGTTCATGCTCAGCACGGCCTCTTCTATGCGTGCATCTTCTGCGCCGACCTCTCCGCGTAGGGCCGCAAACAGTGGGGTGCCGAGGGTGAGGATCGCGGACACCGCCGCGAGGGGGTTGCCCGGAAGTCCGAGCACATGGCGCCCGTCGGGCAGGGTGGCCAGACACATGGGGGAGCCGGGCCGTACGCCCACACCGTCGACAACCCACCGGGCACCGAGTCGGGTGAGAGCGGCGTGAAGGTGATCGGCTGGGCCCGCCGCGGTGGAGCCGGTGGTGATCACGATGTCGGCGTTGGCATCGTCGAGCTCGGCCAGCAGCGCCTCGAGGGTGTCGGGAACGCGGACCGGCGGGAATGCCCTTCCACCCGCCCAGGCGACCCAGCCCGGCAGCATCGGTCCCAGGGCATCCCGCACTCGGCCGTCGCGCGCGTGACCCCGCTCGAGGAGTTCATCTCCCAGGATGAGCAGGGCGACGTCGGGCGGGCGGATGACCGAGAGGGTGTCGTAGCCCGCGGCGGCAGCCATGCCCACCACGACGGGAGTGACCACCCCGCCCGCCTCGAGCAGGAGTTCGCCCGCAGCCGACTCCTGGCCACGAGGTCGGATGTCCAAACCCGGCTCGACGTAGCCCGGGTGCGGCGCGGTGTCTCCGGTGGTGGGGTTGCCGACATAGAGCTTGGGACCGCCCGCGTTGGCGTCGTTCCTTCCGATCACGAGCCCGCGCTCGCGTCGCAAGATGGCATCGGCCCCGATCGGGAGCGCCGCGCCCGTGGCGATCGATACAGCGGTGCCGTCGGCGAGGCGATCGAGTGTCTGCCCTGCGGCGAGATGACCGACGACCGACCACGGGCCCGGTCCCGACACGGCCCAGCCATCCATGGCCGAGGCGTCGAACGGGGGAAGGGGTGTGGCCGACACCAGCGGGTGAGCCAGAACCGACCCGAGGGCGAGGGCGAGCGGGACGTCGACAACCGACAGTGGCCCCGCCGCCTCGCGGGCGGCGCGACGGGCTTGTGCCCAGGGCATCAGATCGCTCACCCGTCGATCCTCGCTGCGCTCGACTGCCGCGGTTGCTCGACCCGCCGGGCTTACCGTGTCGTTTCGCGCGCGAGGTCCTCGGTGGTGTCGATGTCGCGGGCTGAGGTGCCGACTTCGGGCACGTCGAGCACCCGCAGCCCATCGAGCAGCGCGAATGCGGCGCGGCCGTTGGGGTTGAGCCCGGCGATCGAGTCGAGCAGCGCACCCCACCGGTAGGCCGCGAGCAATGGTTGGTGACGGCCGTCGGCGTCGACGGTGACGGCTGCGTCGACCTGGTGTGGCGCGAGGTTGGTCGCGGAGGGGGTTCTCAGTGCGGCCACCAGCGCGGACAACTGCGGACCGGGATCGACGAGGTCGCCCGCGATCACCAGCACCACGTCATCGGCGGCGGGTTGCTCGAGGTGGCTCAGGTGCTCGAGCCCCGCGACAACGGCGGCGAACGGCCCGGCGAATGGCGGGTGCTCGCGAACGATCAGGATGCCCGAGGGCCAGGGCCGGTCATCGGGCCCGACCACGACGACGACCTCGGCGACGGCCAGCGCTGCGGCGAGGGCCCGGTCCAGCAGCGGGCTCCCCGCGATCTCGGCAGCGAGCTTGTCGGCCCCGAAACGCCGGGACCGACCACCTGCCAGGACGACGGCGGCCACGGACATCGGGGCTCGTGCCCCGTGCGCGCCCGGATCTGTCTGGCTCGACATAGGCGCGACGATACCGCTGAGTGCTCGGGCCGCCCCTGGGTCGGGAGCGGCACCCCGGCTCTTCCGGTGCGGCACTGACCCGAACGTCGAGGGTGCAAGACCTGTCTCGAGTCGAAACGTGAGAAACTTCTGCCGCACCACGGAGGGCTCGCATAGTGGCCTAGTGCGGCGGTCTTGAAAACCGCTGTTGGGTAACCCCCAACCGAGAGTTCGAATCTCTCGCCCTCCGCTCGTCGGCGAAGCCGACCGCATGAGGCGCTCGGATTCGCCGAGGAGCGCAGCGACGGGTCTCTCGCCCTCCGCTCGTCGGCACGTCCGAACCTCCCGCTGGGGGTCACCGTCCGACCGCATGTGAGCCACGCGAGGCGGAGCCCCTCTGTGTCACTTCGAGTCAGACTCCGACGATGAGGCCGGTCGACTGCTGCTCGGCGAGCATCGGCGAGTGCGAGGTGAAACCACCATCGAGCTGGACCACCTGGCCGCTCATGTACTTGGACGCGCTCGACGCGAGGTAGGCGACGAGGTGGGCGACATCCTCAGGGGTGCCGGCTTCACCGGTGCTGCAGTGCCGGGCGTACTGGTCGATGAGGTCCGGGCCGATGGCGAGCCCGGGAGCGCTGAGGATGAGTCCGGGGGCGATGGCGTTGCAGCGGATGCCTCGCTTGCCCCACTGTGCTGAGACGGACCGGACGAGCTGGTTCACCGCGGCCTTGGCGCTTCCGTACACGGTGAGGTTGGGCTCACCCATGAGGCTGGAGATGGACGTCGTGCAGATGATGCTGCCGCCGCCGTTCTCCACCATCGCGGGGATCGCGTGCTTGCAGGTGAGGAACGCCCCCAGCGCGATCGTCTCGAACTGCTCCCGCCACATCTCGACCGTGACCTGGGTGATGTCCGGGTCGCCGGGGTCGGCCAGGATCTCGAGGTCGGCGGCCTGGCTGTGCAGGACGTCGAGGCGCCCGTAGGTGCTGACCGCGTGGGCGACCATCGCGGACACCTGTGCCTCGTCTCGTACGTCGACTCTCATGCTGGACGCGACTCCGCCGGCGCTGACGATGCCCTCGGCGCACTCCGCCGCCAGATCTGCGTGGCGGTCGGTGACGAGGACGCGCATGCCTAGCGAGGCGAGCATGCGCGCGCTTGCCGCTCCCTGGCCCTGAGCGTGACCGGCACCTGTGATGACGGCCGTCTTGCCCTGAAGATCCTGGTACAGCATCGAGATCACTCCTTGGACGCGGACCCGGCTGCCAGGCGCAGCGGCAGACGCGAGGCTAGCAGGGCAGCCTGCCGGTGAGCACGATGTTCGAATCTGCGACACAGCCGCGGCTCTGCTTCCCAAGCTGCTCGCGCGCTCGTCTCGAGGCCGATGGTCTTCCTGGCAGCAGGCCTCGCCCTCAACCGCCGCCGTGTCGAGGACGCGGAACGCGCGTTCGATCAGTGGCCCCAGGTCGGAGCCGTCTTCGGCCCTGCGGGTCTCCAGGAACTCGCTGAAGAGGCCCTTCTCCCAGGCGCCTGTGTCGTCAGCGAAGAAGACGAACCTGAGCCGTACGAGGAACACGTTGAGGTCGTTGCCAGTGAAGCCGGCCACCTCCAGCGCGTCATGTCAGATCGGGGGTGCAAGGGAACGTCACATGGGTCGTTAGCCCGCGTCCCGGTTTCCGGGACAATGCAGTCGTGCTTCACCTCAGACTCACGGTGCCCGCGGACCGCACCAACGATGTCGTGCGACTTCTCTCCGGTGACGTCGCCGTGGCCCACCTTGCCGTGCATGTGGGTGCGAGCCGTCAGCCCCCGGGCGACGTGGTCGAGTGCGATGTCGCGCGTGAGGGCGCGAGCCTGGTTATCGAGGCGCTGCGGGACCTCGGCATCGAGCGCGACGGCGCGATCGTCGCCAACTCTCCCGACCTCGTGCTCTCCCGTGCCGCCCGCGAATCCGAGGAGGCCGCTCCGGGCTTACCTTCGGATGCCGTGGTGTGGGAGCAGCTCGAGGCGCGCACCTACGAGGACGTCGCGCTCTCGGCCACCTACCTCGTGTATCTCGCCATTGCGACGATGCTGGCCGGGATCGGTGTGCTGCTCGACAGTCCGATTCTCATCGTCGGTGCCATGGTGGTGGGCCCGGAGTTCGGCCCGCTCGCGGCCATATGCGTCGCCGCAGTCCAGCGCCGGCGCGACGTGCTCGGGAGATCGCTGATCGCACTCTTCGTCGGGTTCCCGATTGCAATGGTCGTCACGCTGGTGTTCGTTCGGCTCATGACCGCTTTCGGCCTGTTCGATGCCTCGATGCTCACGGCCGACCGCCCCCTGACCTCCTTCATCTGGCGACCCGACGCACTCTCGTTCGTCGTGGCCTTCCTGGCCGGGGTCGTGGGCATGCTCTCGCTCACCACGACGAAGTCCGGTGCCCTGGTCGGCGTTCTGATCTCGGTCACGACCGTGCCCGCAGCGGCGAACGCCTCTGTGGCACTGGCCTATGGAGTGACCGAGGAGTTCATCGGATCCAGCGTCCAACTGATGCTCAACCTTCTCGGCATCGTCGTCGCGGGAATCATCACGCTCCTCGTGCAGCGCGCGTGGCTTCAACGTCGCGCGATGCGTCCCGCGCGGTCGCAGGATTCACAGTCCGTCGCTGAGAAGGCGCGACGAGCACCCCGGCGATAACGTTCAATGATTCGGCGGCCAATCGAGCGTCCGGCGAGGCCACCCTTCCCCGAATCGCTGAGCTAGTGGGAGAGTCCTGTCATGACCAGAGCCACGCACTCGTCTGCTTCCCCTCTCACCGACCTCGCTGGCCTGCCGCCCGTGGTCACCCCCGCGGAGCGTGCTGCGGCGGGCAAGGCCGTGAGGACGCGCGTCCCGCGATCTACTTTTGCCAGTTTCACACTTGCCGCCGACCGACCTGATCCCATTGACCTGCTGCTTGAGCAGGCAGTTACCCGTGAGCCCGACCTCATTCCGATCCGCCACAGCCGCATGGCGGCAAGCCCTTTCGCGTTCTTCCGCGGAGCCGCGCTGCCCATGGCTGCCGACCTCGCGTCCATGCCCAACTCAGGCTTGCGCGTGCAGTTGTGCGGTGATGCCCACCTGCTCAACTTCGGCATATTCGGTACGCCGGAGCGCCGACTCGTGTTCGACATCAACGACTTCGACGAGACCTCCCCTGGGCCCTTCGAGTGGGATGTGATGCGGCTGGCCGCGAGTCTGGTGCTGGCCGCGCGTGAGCGAGGAGATAAGCAGGACTTCATCAACAAGCTGGTTCTCAGCACTGTGGCGGCGTACCGCGAGTCGATGGCGTCTTTCGCCAAGATGAGCAATCTCGACGTGTGGTACTCGCTGTTCGACGTCGACCAGCTCTTCAGCGAACTGGGTGGGGCAAGTCACGCTCACGCCGGTACGTTCGACGAACGCAGTATGCGCAAGGTCCGCCGCCGTGACTCGGTGATGGCAGCGGAACGCACCACCGAGACGGTCGGGGGCGAGTTGCGCTTCGTCTCCAACCCCCCACTCCAGGTTCCCGATTCGAGCATCATCGACAGCCTGTACTCGTACTCCCTTGGCCAGGTGCACACCAACGCCGAGCTCTACCGTCGGTCGTTGTCACCTGAGCGTCGCTACCTCTTCGACGACTACCGCATGGTCGACAGCGCCCGGCGCGTCGTTGGCGTGGGCAGCGTCGGCACGCGTTGTTACATCGTGCTGCTGCTCGGCCGCGACAGCAAAGACCCTTTGATTCTGCAAGTGAAAGAGGCTCAGGCCTCCGTGCTGGAGCGCTTCGCGGGCAAGGGCGCGTTTAGCAATCACGGTGAGCGAGTGGTCGTCGGACAGAAACTCACCCAATCGGCCAGCGACCTCTTCCTGGGCTGGACGACGATGATGATGCCCGATGCGGGCCACCGTTACTTCTACCTGCGCCAGTTCCGTGACTGGAAGGCGAGCATCGACTACACCCAACTCAACGGTGAAGGCTTCCTCTACTACTCCCGCCTGTGTGCCTGGGCTCTGGCCAAGGCCCACGCACGTAGCGGTGACCAGATTGCCATCTCGGCCTACCTCGGCAGTGGCACGTCGTTCGACAAGGCTGTGCTCGAGTTCTCCCTCGCCTACGCCGACCAGACCCTCGTCGATCACCAGAGCCTCGTCGATGCGATTGCCTCCGGCCGAGAGGGCGTCACCAGCGTTCCGGAGATCGTCTAGGCGGAGGGCATCGACAACCCCTCGTGACCCGGGCCGCTTGGCCTCAGACCTGTGCGACGAGGTCCACGACGAGGGCCAGGGGCTTCTGAGGCGAGGCGCCGGTGGTGGCGGGGATCTCAACCAGGACACGGGATCCCAGCGGTAACCCGACGACCCCGGCGAACACGGCGGCCCCATTGTCGCCGCCCACCTGCAGCGACTCCGGGATTCCCTTGGCCCATGTGGAGCCGACAATCACACTCGTCCAGTCGACCGCTTCGTACTGCACCACGAGCAGGCCCGCCTTGACGGGAGCACCGTTCCCCTTGGCGAGCACGACGGTGGTCACTGTGGCAGGGGTGGCCATTCCGGCAGCAATCGTGATCTTCGGCCTCTCACCGAGCGCGCCGGTCACCTGCGGCCCACCTGCGGGCGGAGTCTGCGGTGCCGCCGCAGGGTCGCCGGTCGACTTGGCGTTGAAGGCCCCGACGATGTCGACTACGAACACGATGGTGTCAGTGCCCGCGATCCCCGCGGAGGTGTTCCCCTTGCTCCCGTAGCCTTGCGCCGGCGGGATGCTTAGCAGGGCACGGGTTCCGACCTTCAGCCCGACAAGACTGGTGTCCCAGCCGGTGATGACCTTGCCGGTGCCGATGGGGAACCCGACGGGCGCCGATCGCGCGAATGAGCTGTCGAAGACCTTGCCCTTCCAGACCTGGCCGACATAGTTGGTCACCAGTAGGTCGCCCTTGGCGACCACTGTCCCTGTGCCCGTGACCAGCACCTGAATCTGCAGGGCGCCGGGGGCGTCCGCGTCGGGGAAGTTGATCGTGGGCTTTGTCCCGAATCCGCCGTCGACCGTGGGCATCCCCTCGCCGGAGGTGACGGCCGGCGTTGGGCCCGTCGAGGTTGGCAAGCCCGACGGGAAGTCCGGCCCCGGGACGTTGGCGGCCGAACTGCTCGCGCACGCGGTGGTGGTGAGCACGGCGGAGAGAACAAGGAGGGCGGCAACACGGCGCATGGGAAGGGCCTCACGTCATCGGGGGGTGTGCACCCAGGGTACGACGCCCCCAGCCCGTGCAGCGATGCGAGCCTCCGTTCGGCGCAACGTGCCCGTGAATCGCGCCACCGGATGGTTGACCCGACCGCGTGGGTGGGCTACGACTGGCACACGGGCCGAACAATCGGTCGGTCACGAGAGGGCGCGAGAGATGTTCACACTCGACGGCAAAGTTGCCATCATCACCGGCGGAGCATCAGGAATCGGAGCCGCCACCGCCAGGCTCATGGCCAGCCTTGGCGCCCAGGTTGTCATCGCCGACGTGAACCAGGCGGGGTCGATCGCCCGGGTTGCTGAGATCGAGGCGGCAGGCGGCACCGCCCTGGCCGTCGAGACCAACGTCTGCGACGAGGCTCAGATCAAGCACATGGTCGAGATGGCCGTGACCACGTACGGACGACTCGACATCCTGTTCAACAACGCGGCTGATCTCGACATCATCGGGGGTGACCTCGACGTCACTGCCCAGGACCTCTCGAACTGGGAGCTCACGATGCGTACGGGCCTGACCGGCCCGATGCTCGGGTGCAAGCACGGGATTCCCGCGATGGTCAAGACCGGTGGCGGCAGCATCATCAACACCGCCTCGGTCTCTGGCCTTTTCGCTGAGGTGTACATGACCGGCTATCCGGTTGCCAAGGCCGGCGTTGCCCACCTCAGCCGCCAGGTTGCGCTCCAGTGGGGTAAGCAGGGCATTCGCTGTAATGCGATCGCGCCGGGGCTGACGCTCTCGCCCGCGGGCCTGAGAATGCCGGAGCCCATGCGCGAGATGTACGTGCGCCACAACATGGTTCCGTTCGTCGGTCTGCCCGAGGACATCGCGCCCACGGTTGCCTTCCTGGCCTCGGATATGTCGCGCTACCTGACCGGGCAGTGCATACAGATCGACGGAGGCATCACGGGCGCAATCCCCATTGCCGCCGATTACCGGGACTTCGTCGCCGGTCTCACTGCGCCGCCCATGTCAGGGTGACGGTCTTCTAGGCCGACAGTGTGTCGACCGAGACCTCCCAGAGGCGCTCGGCGATCTCGGGATCGATCGCATAGGGCTGGACTCCGCGACGGGTTCCCGGAACGTGGGGCCCGGCCTCATTGCAGTCGTCGAAATAGCGTCCGCCGATGCCCTCAAGTAGGGGCGACGTCGCGAGAAGCACCGAGGTGGCCGCGCCCTGTTGCGGTGTCTTCCAGGTGAACGCGGCGCCCACCGCCGAGAGCACGGCGTCGAGTTCGTCGGCGCTGACGTGTCGCTGGAGGTTCGTGGCGATGGCACCGGGCATGAGGGCGTTCACGGTGATGCCGTCAGGGGCCCAGCGTCGCGTCGCTTCGACGGCGAACAGGACATTCGCGGTCTTCGACTGCCCGTAGGCGATCCACGGGTCGTAGGCACGCGCCTGGAAGTGGATGTCGTCGAAGTCGACCGCCGACCGCAAGTGCGCACTCGAGCTCACCGACACCACGCGCGCCCCGGGCGCCGCAGCGAGCGAACCGTGAAGTCCCGTCGTCAGGGCGAAGTGCCCGAGGTGGTTCGTGGCGAACTGCAACTCCCAGCCCTCGGGGGTCCGTGTGAGAGGGGCGGCCATCACTCCGGCGTTGTTGACCAGGATGTGGAGCGGGCCCTCCCAGGCTGCAACGAAGGCGGCGATCGACGAGTGGTCCGTGAGATCCAGGGGAGCCACGAGCACCCTGGCCGCGGGGTTTGTGCTGAGGATGTCGGCCACCGTCTGCTGCCCTGCCGTGCGGTCGCGCACCGCGATGGTGACCTCGGCACCCGCGAGTGCCAGGGCCCGCGCGGTCTCGACACCAATGCCCGACGAGCCACCGGTGACGATGGCGCGACGTCCCCGGAGGTCAATCCCGGCGACGACCTCCTCGGCCGTCGAGGTGAGGGAGAAGGGCGTGGTAATCAGCGGTGCGCTCATGGCGATCTCTCATCTCGGGTTCGGCGGGCCGCATCGGTTCAGTGCCTGGCGCCAGCATGACGCGGTTTTCCTCACCCGATCATGCCTGCCGGGCCAGCACCTGGACGGCGATGGGGCGCCCTCTCGGGCGCCCCATCGGCTTGCTGGCGGTGGCGGTGGGATTTGAACCCACGGAGGCTCTCACCTCACACGCTTTCGAGGCGTGCTCCTTCGGCCGCTCGGACACGCCACCGCCGAGGAGATTACAAGGTCGTGGGGCACTGACCACCATCGCGGTCGGACACCCGCTCGTTCCTCACGGGCGCGCCACCTCTTCGGGTGAGCAGGCCTGATCAGTCAGGCGAACGCAAGTGGGCGAAGAAGTCTGTGAGCAACGCTTGGCACTCGTCGGCCAGCACCCCGGACACAACCTCGGGACGATGGTTGAGACGACGGTCCCGCACGACGTCCCACAGGGAGCCGGCCGCGCCGTACTCCTGGTTCCACGCGCCGAACACCAGGCGGTCAACTCGGGCGAGCCACGCTGCCCCCGCGCACATGGGACACGGCTCAAGGGTGACCGCCAGTGTGCAGCCGGTCAGGCGCCAGGACCCGATGCGGGCGGCCGCGGCACGCAGGGCGACAACCTCGGCGTGGGCGGTGGGGTCGTGGGTGGCCTCGCGCTCGTTGTGGCCCACGCCGATGATTTCCCCGGCGGAATCGATGACCACGGCGCCGATCGGGATCTCGCCGGCATCGCCGGCGAGCCGGGCCTCCATGAGGGCACGGCGAATCGCCTCGACATCCACGGGACGGAACTTCACTGGGCGATCATCGCGCAACCCGCCCGACACCGGGCGGCGGCGCGTCCTAGTCGGGCAGCTGCTCGAGGGCGATGTCGAACTGGTCTCCGAAGCCGATGCGGGTGGCGAGGGTCGCGAGCACCTCGTCGGGCCACCGCTCGGAGTCCTCGAGCAGCATCTCGATCTCGTCAGCGCCGATTCCGAAGTCGGCGAGGATGCGCAGATCGCCGCCGGGCTGGGGGTCGTCACCCTCGTCATCCTCGGGGGAGGGCATTTCCAGCCTGTCGAGGACATCGAGCCCGAGCGGCCAATCCTCGGCGGCGAAGATGTCCGAGACGAGGAAACGTACTTCGCTGCCGAGGACGCGTATGACGAGCAGGAACTCCTCGGCGACCGACACCAAACCAAGCACCCCACCCTCGCCGGGCTGGGCGCGCAGCGCATTCAGGAGTGATTCGAGATTCTCACTCGTGCGGGGCGGGAGGGTCTCGACCTGCCAGAGCCCTTCTTCGCGCCAGGCCGCGATGGCGAAGTCGACGGACGGCTCGTCCATGTCGACCTCCTCGCGGCGATGGTGCGTGAAGGCCGAGCGGCCCTGCCGCCCCAGAGTGCCAGACTCGCGCTCCGGAGGCTCCCTTTGGAGCCACGAGCGGCCACGTGTCCGATTAGTCCTGCCGCGCGAGCGGAACCCACCGTCTCCCGCGAGATCGTCCCCTGTCAGGATCGAACCATGACGACCGAAGACCTTGTCGCCCGCGATCTCGCGAGCGTCTGGCACCCGTTCACCCAGCACTCGCGGTGGGCAGATGACCGACCCCTCGTCATCGACCGTGCCGAGGGCATGTACCTCATCGACACCGACGGCAACCGCTACCTCGATGCGATCGCGAGCCTGTGGGTCAACGTCCACGGCCACGCCGTGCCAGAGATCGACGACGCGATCCGTCGTCAGCTTGGTCGTCTCGACCACACCACCTTCCTGGGCCTGACCCATGAGCCGGGCATCGTCCTCGCGGAGAAGCTCCTCGCAACGGCCCCCGGAGGCGCGGATCGACGTGCCACCCGGGTCTTCTACGCCGGCGACGGTGCCAGCGCCGTCGAGGCCGCGATCAAGATGGCATTCCAGGCCAAGGCCCAGAACGGCGAGGACCGCCCGCTTTACCTCCACGTGGCCGAGGGCTACCACGGCGACACCCTCGGGGCGGTCAGCGTCGGCGGGATCGAGTTGTTCCACCACACGTACCGGCCGATCCTTCTCGACACCGTGATGATCTCCAGCCCGGGTGTGAGGAGTCCGGGCCAGAGTGCGGCGGATCGCGCCATCGAGGTTGTGGCTGAGGCGCGGGCTCTCATGGAGGTGCAGGGCCATCGCGTCTGCGCCGTCGTGGTTGAGCCGATGGTGCAGGCGGCCGGCGGGATGCTCACCCATGACGCCGAGTTCTTGCGCGGTATGCGCGCACTTGCTGATCAGCACGGCGCCTACCTCGTGGCCGACGAGGTCGCCACCGGGATCGGTCGCACCGGCACGATGTGGGCCGTTGAGCACGCCGGAGTCGTTCCCGACCTCATCACGTGCGGCAAGGGCCTCACGGCGGGCTATCTCCCCCTCTCTGCGGTACTGGCCACCGAGGAGATCTACGAAGCCTTCCTTGGCACCTCCGACAGTGGCCGCACCTTCTTTCACGGCCACAGTTACACCGCGAACCCGTTGTGCGCGGCGGCGGCGATCGCCAACCTCGACCTCATGGCCGACCGCGACACGGTGGGACGGGCCGCACGTCTCGGCGAGCGGATCGGCGAACTCACCGCCGGCCTGGCCGCATACGACGGCGTCAGCGAGATCCGACGGATCGGCACGATGACGGGTATCGAGGTGCGCAGCGTCGGCGAGCGCACCGGGTTCGAGATCTGTCAGCGTGCGCGGGACCGGGGCGTGCTCATCCGTCCGCTCGGCGACGTTGTGGTGCTCATGCCGCCGCTCGCGTTGGGTGATGACGACCTTGACCTCCTCGTCGGCACGGTGGAGACGTGTATTCGTGAGGTGGTGGGGTGACCCCCGCCGCCTTGGACGCATCCGACCCCGCGTTCGCGCGCGACCCGTTCCCGACCTACGCCGAGCTCCGAGCCCGTGGTCCCGTCGGTTGCGTGCCGCTGTCGAATGGCCGCGAGGCCTGGTTCGTCACCGGCCTTGCAGAGGCCCGATATGTCCTGGCCGACAAGCGTTTCTCGGCGGTGCGGCCAAGTTCGCTCGATAGCTCGAGTCCTCGGGGTGTGCTCGAGCGCCACATGCTCAACACCGATGCGCCCGAGCACACACGCCTCCGTCGGCTGGCGTCGCGGGCCTTCACCGAGGCGAGGATCGATGCGCTGGCGCCGCGCATCGAGGTGCTCGTCGATGCCCTCCTCGACGCCATCCCGACCACTGGGGTCGTCGACATCGTCTCCGCCTTCGGCTTCCCACTCCCGGTGCAGGTGATGTGTGAGGTCCTCGGCGTCCCTGAGGCCGACCGTCTTGCCCTGCGGCAGTGGACCTACACCGTCGCGAGCCCCACCGGGCCGGGCACCGACGATGCCTGGGACGGCTTGCTCACCTACTTCACCGGGCTCATCGCTGCCAAGCGCGCCGATCCCACCGACGACGTGTTCAGCGATCTCGTGCACCTGACGGATGACGAGGGGATGCTCACCGAGCAAGAGCTTGTCGCGATGGCGTTCCTGCTGCTGTTCGCTGGCTACGAGACGACGATGAATCTCGTCGGCTCGGCAGTGTTGAGCCTGCTGACGCACCCGGACCAACTGCGCGCACTCACCACTCCCGCGCTGTGGGATGTCGCGGTTGAGGAGCTTCTTCGGCACGGGTCGCCGCTGGAAGGAGCGACATGGCGATGGGCGACCACCGACGTCGAGGTCGCCGGTGTGGTCGTGCCCGAGGGTTCGTCGGTGCTGGTCGTACTCGGTGCCGCCAATCGTGACCCTGACCGGTTCGACGACCCGGATCTGCTCGACCTCACGCGGTCTCCGAACCCGCACCTTGCCTTCGGGTACGGCCCGCACTTCTGTATCGGCGGCAGGCTCGCACGCCTCGAGGCCACTATTGCCCTGGCGCGGCTGGTGGCCCGCTTCCCTCACGTTCGCCTCGTGGCCGATCCCGCCGGAATCGCTTGGCGCCCAGGACTTCTCGTGCGTGGTCCCATGCGCCTCGACGTCCGCCTCGACGACCCTCACGCGCACCTGCACTCCCATGCTGACGCCCGCCGCGCTGCCGGATTGCGTCGTCGGCTCACGGCCCGGCAGGCCGATGCCGTCGTGATCGACCTCGCGGGCAATGACTATCTCGGGCTCACGCGCGACCCACGCGTCATCGACGGCGCGGTGACGGCCGCGAGCACATGGGGCGGCGGTGCCACCGGCTCGCGGTTGGTCACCGGTTCCACGCAGGGCCACCACGATCTCGAGGACGCGCTTGCCGCCTTTGTCGGCGCCGAGGCCGGACTCGTCCTCTCGAGTGGTTATCTCGCGAACTTGGGCGCTGTCGCCGCGCTATCGGGGCCGGGCACACTCGTGATCAGCGAGGCGCAGAACCACGCATCCATCATCGACGCCTGCCGGCTCAGCCGCGCTGACGTCGTCGTGACCGAGCACCGCGATATCGCAGCTGTTGAGCTCGCACTCGCCGGACGCACCCTCGAACGCGCCATTGTGGTCACGGATGCCGTGTTCTCCGTCGACGGCGATCTCGCGCCGCTCACCGAACTTGCCTACGCGTGCCGGCGCCATGGGGCGCTGCTGATCATCGACGAGGCGCACGCTCTCGGGGTCGTGGGCGATGGTGGCCGAGGGGCGACGTATGCCGCAGGGCTGTCGGGCGCGCCGGACATCGTGCTGACGGCGACCCTCTCCAAGGCGCTCGGGTCGCAGGGCGGTGTCGTGCTCGGATCGCGTGCCGTCATCGACCATCTCGTCGACACCGCGCGTCCGTTCATCTTCGACACCGGGCTCGCGCCGGCCGCGGTGGGCGCGGCACATTCCGCACTCGATGCCCTCGTCGCCGACCCGACGTTGCCCCTGCGGGCCCGTCAGCGCGCGCGGGATCTCGCGCGGGTTGCGCGATCTGCGGGTTGGACGGCCTCGGAGCCTGATGCCGCGGTCACCTCGATCCTGATCGGCGACCCGACTCTCGCGGTGGCCGCCGCTGCCGCATGTCTCGCGCGCGGGGTCAGGGTCGGCTGTTTTCGTCCACCGTCCGTTCCCGACGCGATCTCGCGGCTTCGGCTCACAGCTCGCGCCGATCTCACCGAATCGGACATCGACACGATCGCGACGGTCCTGGCCGAGGTTCGCGCCGAGGTGCTCGCATGAGCATCCTGGTCATCACGGGCACGGGCACCGATGTCGGTAAAACCGTTGTCACGGCTGCGATTGCGGCGCTCGCACGAGATCGCGGCTCCCGGGTCGCCGTCGTCAAGCCCGGGCAGACGGGTGTCGGTGTCGGCGAACCGGGTGACCTCGACGCTGTGCGGCGCCTTTCCCTGATCGATGATCTCCACGAGCATGTGCGCTACCCCGACCCGCTCGCACCAGCCGCCGCGGCGAGGGTGAGTGGATTGCCCTCCCTCGATCTCGCCACGTCGGTCGCCGCGATCCGCGCGTTGGGCGAGGATCACGAACTTGTGCTCGTCGAGGGCGCGGGCGGCCTGCTGGTGCGCTATGACGATGACGGCTCCACGATCGCCGACTGGGCACGGCTGCTCTCCGCCGACGTCCTGGTGGTGGCGCATCCGCAACTGGGCACTCTCAACTCGACCGCCCTCACTCTCGAGGCCCTCGCCCACCGAGGCCTTACTCTCGCGGGCGTGGTCCTGGGCTCGTGGCCGCGCGACCCTGATCTGGCCTCGCGGTGCAATATTCGCGACCTCGAGACCTTGGCCGCGCGACCTCTGTCGGGTGCTCTGGCCGACGGCGCCGGGGCCTTCGATCCGCTCGAATTCCTGCTCGCCGCCCGGGCAGGGCTGGAGCCGGCTCTTGGCGGCATCTTCGATGCGTCAGACTTCCGTAGAAAGTACGACCCCTTGGAGGGACACTCATGACCACCACCCACTCGACCGACACCGCTCCTGGCGGCGCCGACGACACCTCGTCGGCCAGCTCATTCGCGCTCCTGGCGGCCGCTCGCGAGCAGGTGCTCACCGGTGGCATCGGGCTCAGCGAGGCTCAGGTGCTCGAGGTGCTGCGTCTGCCCGACGACGCGCTGCCCGAGTTGCTGGCGCTCGCACACGAGGTGCGCATGCGTTGGTGCGGCCCCGAGGTCGAGGTTGAGGGGATCGTGTCGCTGAAGACCGGCGGCTGCCCCGAGGACTGCCACTTCTGCTCGCAGTCCGGGCTGTTCTCCTCGCCCGTTCGCGCCGCGTGGCTCGACATCCCGTCGTTGGTCAAGGCCGCAGTCGAGACTGCCGCCACGGGCGCGACCGAGTTCTGCATCGTCGCTGCCGTGCGCGGCCCCGACGAGCGACTCATGACGCAGATGCGCGAGGGTGTGGCCGCGATCCGCGAGGCGGTGGACATCAACGTCGCCGCGTCGCTCGGCATGCTCTCGCAGGAGCAGGTCGACGACCTCGCCGACATGGGCATTCACCGCTACAACCACAACCTCGAGACGTCGAAGTCCTACTTCCCGCAGGTGGTCACCACTCACACCTGGGAAGAGCGATGGGACACCCTCACCATGGTGCGCGAGGCGGGCATGGAGGTGTGCTGCGGCGGCATCCTCGGAATGGGTGAAACCCTTGAGCAGCGGGCGGAATTTGCCAGCCAGCTTGCCGAGATCGCACCCCACGAGGTGCCGCTGAACTTCCTCAACCCTCGTCCCGGTACCCCGCTCAGCGAGCAGACCGTGATGCCGGCAACCGATGCCCTTCGGGCGATCGCGGCGTTCCGCCTCGCGCTGCCGCGCACGATCCTGCGTTACGCGGGTGGCCGAGAGATCACCCTCGGCGACCTCGGTACGCGCGACGGGCTCCTCGGTGGAATCAACGCCGTGATCGTCGGCAACTACCTCACCACGCTCGGCCGCGCCGCCACCGATGACCTCGCGCTTCTCGGCGAGCTCTCGATGCCGGTGAAGGCCCTGAACGCCACGCTGTGAGCGGGGTGAGGGACGAGGTCACGCAGGTGGGCCAGGGCCCTTACTGCGTGCGTTGCGGAGATCCGATCGACGCCCACGAACACCTCAGTTGTCTCGACGCCCTGGTGCTCGAGCCGCCTCGTTACTGCGCGATCTGCCGTCGCCGGATGGTGGTGCAAATCGTGCCCTCTGGCTGGACTGCCCACTGCAGCGAGCATGGTGATCTTCACGGCGGCAACGCCGTCTAAGAAGGCGGCCTTTCTTGTCAGTGGGCGAGTTCGATCAACGCCGAGGCTCGCGGCACGTAGGTGACCGAGACCGGCTCGAAGCCCGCCCGCGCCAGCAGCGTGTGCCCGTTGTGGTCTTCGCAGCCGGTCGGCTCGTTGACCTCGCCGAGGTCGAGGACGTCGTCTTGGCCCCACGGCCACACCTGGACGGCAGACGGGTTCAGGCCCTTCCACAGGTGACCGACGTAGTGCCTCGGCACGTTGTTCTGCGCCGCGGTCTTCGCGGGCATCGTGATGGGGATGTCGAATGACGCAGAGGTGAGGAATCGAGACACTGCCGCCAGCCCGTTGGCGGCCACGAGTCCCATTCCCTCGCGCAGGAACGGAACCGTTCCGAAGCGCTTCTTGGCCCGTCCTCGCATGATGTTGCGCCCGTCCCATGCGAGATCGAAAGCGAACTCGCCCGCCTGATCGGACAGGACGCTTGAGACCGCCTTCGGGTGTTTCGGGGAGGCATGCATCTCCCGCCCCCACGAGATCGAGAGAGGACTGTCGATCCAGAGTGAGTGCAGGAACAGTGAGTCGCATACCGAGGGCCCGAAGTTCCCATACTGCAATGCCCAGGTGGCATCGACGAGTCCTCCCTCGCGGAAGGCCACCTGCCCGGGGCTCGAGTGGTTGACGTCGAAGCTCAGCACCACCTCGTTGTAGACCCCGCACACGCTGTCGTGGATGACGTTGAACCAGATCGTGGCCATTGCCTTCGGGGCCCCGTCGCCGCGACGCTGCGCACCCACGGGGAAGACACCTTCATCGGCGAGCGCCTCGCTCACGACGTCCATGTCGCAGAAGCCTCGGATCAACCACGAGGTGTAGCTCAGGGCGTACCACTCGCGGTCAGTCGATAGCCCGTTCGACAAGGGCGCGGGATGGTAGGTGAACTGGTCGAACCAGGCCGCGCCCGCTATGGGGCGAGCGGGAGTCGCACCCCAGGCCGCGAGTTCGTTGCCCGTCTCACCTCGTCCGATGCGACTTTCGGGGATGCGCCCTGCTACTGGATCGACTGTCGGGTTGGGTTGCACCGCGCACCTCGCAGAAGGTAGTTACCTCAGTCACGGACCGCGGTGAGGTCGAACGCCTGGGGGCGCAAAGCGATGCGCGGCCATGGATGTCGGGCGACATCAGCGACACGGTATACCGGTGCGCTGACCGGTACATCGCCCGGAGATCAGCGGCGTGTGGCGTGATCGACTGCCCGGTGCGACCCATCTCCGGTGACCGGCCGAACTTGCGCGCCACCGCCCGGCGGGTGGACAGTTGAATCTAGAACTACCTGCTGAGCCTGGAGGCCGACATGCCCGCCGTCACCGTCGACGACATCACCGTGCTGCCGCGGATCAAGACTCCTGATGTCGGGCTCGTGATGGGTCGAACCGTTCACAGCGTGACGACTGCGCCGAGTGGATTCGAGGGGGAGGGCTTCCCCGTACGCCGTACCTTCGCCGGTGTCGATGCCGCGCTCAT
>CAFBPU010000024.1_pt1 | contig 36870 bp, 32 predicted proteins | sample 7269791 | NCBI WGS metagenome assembly CAFBPU01 (sample SAMEA6814154, study PRJEB35770) | freshwater metagenome | biome: Freshwater; feature: Freshwater reservoir; material: water | place: Czech Republic | collected 2017-06-27 | depth 30m m
GCCCTCACGGGCACGGCCGAGGACCTCGCGTGCGGCATCGGCCGTGAGACGTCCGAAGGCATGGCCTGTCGGGAGCAACACGGCAGTGGGTGCGAATCGATGACCCCCGAGGTGGCTGACCTCGAGGACGCGTGAGCTAACGGAGGAATCGGCGACGAGGGCCTCGACGATCGGGCGTCCATTGACGGCACAGCAGATATCGCGTCGCCCATTGGTGCACACCAGCAGGAGTGGGTCGTCGTCGCGAGAGCCCCACGGTGGAAGTTCGCCGCGGGAGGCCGCTGTGAGTACGTCGTCGAGGTCGGGGCGCAGCAAGTCGTCGTCGTCGATCACTCCGCTGCGCATCTTCACGCCGCCAGGTGCGGTGTGTGCGAACCAGAAGCGGCGCTGACGTGGATCACGGTCGGCCCGAACGCGATCGTCGGCGTGATGGCCGGCTGCCCGAGAAAGCAGGATGGTGGTGCCGCTGGTGGTGGAGGTCTCGGCCAGCGCGGACTTCACGGGGTCGGGGAGGTGTGAGGTCGCGAGTGCCGAGAAACCATAGGGGCCAGGCTGTTCGAGTACCAACCATGCGCGCGCCCGCGGTGCGGACCCTTCGATCGGTTCGTCAATCTCGGCCGAGCGCATCGAGCAGCGATCCTCGGCGTCGCTCATGTGAGCGTCTGGGGACGTGGACCGCCCGGGGTCAGCGGCCCACCTACTGCGGCAATGGGCTTCGATGTGGGCAGGCCAGAACCATCACGCCTGGGGTCGAGAGGGGGCAGGGGGGCTGGGGCGCCTTGTGGGGTGGCGGCCCGGGCTGGCGCTGGGCCCACCCAGGCCACGAGAAGGGTGTCTTCGCCCTTGAGGAATCGTTGTGCGCGCACGCCCCCGGTGGCTCGGCCCTTGGCCGGGTATTCGGAGAATGGCGTCACCTTCACGGTGGCGCCGGAGGTGCCGGGGAGTGCGCCACTTGTGCCGGCGGCCGTGACGACCACGCAGTCTCGACGAGGGTCGATCGCGCCGAAGAAGGCGACGCGGTGTCCGTCAGTGACTCGGATCCCGGCCATACCCCCGGCAGGTCGTCCCTGTGGTCGCACCGAGGCTGCGGGGAAGTGGAGGAGTTGGGCATCCGTGGTGACGAACACCAGGGTCTCGTCGCCGGTCGTGAGTTCGACGGCACCCACGACCTGATCGCCGTCGTCGAGGCGGATGACCGACCAGTTGTCCGCGGCGGCGGGAACATCGGGTTGAACGCGTTTGACCGTGCCCTGCGCCGTGCCGAGGGCGAGCCCGGGACCATCGAGCCCGAGGGAGCAGAGCCCGACGGGCCTCTCACCCTTCTCCAGTTCGACGAGGGCAGCGAGCGGGACACCGCCGGCAAGTGAGGGTGCGCCATGTGTCGGGGGCAGGGTGGGCAGTTCGAGTACGGGCACACGCAGGACCCGACCGGCACTTGTGACGAGCCCGATCTGCCCGCGTGCCGAACCTCGGACCGCCGACACGATGACGTCGTGAGCGCCCCGTTCACCATCGACAGGGAGGTCCTTGTCATCCCCGGTGCGGGCCAGCAGGCCGGTGCTCGAGAGCAGCACCACACACGGGTCGTCGGCCACCTCGAGTGGTACGGCGGTGCGCGTGGGGGAGCCCGCAGCCTCCAACAGCACGGTGCGACGTGGGGTTCCATGATCCTTCGCAACCGCGATGAGCTCATCGCCCACGACCTTGCGCAGCCGCTTGTCGTCGTCGAGGATCCCGGAGAGTTCGGCGATGCGGGCCTGGAGCTCGTCGCGTTCGGTCTCGAGTTCGAGACGGCTCACCTTCGTGAGTCGCCGTAGGGGCATCTCGAGGATGTAGGACGCCTGGATCTCGGACAGGTCAAATACCGAGGTCAATCGTGACTTCGCGTCCGCGGAGTCCTCTGAGGAGCGGATGAGGGCGATCACCTCATCGATGTCGAGGATCGCGATCAGCAGGCCTGCGACGAGGTGGAGCCGCTCTTCGGCCTTGCGGCGGCGGTAGGCCGAGCGACGCCTCACGACCTCGAGTCGGTGAGCGACGAACACCTCGAGCATGGCGCGCAGGCCCATGGTGCGGGGCTGGCCCTCGACTAGGGCAACCGCATTGATGCCGAAGGAGTCCTCCATTGGCGTGAGGGCGTAGAGCTGGTCGAGGACTGCTTCGGGGTGGAACCCGTTCTTGATCTCGATGACGAGCCGGAGCCCGGACTCCATGTCGGTGAGGTCGGTGACATCGGCGATCCCCGTGAGCTTCTTGGAATCGACGGCCTCTTTGATCTTGGCTATGACCTTCTCAGGGCCCACGTTGAACGGCAGCTCGGTGACCACGATGCCCTGACGGCGCGGGCTCACGCTTTCAATATGGGCTGTGGCTCGGATACGGAAGGAGCCGCGCCCTGTTTCGTAGGCCTCGCGGATGCCCTCGAGGCCGATGATCCGTCCCCCCCCGGGGAGGTCCGGCCCGGGGATGAACCCCATGAGGTCATCGAGACTGGCTCGCGGATTGGCAAGGAGGTGACGGGCGGCCGCTATCACCTCGATCAGATTGTGGGGGGCGATGTTGGTGGCCATGCCCACGGCGATACCGGCGGCTCCATTGACCAGCAGGTTGGGAATGGCCGCGGGCAGCACGACCGGCTCGTGTTCGCGGCCGTCGTAGTTGGCGGAGAAGTCGACGACATCCTCATCAAGGGACGTGGTCATCAACGTGGCGCTGGTGGCGAGGCGGCACTCGGTGTAGCGCATCGCGGCCGGACCGTCATCGAGTGAGCCGAAGTTGCCGTGACCGTCGACGAGGGGCAACCGCAGGGAGAAGGGCTGGGCCATGCGCACGAGGGCGTCATAGATCGCGCCATCACCGTGGGGGTGGAGTTTGCCCATGACATCACCGACGACGCGGGCACTCTTGACGTGGGCGCGTTCGGGTCGCAGCCCCATCTCGGCCATTTGGAACAGGATGCGCCGCTGCACCGGCTTAAGGCCGTCACGCGCATCGGGCAGCGCGCGAGAGTAGATAACGGAGTACGCGTACTCGAGGAATGACCCGCGCATCTCGTCGCCGACGTCGATGTCGACGATGCGCTCCGGTACGGGCGGGGGAGGGGTCGTGGTGCTGCGGGCCATTCGGGTTCTACCGCTCCTGGGTGGTGGCGATCCGGGCGCGGGCCGGGGTCGTCGGGCTGTGTGCAGCACGTGCGGGCTGCAGGTAGGACCCGCGTCCACGCGAGGCGAGGGCCCGCGTGCACGAGGTCATGAGCCCACTCTGCCACCGCGATGAGGCGCTGTGAGGGATGGGCGTCGGGGCTTGCCCGTGTCGGGTGCGGGGCCACGGAGGTGCTGATCCGGAGCAGATACCCCGTGAGCGGTGGAGGCGCGCTACGTTGAGCATGTGAGCGACGCGACGGCTCCTCCCGCGTCGGCACCCGCGCACTGGGAGGCCGACGTCGTCCTGCGTGACGGCAGGACTGTCAGGATCCGTCCGATCACGGCGAACGACGGCGAGGCGCTCGCGAGTTTCCACAGGTCACTATCGGACCAGACCGTCTATTTCCGGTTCTTCGCCCCCTACCCCGAACTCTCCCAGCGTGACGTCGACCGGTTCTCCCAGGTCGATCACGTGGATCGGGTCGCACTCGTCGCGACTGTGGGCGGCGAACTTGTGGGGGTGGCGCGCTATGACCGACTCGACGAGACCGACGCCGAGGTGGCCTTCGTCGTGCGCGATGACCATCAGGGTCGGGGTTTGGGATCGGTACTCCTCGAACATCTCGCGGCTGCGGCGCGCGAGCGCGACGTCCGGAGATTCGTTGCCGAAGTGCTCCCATCGAATAGGCGCATGCTCGCCACATTCGAAGAGGCTGGCTATCATCCCTCGCACCGGATCGAGGACGGTGTCGTGGTGCTCTCTTTCGATATCGCGCCCTCGCATTCCTCGGAGAGGGTGCGCGTGGCGCGCGAGCACCGTGCCGAGGCGCGCAGCGTCGCGGCACTCGTGGCACCGAAGTCGGTCGTGATCGTCGGCGCGGGTCGCGACACGGCGTCGCTCGGTCACCAGATGTTGCGCCACCTCATGGACTCTGGGTTCACCGGGCGGATCTACGTGGTCAACCGTGTGGCTGCGGCACAGGGGGCGACCGTGCTGGGGGTGCCGACCTACGCACGTGTGCGTGACATCGCAGAGAGCGTGGATCTCGCGGTTGTCGCGGTGCCGGTCGAGGAGGTCTCGGGGGTAGTCGACGACTGCGCAGCCATTGGTGTCGCCGGGCTCCTCGTGGTGTCGAGCGGGTTCGCCGAGTCCGGGCCAGAAGGGCTGGCGCGGCAACGGGCTCTGGTGCGACGGGCGCGGGGCAACGGCATGCGCGTCATTGGGCCCAATGCGCTCGGCATCGTCAACACCGATCCGCTCGTTCAGCTGAACGCATCCCTCGCGCCGTCGATGCCGCGCCGGGCGCCGATTGGCTTCTTCTGCCAGAGCGGCGCTCTTGGCGGCACGATTCTGGCCCGTGCACATCGCCGGGGGCTGGGTGTCTCGACGTTCGTCTCTGCGGGAAACCGGGCCGACATCTCAGGCAATGACCTCCTGCAGTTTTGGGAGGACGACACCAGCACCGACGTGGTGCTGCTCTACCTCGAGAGCCTGGGCAATCCTCGGAAGTTCACTCGGATCGCCCGTCGCCTCTCACGCAGCAAGCCCGTCGTGGCGATGAGGACTGGGCGCTCGACGCAGTCTTACCCCCTGGGGCACAGCGTTAGGCGAACGACGTTGCCGGTGGCTGCCGTCGACTCGATCTTCGCCCAGGCAGGCGTGATCGAGACCGACTCGCTGGGTCAGCTATTCGATGTGGCGGGGCTCCTGGCCTTTCAGCCTCTGCCACAAGGGAGTCGGGTGGCGGTGGTCGGAAACTCCGATGCCCTCGCGGTGCTGACAACCGATGCGTGTGAGTCGTCGGGATTGAGCGTCGTGGGCGCGCCGGTCACGCTCAGGCAAGATTGTGACGTCGACACGTTCGCCCGGTCGATCAGGGAGGTGCTCGGTGATGATCACGTCGACTCCCTCGTGATCACGCATGTACCCATGCTGGGAGTGCCCGGGCAGCCATGGGAACGCGCGATCTCGGCCGCCGCGACGGGCGCGACCAAGCCGGTGGTGGCCGTCCTCGTCGCAGCACGCGACGAGAGTGGCCTGATCGCACCACAGCCCGGATCGGTCGATCCGGCCCCGGGGTCGGTTCCGTTCTACGGAACGGTCGAAGAGGCAGTCATGGCTCTGAGCCGGGTCACCCGGTATGCGCAATGGCGCGCGCGCCCATTGGGGGAGATTCCCGATTTCGCTGACCTGCGGCGTGAGGAGGCCGCCGCGGTTGTCCTTGAGGTGCTCGGGTCCTCGGACGTGGGTCACGCGGAAAGGGATGCCCAGGGAGAGGACGGGGTCGAGCTCCGGGCCCAGGACCCGGCTGACCAACTCAGCCGGATACTCGCGGCCTATGGAATCGAGGTCTGGCCGGGTAGCCCCGTCGCGAGTGAGGACGAGGCTGTCGCTGCCTCCGAGACGGTGGGCTACCCGGTGGTGCTCAAGACTCTCGACATCCGCTTCGCCTCCCGCACCGATCTGGGTGGGCTCAGGCTCAACCTCGACAATCAATCAGCGGTGCGCAACGCGTATGCCTCGATGGCCGCATCGCTAGACCCGGACGCAGCCGCCAACCTCGTGGTGCAGGGAATGGCCCCGCCGGGTGTCGCCTGTGTGGTCGGCTCGGTCGAGGACGCCTTGTTCGGCCCGGTGGTTTCATTCGGGCTCTCGGGTGTGGTGCCCGAGCTTCTCGGCGATCGCGGCTATCGCATCCCACCGCTGACCGACGCAGACGCCCGTGACCTTGTGGCTGCACCTGGTGCCTCGCCGGTCCTGGACGGTGTGGGTGGGTCTACCACGGCGGATCGCGATGCTCTGGAGAACTTAGTGCTGCGCGTTGGGCTGCTCGCTGACGACCTGCCCGAGGTCGGTGACCTCGTACTCGAACCGGTGGTCGTCTCGGCTTCCGGTCTCGTTGTTCTGGGTGCCCGCGCGGTGCTGCGACACCCCGCCGCGCGGACTGACTCACGTGCGCGGCGGCTCGGTACCTGACTACCGGGTCGTTTCCCTGCGGTGAGGTGGGAGGATGCACTCATGACCAGTGACACCGCCGGCACTCTCGCCCCGCGTCTGCGCGCCGACATCGAGCGAAGCGGCTACTACCCCGACCTCGTGAGCGACACCCTCGACACCTCACTTGCCGGCGAGCCGGTGCTCTCCTACGTCGTGCACCACGAAGCCACGTTCGACCACGACGAGTTGCGCCGTCACGTGACCGTGCTCGCGCTGACGCCCACCAGGCTGATCGTTGGGCACACGGACGAACATGCGGCGGACGACACCTCCACAACCGCCTACGCGACAGCCTCGACTGAGGCGGTGCGTCTGGAGCGGATCGATTCTGTGGTGGTCACCCGAGTGGCAGCTGACGCCGCGAAGTACCGGCGGGGCACACCCGTACGCGAGGTCGTCCTGACGATCGGTTGGGGCGCGGTCAGCCGCATCGAACTCGAGTCGGCCTCGTGTGGCGACCCCGAGTGCGACGCCGATCACGGTTACACCGGAACCGCCTCCAACGACGATCTGGCGCTGAGGGTGTCTGAAGCGGCCGATGGCGCCGAGGTCGTCGCACAGACCCTCACTTTCGCCGGGGCACTGTCGCAGGCCACGGCGACGCGAACGCGCTAACCCCGGGTCGAGTTCCCTGGCTCGGACGCGATGTCGTGGTCTGACCGCCAGCGGTGTCAGACGTCCGGGTTGCGGCTTCCGAAGAGGATCTCGTCCCAGCTAGGCACTGTGGCGCGAGGCTTCTCGCCCTTCTCCACGTCACCGGCTGCCCGCACGGGTGTCTCACGGACCGACTTGCGACGGGCGCGCCGCGAAGTGCGAGGGGGCTGTGGCATCGCTGGGGGATCCTCGGGCTCAGTGCCGAGGGCATCGACGAACGAGTCGGGCTCAGGTTCCACGGGCGGTCGGTCGACGGAGGCGAGGGGGACTCGTTCAACGACCTCGACGAGGTTGGCCCCGGAGTCGCGCTCGACGATCGCGGTGAAGGCTGCGTCGGGATCGTCGATGTCCTCACTCCAGCTCGGAGTGTCGAGTTGGTCAGTGCTGGCAAGTCCGACGAGGAATGGGCGGGAGCCGGGGCGAGCCACCTCGACGGTGGGCCGGTCGCCGAAGACCCAGGCGCTCGCAAGGTCGTCCGCGACAACGGTGCGGCGAGCAGCGTCGAAGACCCACAACGCGCTGCTCGCTCCGATCTCAGCGATGGTCAGGGGCTCCCATGACGCGAGCAGGGACCACCGGCCGTCCTCGCGGCGCCATGCGTCCCATTCGAGTAGTCCGACATCGACACCGCCGCCCTCGAGGGCATCGAGGACCGTGTCGTGCACGCTGCGGTACTCGCCCCCGAGGCGAATCTCGACCTCGATAGCCTGCTGCGCGATGTGCTGTCGCTCGGCAATCACGGGCCCGGCGAATCGCAACACGCGCTCGATGCTGAGCCCTGAACTGGCCGCGATGTCGTCGGGGTCCTGGCCGTGCCGGACCCGTTGCTGGATATCGCGAGGGGTGGCGCCGTCCAGGGTGATCGCCACTTGGCCAACGCGACCACGGTCTCGGCGCAGGGCGGCCTCGAGCCTGTCGTCATGAGGTAGTAGGTACTGGGCACCGTCCGTGGTGCTGAGTACGAGGGAGGCCCCGTCGTCGGATAGGCCCACAAAGGACAACTCGCGCATCGGTCCTCCTCCGGTAGTCACGCGTACGCCCGGGTGAGGCGGACGACGCGTCCCAGTGTCGTCCCCGGTCGCGTCCGGGTCGAGTACCGCCACGCGGTAAGCGGCGTGTTGGTGCCGTCGCGCAGCAAGTCACGGGAACGGGTGTCGGCATCGAGGTTTCGGGCGACGTGGGTATGAGGGCCTCAGGCGTGAGCGGCAGCCCATGCGCGGTTGAGCGCCGGGAACGAGACGAGGACCGTCACGAAGGTCAAGAGCGCTGATCCGAAGGCGATCCAATAGGCCGTCGATGCCCCCGACCGGTCGATCACGAAACCTGCGAGCGCGGCTGAGACGGCCATTCCGAGGCCGAGACCGGTGTTCGTCCAGACGAGCCCCTCGGTCATGCGGGCGTTCGGGACGAGCCGCTCGATCAGGGCGTAACCATTGATCAGGACGGGGGAGACCACCAGTCCTGCGACAAGACATTGAACACCGAGCCACCACGGGTTCCCGATGAGTGGGAACGCAATGGTCGAAAGTGCGAGAAGCCCCGAGGCGACAAGGAATTGGCGATGGAGTGGGACCCGCATCCGAGCAGATCCCAGAATCACTCCTGCCAGCCCGGAGGACAGGGCGTAGAGGCCGAGGAGGAGCCCGGTCCAGCCCCGGACCCCGCGCTCGTCGGCGAAGGCGACCGTGACGACCTCGAACGACCCGAACAGTCCGCCGAGAAAAACGAAGGCGATGGTCACCGAAAGCACCCCGGGGAACCACACCGCCGAGCCGGCGCCGCGATGAGTGTCACCGCCCGCCGGGGGTTCGGTCTGGGGAAGACGCACGAACAGTGCTGATCCCACGATGAGCAAGATGGCGACGGCAGCAAGAGCGCCGAAGTCGACGACCGATACCGCTAGCACGGTCGCCAGTGGGGGACCGGCGACGTAGATGAACTCATCGATCACCGACTCGTAGGCAAAGGCCGTGCGCAGGGCGGGCGGCTCGCCCGCCAGCAGGAAGGCCCAGCGAGCGCGGACCATCGCACCGACGTTCGGGAACAGGCCACCAGAGAAGATCACGGCCGCGAACAGCGACCATGAAGGTGCACCCAGTTGGACGAGGCTGATGAATGCGATCAGTCCGAACACATGGCCCGCGACGAGCAGAGGAAGCGTCTTTCGTTGACCGAATCGGTCGACAGCCCGACCGAACATGGGCCCGAATACTGCGTTCGCGAGGGCACCTGTCGCCGATAGCGCTCCGGCTAGGGCGTAACTGCCCGTCTGCGACGACACGAGCAGGACCTCGCCCAGTCCGAGCATCGACATGGGCAGGCGTGCCAGAAGCGCCGCGTTCGACATCGCGAAGGCGCCTGGCACGCGCAGGACGTCCCTATAGGGAGAGAGCACCTCATGACGGTACCGACCCCAGGTGCGTCCGGCCGAATCCCTTGGGAGTATTCACCCGTGACCGTGACCGGCCCTCGAGGGTCTTTTGACGCATTACTTCTCGTCTCGTTCGGTGGGCCGGAGGGTCCCGATGACGTCGTGCCGTTCCTGGAGAACGTCACGCGGGGCCGTGGAATCCCTCGTGAGCGACTGGTGGAGGTGGGAGCCCACTACTCGGCGTTCGGCGGGATCTCGCCGATCAACAGCCAGAATCGGGCGCTGCTGGACGCCCTTCGCACTGACATCGGAGGGGCCGGCCTCGACCTTCCGGTCTACTGGGGCAACCGCAACTGGGGGCCGTATCTCACTGATGCGCTGCGCGAGATGCGCGCCGATGGCATCTCGAATGCGATCTGTTTTGTCACAAGTGCCTATTCGTCGTACTCAGGCTGCCGTCAATACCGCGAGAACCTCGCTGACGCGGTGGCCGAGGTGGAGGCCGACGGTCAGGGTCCGGCGCCTCGGCTCGAGAAGTTGCGCCACTACTTCGATCACCCCGGGTTCGTCGAGCCGATGGTCGACGCTGTACTCGACGCGGTGGCCAAGGTGGGCGTTTCCTCTCCCCGACTCGTGTTCACGACACATTCGATCCCGACCACGAGCGCGGAGTCGAGCGGCCCGGAGGGAGGTGCGTACGTGGCACAACACCAGGCCGCAGCGGGGCTCATTGCCGCTGCCGTCGCAGCGAGCACTGCGGTGGAGGCCGAATGGGACCTCGTCTACCAGTCACGCTCAGGACCGCCCTCGATGCCCTGGCTTGAGCCCGATATCAGCGACCACCTCGACGAACTGCGACGCGTCGGAGTGCCGGGGGTGGTGATCGTGCCCATCGGTTTTGTTAGCGACCACATGGAAGTCGTCTGGGATCTCGACACGGTTGCGCTCGACCACGCTCGCGAGATCGGACTCCCTGCGACGCGGGCGGCCACCGTCGGAACTGACTCTCGGTTCGTGGCGATGGTGCGCGAACTCGTGCTGGAACGACTCGGGGCGAGGCCCTCTCGGGCTCTGTCTGCACTAGGTCCTTCACATGAGGTATGCCCAGTGGGCTGTTGCGCCAACCCTCGGGGCGCAAAGACCGCACTGTGTGGCCTCGACTGATCCCCGACCGCTCCCCGCGTGATTGGGTCTGCCCGCCGAGGCCCCATCGGGCGCATCGGGGGTCATCGTGCGACAGGATCGTGGGGTGACCCTTCATTACGGCGCCCTCCTGCTCGACGAGCTCCACGACGTTGCGGTCGCGGCCGCACGGGAGGCTGCGGCGTTTGCGCTCGAGGGACGTCGCGATGGCGTGGCTGTGGCCCAGACGAAGTCAAGCGCCACCGACATCGTCACCGAGATGGACCGACGGACAGAGGCCCTCCTCGTCGATCGCATCCTCACCGCGCGGCCGGATGACGGCATCTTGGGTGAAGAAGGCGCCGACCACGTTGGCGAGACGGGAATCCGTTGGGTCCTCGATCCGATCGACGGAACGGTCAACTACCTCTACGGGCTACCGTCGTGGGCCGTGTCCGTCGCCGCCGAGATCGACGGGGTCGCGGTCGTGGGCGTCGTCGCCGCGCCAGCGCTGTCCGAGACCTACGTGGCCGTGCTGGGGCGGGGCGCCCACCTGCACGAGCCCGGAGGGGTGCGCAGGTTGGCGGTCAACGATCCGGTCGCTCTCGAGTCTGCTCTCGTGGCCACCGGCTTCGGCTACCGCGTCGAACGTCGGACGGCCCAGGGGCGTGTGGCCGCAGCGGTCATCCCACGGGTGCGCGATATCCGTCGAGGGGGGGCCTGCAGTGTCGACTTGTGCTCACTTGCGGCCGGACGTGTCGACGCCTACTACGAGCGCGGGCCGCGGGCCTGGGACCTCGCGGCTGGCGGGCTCATCGCACGTGAGGCCGGGGCGAGGGTCGAAGGTCTGCGCGGGGCGCCGGCAGGCGAAGATCTGATCATCGCGAGCGGAGTGTCACTGTTCGGCGCGCTCCATGATCTGCTCGCCTCACTGAACGCCGACACCGATCTGGGATAGCGTCGTCCCACCATCCATCGGGGTGCGCACCCCACTGGGGTGTCGGATGGATGACCCGGGTGTGTGCATACGTATCCTGGGCCCACTACCCTGTGCCAGGACCGCTTGCGGTGCCGAACTTCCCGAGGAGTCCTTCGTGACCACCGTCATCTCAGTGCACTCGTTCCGTGGTGGCACGGGCAAGAGCAACACCACCGCGAATCTGGCGGGCCAGCTCGCCGCATCGGGCGCCCGGGTGGCAGTGGTCGACACCGATATCCAGAGCCCTGGTATCCACGTGCTCTTCGGGTTCGCCGACGATCTCGACAACACGCTGAATGACTACCTCTGGGGCAAGCTCCCGATCAAGGATGCGGCCCACGATGTCACCAGCAAGATCGCCGCAACATCGACGATCGCCGAGGGCGGTGCTTTGTTCCTGGTGCCGTCCAGCATGAAGGCCGGCGATATCGCGCGAGTGCTGCGTGAGGGCTACGACGTCGGCACCCTCAACGACGGCTTCCGCGACTTGGCCAAGGATCTCCAGCTCGACTACCTCCTCATCGACACCCACCCGGGGTTGAATGAAGAGACCCTCCTCTCGATCACCATCAGCGACGTGCTTCTGCTGATCCTGCGTCCGGACCGACAGGACTTCCAGGGCACTGCGGTCACGGTCGACGTGGCCCGCAAGCTCGGGGTTCCCGAGTTGTTCCTCGTCGTGAACATGGTTCCCACGAATATCGATGTCGACGACCTCCGCGAGCAGATGACGGCCGCCTACGGCTCCGAAACCGCGGCGATCCTGCCATTTTCCAAGCAGGTCGTCGACAACGCCTCGGGAGGCCTGTTCTCGCTCGTTCACCCTGATCACGCCTGGTCCGAGCAGTTCCGTCGCATCGCCCATCACGTCACGCAGTAGTCGCACCCCGCACGCTCGTCGCGAACAGGACCACACGCGTCGGGCACCACGCCACCACTGATCGATTCGTCGAGGAGCTCCACATGACCACCGTCATCTCCATCCACTCCTTCCGTGGTGGCACGGGCAAGAGCAACACCACCTCGAACGTCGCGGGACATCTTGCCGCCTCGGGGGCCCGCGTGGCGGTCATCGACACCGATATCCAGAGCCCCGGTATCCACGTGCTCTTTGGGTTCGCGGATGACCTCGACAACACCCTCAACGACTTCCTCTGGGGCAAAATCCCGATCAAGGATGCTGCCCACGACGTCACCTCGCTGATCGCCCAGAGCACTCCGGTCGCTGAGGGTGGCGCTTTGTACTTGGTGCCCTCGAGCATGAAGGCAGGCGATATCGCACGCGTGCTGCGCGAGGGCTACGACGTCGGCACGCTCAACGACGGCTTCCGTGACTTGGCCAGGGATCTTCAGCTCGACTACCTGTTGATCGACACCCACCCCGGTCTCAACGAGGAGACCCTTCTCTCGATCACCATCAGCGACATCTTGCTGCTGATCCTTCGTCCGGATCGTCAGGACTTCCAGGGCACGGCGGTCACTGTCGACGTGGCCCGCAAGCTCGGGGTTCCCGAACTATTCTTGGTGGTCAACAAGGTTCCGGTCACCACCGATGTGCCCGACCTTGAGTCCCAGATGCAGGCTGCCTACTCGGCGGAAACTGCGGGCGTGCTGCCACTGTCGGAAGAGGTCGTGCAGAACGCCTCGGCCGGGCTGTTCTCCCTCACCAGCCCCGACCATGAATGGTCCAAGCAGATCCGGCGGATCGCTGCACGAGTCACCCAGTAGTCATGGCGGACGACACGAACGGCGACGACTCCTGGGACTTCCTCACGCCCCGCAAGGCGAAGTCCCCGTCCCCGGATTCGGCTGCCACCGAGGTGCAAGCGTCTGACGCTCCCTCGACCGAGCCGGTTTCTCGTGACGCGACAACGCCTGCAGATACCTTGCCCGCATCTGCCGCACCCAAACCCGCGACCCCGTCAGTTGAACCTGATGCCTGGGACTTCCTCGCGACCCGCAAGGCCAAGGTCGCTGCGGGCGAAACTGAGCCGGTGTCGGCTCGGGCGGCTGTGGCTGACTCGCCGGGTGAGGGTCTGGGGGGATCCTCCGCCCACAAGCGGGCCCGCGGTGAACTGCGTGCTGATATGGGGGGCCCGTCCTTGCGGCGCCGCGCCGTGCCCATGGCTATCGCCCTCGCGGCCGTTGCGTTTGCTGGGTTCCTGACCGAGATCGTTGCCTCGAGCCAGCTCATCGCCATCGCAGGTCCTCAGTCGTTGATTGTGGTCTACCCCTTGGGAGGACTTGGGCTCCTGGCCGCTGCATTCCTGCAGTTCAGGTTCATCGACCAGACGGCGCGCCTGCCGCTCCTGCGCATCGTGACCTTCGGCTATGCCGCCGTGTTCGCCGTCGCCCTCGCCTGCATCGCGGGCTCGATCGTGCCGATTGCGGCGACAGCGCTCTGCTTGATCCTCGGCGACCAGCTCAACTTCCTGCTCCCGCTGCTCCTGTGGAGTCTGGTGGGCGATGAGTTCAACGTTGCTGAGGGGCGCAAGATCTTCGGCTGGATCGTGTCGATGACCTATATCGGTCAGGTGGCGGGACTCGGAGCGTCCGCCATCGCTCCCGCGTTGTTCACCACCCTGCATCTACCTTTGCCGCTCCTACTTGCTGCTAACCCCATCGTCTGCGTGGTCGTCGGGCTGGTGCTGCCTCGCGTTCTCCGCGGCACGGCGGCTGCGACTGGGCTCGTGCGATCGGAGAACCTGAAGGAATCCTTCGCTGGGGCGATTGAGTTCATCAACGGTGTCCGCGTGTGGCGCGCTTTGCTGGCGTGTTCGGTGCTGACCTTCGCAGCGGGCATGACGGCCTACATCTCCTATGTGGGAGGTCTAGGCCGAATTATGGATCAGGACGCGGCTGGGCTTCAGACTCTCCTCGGAAGCGTGGCCGTGGTGACCTTCCTTATTTGTTGGGCGGTCCAGGCATTCGTCGCAGAGCGGCTACAGGACCGCATCGGGATCCCTGGCGTTCTTCTTCTTCTTCCGATCTTCGCGGTAGCCGCAGGAATCCTGCTGATGCTGGGTACGGCGTGGGGTTCCGTGGCCCTGCTTGTCGCCGGAGTCTCGTTCTGGAATATCCCTCGCTGGAGCATCGATCAGAATGCGCGGAGGGCTGCGCTAGCGCTCGTGCCCGATGAGCGCAGAGCGCGCGTCTCGTTCATCGTCGATCTAGGCCCCAACGCGCTCGGCCTCATCCTGTCGGGGTTCTTTGCACTACTCGGGCTGTGGTTCGGCTGGTATGCCCTCATTCCGGCTTTGGCCGTGCTGATGGCTGCGGTCGCCATCCCCCTCGGGATCGCGGTACGGCGTGGGTGGGAGCAGAGTCTCCTGAACTGGCGCCTCCGTCGGCGCAAGCAGAACCGCACGCTCGATTTCGGCGATTAGAACCCACGCGCGACGAGCGGCCTACCGCAAGAGTGGCAGGCGGCAGTGTCGCTCAAGGCGTGACTGCTAATCCGGGAGCCCTCGCGCTAATTCAAGTGTGCGTGTCACGGTGGGGTTGTCGGGCTCGAGGAGATAGTGATCAAGCAGGTAGGCGCTTACCGCTGCCGTCGCTACGTCTCGCAGGGGAACGGCCGACCCATATTCCGTCAACCGCACCATCGGGGCGGGGGTCAGGTAGGTGAGTTCCTCGTAGTCGGCCCAGTGCTTTCCATGTTCAGGCTCGTGATAGTCGACGTCGAGCAAGCGATAGCCAATCCGTCTCCATCCAGCCATGTGTTGAGCATCGTTCTCGCCCATGCTCCCCAGCAGCCGGACTCCAGCGACTGCCGCCTCACGTTCGCTGACCGCAAGAGCGGCGTCGAAGAGGCTGTGCATCCAGTTGAAGGGAAGGCCCGAGCGCATGGCCTTGTCCATCGCCACAAAGTGTTGGAGCATCATCGCTCGCCGCAGGTTGGTGTGAAAGATCAGAAAACCGCAGGCATTCTCGACCTCGTTTTCCAGGAGCCAGGCGTGAACGATCACCTCGGGATCGTGTGACCCCTCCCGCCAGGCCGCGTCGAGTTCGGGAAGGACATGCGCATGCTGAGGGAAATGACGCAGCAGCGAGTTCTGCAGGGCCCGCAGAGCCGACATGCTCTGCCCGGGGGAGAAGACCTCCGTGATCCGCAAGCCTGTCGCGATCGTGAACTGCTCGCGAATGTCGAGAGACGTCACGTGTCCTACCCCTCGCGCGCTCGCCGTCGCATCTCGGCGGCTTTGGCGGCGAGGTCAGCGAAGCTGTCCGACTCTGTGATCTGTTTCACGGCGTCAGCGCGGCGAGTCTGGTCGATCTCAACCTTCAGTCGCTGGACCTCAGTGGTCAGGGTCCGCTCACGAGCAGCCACCTTGGCGGCCATGAGGTGGAAGGACGCTGCCAGTGTGTTCATCTCGTCCGGGAATCTCGGAGCGTTCTCGGTACCGAGATCCAGGTCGTACTCACCCTCAGCGACCCGGCCTGCGGCAACGGTGAGGCGTCTCAGCGGTCGCACGAGAGAGGTTGACAGGAAGAGCACGAGCAGGAGCAGCACCACGTAGCTGATACCCAGGATCGGGTACACCTGACGCAGGACATCACTGCGAACCTGGTCGACGTAGGTCAGTGGGTAGTCGAGGCCGATAGCCCCCACTGTCTTGCCGTTCGCGTCCAGGATCGGGCTGTAGGAGGAGATCCACGATCCGTACGGGTCGGAATACGCAGGCTGAGCGGTGGTCTTGGTGAGCCCTTGGCTCATCAACTCGTAGGTGGCGGGGTCGACCACCTTGTCCAAGGGAACCTTGAAAGTCACGCCAGTCTGAGGGTCGAGCAAGAAGCCGGCCGAGGCCTGGAAGTAAAGCTTCCCATCCTTGTCGTCGCGCGCGTAGCTGTAAGCCTGCGCCTGGTCATCGATCTGCATCACGCGGAGCAGATCTCTCGACGATGTGCGATACAGCGGGCTCGTGGGATAGCCGAGCCCGTAAGCGTTTGAGGCGTCAGGAACTGCATCCACGGTTCTGACGAGGGCATCGAACGTGGCTGCGTCCATCGACTTGCTGGCGCCGGCGGACATCGAGGCGAGGTTCTCGACAAGACGATCCTGCGCAGCCGTCGTGGTGTACTGCACCACCCACACGGCGATGAAGGCGAAGACGACCGTGAAGGCGGCCGCATAGGAAGCCAGCAACTTCCAGCGCATCTTGACCGGGAAGCCGAACCTGCGCTTCGTGGGCGCGGCGGACGCGGACGGCGCAGCCGAATCCAGCGCGCTGGGAGTCTCGACTGAGATGCTCATGGGCTTCCGATCGTCTGGGTCATCTGGGTTGTGTGGTGATGGCGGAGATCGGGAGCGCCGTTGAGTCGTGCTCGCATGGCTAGATCTGCGGCACAGCCTAAGGTACGGGCGCCTCCGTGCACAGAGTTGGGCGTTATCGGCGCGTATGCACTTCGGGTTCCCGGCTAAAGATCCCCGAGACGGTCCAGCAGCGCGCGGGCTCCCGCCTTGACCGAGCGCTTCTGCACCACCGAGAGCCGGCCGTCGGTCTCGCGCAGCGCACCGTCGCGATGCAGCATCGCGATAGATGAGGCCACGAGGGCGGCCGGGACATCGGAGAGGCGCTCCTCAACCTCGGCGGCCGTCGAGGGTCCAGCCTTGAGGATCGAGGAGACGATACGTCGTTCAGTTGGGGTTCGGTCGAGAAGTCCCATCATTCCGGCCGAGATCGCCTCACGGCTGAGTGAACGGACGACCGAATTGTCGATAGCGACCGCACTCTCCGACCGCTTCTCGCCCACCGCGAGTCGCGGGTCCCCGCAATGGTTCCCTGGGCCGAGTACCGCAACGCGATGGGCGTTTCCGTCGGCATCGGTGGTGCTGATCTCGATCTGTCCCGAAATCGTGAAGATGATGCGGTCGGCGGGGGTGCCTTGGCGGTAGATGAAGTCGCCGGGGGCGTATCTCTCGGTGACCAAGCGGGTCTGAAGATTCGCTTGGTCGGACTCGGAGATACCCAGAACCGTGAGGTCGACACCGCTGATGTTGAGCCGCTGCTCCCAAAGTCGGGCGTAGTCCGGAAGGGTGGAGAGCAGTTCCTGATGTGTGCCCAGGTGTGTTCCGCTATTGCTGACGAACAAGATGGTGTCGGCGAACTCGGCAACCTCAGGGTCGTTCACGTTGACCAGGGTGTAGGCACAATTTTGGGCGCGCATCCTGGTGATCAACGGCAGCGCCGTCTCGGGATCGGCGAGAGTGCGCAACGAGCCGACCATGAGAACGCGGGGGTTGGCCGCGAGCGCGACGGACAGAAGGAGTCGTTGCCGCTCACACACCGAGAGACGCGCGCCCATGGGGCCTAGTGGTTCATCTAGCCCACCGGGCAGTTCCGCGAGGTGCCCGAGACTAACGGATTCGAGGATCTGCCGTCCCGTTGTCTCGCTGAGGTCAGGATTGGCGGAGCGAAGGTGGTCGAGCACGGACGCGTTAAAGACGACTGATTCGCTGGGAACGAAATAGATTGATGAGCTGTTCTCGTGAATGCGTGCGTCGACGCCATCGATCAGCACGGAACCGGACTCAGGATTGTCGTCACCAGCGAGCAGGCTGAGGAGACTGTCAGGGTCGGTTCCGGTGGGTGTGACAACCCCGATGATCACATGCCTCGGGAGATCGACGGACGCAGAAGTAAGGCGCAGCGTAGGCCCGACCGAGGCCGACAGCTCGACGAGGGAGAATCCCGCGGATCGGTCAGCCTCAGGGTGATCTAGGGGCAGTTGGATCCTGTTCTTCCCTTTGAGGATATGGTCGATTCGGATTTGACTTACCACTCCGAGTTGGACTGACCGGATCCAGGGCGGGAGGGTTTCGAGGCCTCGTACGACGCCCTCCACATAGAGAATCGCGGCGGCGACAGTGTGGGCTGATTCACCGCCAGCGGTGATCGCGAAGAGCACGACGAAGGCCAACCCGGCAAGGCCGGCCGCGTGGGCAGCAGTGATCAACTGGATCACCCGAATGCCCTGCCTGTGCGTGACATGCTCAAGGGCAGTCACCTGGAACTTGAATCTGGTGAACTGCCATGGGCCCATGTTCAGGCCCGAGTTGATTCTGTAGCCAGAGATGGACTCGTCGGCGCGCTCACCCACTCGGTTGTAGCGAGACAGCCGTTCACGATCGAGGACGAGCAACTGTCGACCGACGTAACTTCGGAGGACCAAGAAGAGCAGACATGCGATGACCATGGTGACACCTGCGTGCCACTCGATCACGATCAGCAGAGTCAGGCTGATCACCACCCTGAGAACTCCAGGGATGCCCTCGCTGAGGGTCTTCTCGTAGCCCTCGGCCACGTTGTCGACGTCCGACGTGTGTCGGGAGACGATCGAGGTGCGCGCCATACCGGACTGCCGGACCACGTCGCTGACGAGCAATTTCCTGAACAATGCATCGCGCAGCGCGGTTGCACCGAGGATCGAACTCATGTGCGCGGATCGATGGGAATCAAAGCCCGCGACAACTTGCAGCACCACAAGTCCAACGAGCGTGATGACCAGGCTGGTCTCCCACGCGGCATGCTCGAGCAACCCATCCACGATTAGCGGGATCACCGCTTGGCAGCCCAATGCCACCACTCCGGCGACGATCGTGCGGGCAAGGAGTGCGCGATGGACTTTCACATACGGGAAGAACCACGCCAGGAGTAGCCGCATCGCCCCGACTCGCGGCAGGCTCCGGCTTTGACCGGCCGAGGTGTCGATGCTCACGGCGGCATTCTCCCCGAATCAGGCGACTGCGCGCACCACGGGGGTCGTGTCAGGTGTCGATTCGACGCATCTCGGACCGGTACCAATGACCATTGCGCACATACTTCAGGGCTGCTTCAGTGAAGGCGCCTTCGGCCACAGCGTCCTCGCGGATCCGGCAGGGCACCCCCAGGGCCATGGCGCGAGACGGAATCTCGGTGTCGTTCGGCACGAACGCCGATGCCCCGACGAGCGCGCCGCGACGGACTATCACGCGGTGGAGCACCACAGAGCCCGAGCCAATCAGGCAGGCGTCCTCCACGGTGCAGCCCTCCAGATGGGCGTTGTGGCCCACCACGCAGTCGTCGCCGACGGTTGTGGGCGTTGATGCGGTGCAATGGATGACCGTGCCGTCTTGGATCGAAGTCCTCGCCCCGATCACGATCGTGCCGTGATCGCCACGGAGCACTGCGGTTGGCCAGATGGTGGACTCGGCGCCGATCGTGACGCTCCCGATGATCACAGCGTCTGGATGGACGAAAGCTGTCGGGTCGATAGAGGGCACCAGATCGCCGAGGGCGTAGATGGGCACGAATTCTCCTCAATAATGCGTGTGCCGGTGTGCTGGAGATGCTTTGCTGACCCATCGGACGGGGTGGTGTGAGCCATCCCACCATGCTTTGATCGCCGCTGTACGGGGGGTCGGCGCGCGAATGACATCTCAGTCAGGCACAATCCGCCTCGTCGACCGGTTCCGGGCCGGGGATGAAACCGGAACCACCCGACGTTGAGGCCCAGCACGGGACGCTCACCACATCGACGGCACTGACCCCAGCACCAGCCGCACGCGACGACGAGGACGACACGACATGGCAACAGATTACGACGCACCACGCAAGACCGACGACGAGCTCGCCGAGGACTCCCTCGAAGAGCTCAAGGCCCAACGGGCGAACAAGGCTGGCTCCAGCGTCGACGTCGACGAGGTCGAAGCCGCCGAAAACCTCGAACTGCCCGGAGCCGATCTCTCGGACGAGTCCTTGACCGTGAGAGTTCTGCCCCGACAGGCCGACGAGTTCACCTGTTCTCGCTGCTTCTTGGTGCACCACCGCAGCCAGCTCGCGAAGACAGTCAAGGGTGAGCCCGTCTGCCGCGACTGCGACTGATCGACACCGTGCCCGAGGTGACCGATCCTGTGGCGGACGATGTGGGGAGTGATCTCGAAGCCCGGGACGTCGCCGCGCTCGTGGCCTCGCTGGACTCCGTCGATCTCGGAACAGCCGACAGGGCCAGGCAGATCGCACGGCTCGGGGGGATCGTGGCGGCGAGGGCACGTCGAGCCGGGGCTACGGCGGTCGGCAGCGGGCGCTTCCTGTCCGATCTCCTGGTTGATGTCGTACCTCACATTCCGGTTCGCGATCTCGACACCCTGATCTCCCACCACCGTGGTCTCACCGGCGAGGCGCTCGCCGATGCGCTGGTGCGCAACAGTGCGCGGGCCACGTCCGGGATCGGCGCGGTGGGCGGGGTGGTGGCGGCGGCCGAATGGGCTGCGCTTCCACTGTTGATCACGGTGCCGTTCGAGGTCGTGGTGGAGACCCTGGCCGTCGCTTCCGTTGAGATCAAGCTCGTGGGCGAGCTCCATGCGGTCTACGGACTCGACGTCACCGGAACAGGCACTCACAGGGCCTTGGCCTTCACCAGCGCCTGGGCAAGCCGCCGCGGGATCGATCCGCTTCGCCCCTGGACGGTTCCCAGCGTGCTGGGCCTCGCGGGACGGCAGCAACTGCGTCGGCGCATGATCGGGCGGTTCGCCCGAAATCTGGGAACTCTCGCGCCGTTCCTCGTGGGGGCGCTCATCGCCGCAAAGCTCAACCGCTCGCAAACTCTCACGCTCGCAACACTGCTGCGTGACGACCTCAGGGCACTCGCCGGCACGCAGCCCGAACCTCAGCCCTGATTAGCCTTCAGGCGGTCGGGGTGCGGTGATGCGGTCGATCGCCACATTCACCACGGCCAGCACAGCTGCTGTGGCGGCCGCCCAGAGCAGTACGCGACGCAGCGGTTCGTCACGGTTGGCAGCTTGCGGGGGAGTCGATCCGGTGCTGCGGAGATAAGCGGCGTCGAGCGCCTTGCGCACCGCCCATGCTGCTCCGAGGGCGAGGAGCGGAGCGACAATCTTGCTCGCGGTCGAGGCGGAGAGGGGCTCATCGCCGTCAGGCTCGGTCGTCTCTATCGTCATGGCCGCCCCGTTCGTCGTTGTAGGTCCCGGGACAGCCTGTCACGCCCGAGCGCCACGCGAGCCCTGGTCGCGCTCATGCCTTGGCGCTATCACGTGCGGCTGCGAGCACGGGAGCCAGTTCCAGCCCGCGACGGGTGGATATGAGCCAGTACGGGTGCGGGTCGTCCGGATCATCGACCTCGACGAGCACTGATCGGGAGGTCCAGCCACGCGTGCACAAGTAGGCCCTGGGGTCCGCGAGCGGTCCGCGAGCCTCGCGCGTCTGACTCGCGTCCAGGGGTGCGATGCGGCTGACGTAGCGCAGGGGCAGACGTGCGCGTCCGGCCCGGAAGACGAGATCGTCGACGACAACCAACGGCGCTGTCGCGATCAGCCACCAGGTCGCGAGACCTTGGCCGACGACGAAGGTGACGATGCCGACACGGGCACCAAGAGGGTAGCCGTAGGCGATTGCGACAGAGCCGGTCAGGACGATGGACACAAGCCAGGCGGGCCAGGGGGCGTAGACACGTTCGTGGAAGGCAACGACGGAGCCGTCGAGGCCCTCGTCAGCATTTCCCGGCTCGGTCACGAACTGAGCCTGCCACGACCTCGGCGCAGCGCGATGGCCGGTAGGCTCGCGGCTCGTGACGACGTCCTCGGAATTCCCCGACACCGGGCGCAGTGGGCTGCTTCCCACCACGCCGCCCGCGGACGCGGTTCTGCCACCGCGCAGTGCTAGAGCACCCGCACCCGGCACGTCGATCCCCTGCCACTACTCGATGTGCTTCTGTTGCGGCGATGAGCACCCGTCGGGGCTCTATCTCAGGCTCGTGGCAGGGGAAGGTTTGAGTCTTAGCGGTACCTTCACGGTGACTGAGCTTCACCAAGGTGCACCGGGGCTCGCCCACGGCGGGTTGCTCACGGCCGCATTCGACGACGCGCTCGGATGTCTGAACTGGATGGTGGGTGGTCGAGCCGTGACAGCTCGGCTCGAGACCGACTTTCGTCGGCCCGTCCCAGTGGGATCGGTACTCCACATCGAGGCTGAGGTCCTTGGCGTGAAAGGTCGCAAGATCTTCACCCGTGCGATTGGCCGCCTCGATGCGCCCAACGGCCCCATAGCGATCACCGCGAAAGCGATGTTCATCAAGGTGCCCCTTGAGCATTTCATCGACAATGGCCGCCCCGAAGACATCGAACGTGCGCGTGGCGACAGCGCTGTCCGCAACAGTCTGGCAAATTTTGAGGTCAACCCATGAACCCTCGCCCTCCTCATGCCGTCGATGTCCTGATCCAACGGATCGATCCGGATTTCGAGCTGCCGGGCTACGCACACCCGGGCGACGCCGGTCTCGACCTCGTCACCACCGTCGATGCTGTCCTCGCTCCGGGGGAGCGTGTCTTGCTGCCCACGGGTATCGCCATCGCGCTGCCGGAGGGGTACGCCGCATTCGTCCACCCTCGCTCGGGTCTCGCGGTGCGCTACGGGGTCTCCCTGGTGAACGCTCCCGGAACGATTGACGCTGGGTACCGTGGCGAGATCTCCGTATCCCTGATCAATCTCGACCCGCGCGACCCCGTGACTCTTCGTCGTGGCGACCGGATCGCGCAACTAGTGATCCAGCGTGTAGAGCACGCGGTACTGCACGAGGTAGCCCAGCTCCCTGGGTCTGACCGCGCCGAGGGTGGCTTCGGGTCGTCGGGCCGATAGCGTCATCACCTGGGGCGATCGCGCCCCGCCAGACCATCATGAAGGAGTACCGGTGTTCCGACGCCGCCGAGCCGAGCACAGCGACATCGATCCGGTCGAGGTCGAGATCCCCGGTGTCACTGAGTCGGCACCGACCTCCACGGCCTACGTGTACGACCGGTCAGGTGGCCCCTACGACGCATCTGAGACTCCCGACGATGGCGTGCCGCGTCTGGATCTGGGAGCACTACTCGTGCCCGGCGTTGACGGCATGGAGATGCGTCTCGACGTCGACGAGGTGAGCCAGAAGATCATCGCTGTGTCGGTGATCGATGGGGAATCCGCTCTTCAGCTCATGGTGTTTGCTGCCCCGCGCACTGAGGGCATCTGGGATGAGGTCCGTGAGCAGATCCGCGCGAGCATTGCCGCCACAGGCCTGGTCGAGCAGGTCGAGGGTGGTTTCGGCCCCGAGTTGAGGGCGAGCGTGGCGCAAAACGGGCCCAACGGAGAGTCGGTGATGGCACCGGTTCGATTTGTCGGGGTGGATGGCCCACGGTGGTTCTTGCGCGGGGTCTTCAGCGGTGTGGCCTCACGCGACACTGCGGCTGCCGCCGGTCTGGAGGCGATCCTCCGCGCCACTGTCGTGGTGCGCGGAACCGACCCTATGGCCCCTGGCGATGCGCTGACTCTGCGTCTGCCGGAGGTGGTCCCCGAACCCGGCACGCCTGGGGCCGACTTGTCGGGCGATAACCCAACAGGCCAGGACGATTCCGCTGATCAGGACCGCCCCACCTTGACGATGCCCGCGCGCGGGCCGGAGATCACTGAGATTCGCTGAGAGTGAAGCTCTCACCATCCTCGAGGCCCCGCGGAAACGCGATCAGGGTGATCGGCGCCTCGCCGTTGAGGCCGTGGCCGCTGTCGACCGCCCTCGAGCACTACTCTGCAACCATGAGCCCGACCTCCTCACGTCGTCCCGGGATCCTCTCTCGTTGGACGCAGACGCAGACCGAGGTTGACTCTGATCGGCTTGAAAGTGACGCCACAGCACACGGAGCCACCCACATCAGAGACTGTCTCGGCGGTCAGCCCTCCACCGTGATCGGCAGACTTCGATCGGTGACGCTCCGCCCGGTGGCCAAAGCACCTGCCGTGGAGGCAGAGCTGTACGACGGCACGGGCCGGCTCACATTGCTCTTCTTGGGACGTCGACGAATCCCTGGTATCACTCCCGGGCGTCACCTCGTCGTGCACGGCAGGGTCATCCAGCGCGATGGCGAACGCGCCATGGTGAATCCCCGGTACGAACTGTTGCCCAACGCGGTGGAGTGATCACGTGAATCCGGAAGACACCGCACGCGAAGGCCACCCCCACCACCTAGCCATCCCACCCTCACTTCAGGGCCCAGGCCATGGCTCGGGGAAGCCTGGCGACGCCACCACCGAGCAGCTCATGGCTCAGGCCATCGGCGGCTGGCGGGGGCTTATCGACAGCAGTGTGCCCGGCGCGGTATTCGTCGTGGCCTACCTCGTCGATAGCCACCAGCTAACCCCGGCCATCTGGGCGGCGGTGGCGTCGGGGGCTGTTATCGCGGTCCTGCGCCTTCTGCGACGCCAGCCGCTGCGTCAGGTGCTCTCGGGCTTTGTGGGGATCGCGTTCGCAGCCTGGCTCGCATCCCGCACCGGCAAGGCCGAGGACTTCTACCTTCCGGGTCTTTTCATCAGCGGGGCGTACGCGGTGGTCCTGGCTATCTCGTGCGTCGTCGGTCATCCAGTACTCGGCTACGCGGTCGGAGCCGCGACAGGTGACATGTCAGGCTGGCGCAAGGTTCCTGAGCAGCGACGGGCCTACTCGCTGGCGACGTGGATCTTCGTCGGCCAGTACACCCTCAAGATCGTTGTGCTCGTACCCCTCTACCTCGCGGGCGAGGTGGCGGGGCTGGGATTCATGAAGCTGATTCTCGGCTGGCCCGTTCTGGCACTAGCCGCCTGGTTGTCCTACCGCATCATCCGCAAGGCGCGCGCTGAGGCCCCAGTGCCGGTTCCCCCCGAGGGTCATCCCCCGGCGCTGTCGGACTAGGAATCGCACGGCCGCGTGCCTCGATCAGGCGAGACGGTCAGTCGCCGAGAAGGTCCTCGAGCGCCTGCTCCTGATCGGGTGAGGCGACAAAGAGGAGTTCGTCGCCTGATTCGAGTGAGTCGTCAGGGCTGGGGGAGATCACGCGGGTGTCGCGGATGATCGCCACCAATGCCGTGTCAGTGGGGAATTGGACCTCGGCGACTCGCGACCCCACGACGGCCGAAGTCGCGGACAGCGTGAGTTCGACCAGGTTGGCGTTGCCCTGCCGGAACGTGAACAACCGCACGAGATCACCAACGGTGACGGCCTCCTCGACGAGCGCTGACATCATGCGCGGTGTGGACACCGCGACGTCGACACCCCACGATTCGTCGAACATCCACTCGTTCTTGGGGTGGTTCACGCGCGCCACTACTCGGGGCACGCCGTACTCGGTTTTCGCCAGCAGCGAGACCACAAGGTTGACCTTGTCATCTCCCGTAGCCGCGATGAGCACCTGACATGACGGCAGATCTGCGTCGTCCAAGACGGCGATCTCGCAGGTATCGCCGAGCAGGACCTGTGCCCCCGGCACGACATCAGGGCGGGCCTTGGCCGAATCGCGGTCGATCAGCAGTACCTGGTGGTCGTTGCTGAGCAGTTCCCTGGCGATTGCTCGGCCAACCTTGCCGGCACCGGCTATGGCGACGCGCATCAGTGGGCCTCCGGTCCGCGCGCGAAGATCTCGGCAAATTCCACGCGGCGCCTGGGATCGAGGATCACGTGAATGACGTCGTCGGCCTGCACCACCGTGTCGACGTCCGGAATCATGCCTTCTCCGAACCTGGTGATGAATGCGATGCGTGTGCCGGACTCGCGCTCGAGCCGCGAGGTTCGATGCCCAATCCAGCTCTCGTCGAAGGCCAAAGGCGTGAGGGCGACTCGTCCGGAACTGTCACGCCACTCATCTCCGGCGGACTCAGGGAGGATCCGTCTCAGGATCTGATCGGTTTGCCAGGCGACGCTCGCCACCGTCGGGATGCCCAGACGCTGGTAGACCTCAGCCCGGCGCGGATCGTAGATACGGGCAACGACGTTGGGCACACCGAATGTCTCGCGAGCTACACGCGCGGCGAGGATATTGGAGTTGTCGCCGCTGCTGACCGCAGCGAACGCGTCGGCGCGCTCGATCCCAGCGGAGATCAGTCGATCTCGGTCGAACCCGATGCCGGTGATGGTGCTGCCGGCGAAACCCGGGTGGAGTTTGGTGAAGCTCGAGGCGTCCTGGTCGACGATCGAGACCGAATGTCCGGCTTCGTCGAGGGTGTGCGCGAGCGCCAACCCCACTCGACCGCATCCCATGATGACAACGTGCACGAGGCCGACGCTACACGGTGCTGCGGCGGGGCGATCGCCCGCCAGGGCCGTACAGTTTGCAGACGTGTCCAAAGTGTCGGGTTCAGCGAAGCGACTCCTGGTCGGTCGGGCTCTGTCCAGTGAGCGTCTGAGCGAGACCCTTCTACCCAAGCGGATTGCCCTTCCAGTCTTCGCGTCCGACGCGTTGTCGTCGAATGCCTACGCCACGCAAGAGATCCTGCTGGTGCTCTCCCTGGGTGGATACGCGCTGTACTCCTACGCCCCGTGGGTCGCTGCCCTCGTAGTGCTCATCTACACGGTCGTGGTGGCCTCGTACCGACAGAATGTCCACGCCTACCCGAGCGGCGGTGGCGACTACGAGGTCGTGACGAAGAACCTTGGCGCTAGAGCCGGAGTCTTTGTCGCCAGTGCACTGCTCGTTGACTACGTGCTCACCGTCGCGGTTTCTATCGCGTCGGCAGTGGCCAACCTCGCGTCGGCCTACCCGGTGATCGGCGATAACAAGGTTGAGTGGGCTGTCGGGGCGATCGTCGTCATCACCCTGATGAACCTGCGCGGGGTGCGCGAGTCCGGGGCCCTGTTCGCTATCCCGACCTACGGGTTTGTGGTGGGCATCTTCGGGATGCTCGGCTATGCGATCTTCCGGATCTCCACCGGTGACGTGCTGCAGGCCGAGAGCGCTGGGTGGCAGATCACCCCCGAAGCGGGATTCGGTGGCCTCGCGCTGCTGTTCCTGATTGCCCGGTCGTTCTCCTCGGGTACGACGGCCCTCACCGGTATTGAGGCCATTGCCAACGGTGTCCCTGCTTTCCGCAAGCCCAAGAGCAAGAACGCGGCGACCACGTTGTTCATGCTCGGGGCGATCGCAATGACGATGTTCTCGGCGATCACCTGGCTGGCGCTCTATACCAATGTCAAGGTCACTGAGAAGGACATCGATCTTGTCGGGCTGCCCGCGGGTCAGGCACAGAAGACGGTCATCGCACAGATCGCCGATGCGGTGTTCGGGCAGTTCACGTTGGGGTTCCTCTACGTGTCGTTCGCCACCGCTCTCATCCTGGCGCTTGCTGCCAACACTGCGTTCAACGGGTTCCCGGTGCTGGGGTCGATTCTCGCGCGCGACGGGTATCTGCCTCGGCAACTGCACACGCGCGGAGACCGGCTTGCCTTCTCCAACGGCATCGTGGTTCTTGCCGGTCTCGCCATCGTTCTTGTCGTCGCCTACAAGGCTGATGTCACTGGCCTGATCCAGCTCTACATCGTCGGGGTATTCGTCTCATTCACGTTCAGCCAGTTGGGGATGATTCGACATTGGAATGCTCTTCTGCGGGGTGATCCGACCTCGTCGGAACGTCGAACGATGCTGCGCAGCCGCGCCGTCAATGCCGTCGGTTTCGTGATGACGGGCTCCGTGCTGGTGATCGTCCTGGCCACGAAGTTCACGAAGGGGGCGTGGATCGTCTGCATCGCGATGCCGCTGCTGTACCTGCTCATGCAGTCGATTCACAAGCACTACGACCAAGTGCGAGTCGAACTGGCCGCGGACGAGGACGAGACTGTCACCCTGCCGTCGCGCGTCCATGCGATCGTCCTCGTGTCGAAGATCCACAAGCCGACCCTTCGCGCGCTCGCATTCGCACGTGCGACTCGCCCGTCGTCGCTCGAGGCGCTTACGGTCGATGTCGATCCTGCGGAGACAGCGCATCTCGCCCGTGAATGGGATCGCCGGGCCATTCCTGTGGCACTGAAGGTTCTGGACTCGCCCTACCGTGAGATCACGCGGCCTGTGCTCGACTACGTGCGCAGCCTGAGCCGTCAAAGCCCGCGCGACCTCGTGGTGGTGTACATCCCCGAATACGTGGTGGGTCGGTGGTGGGAGCAGTTGTTGCACAACCAGAGCGCACTCCGGCTCAAGGCACGCCTGTTGTTCTCCCCGGGGGTCATGGTGTGCGCTGTGCCGTGGCAACTCGCCTCGAGTGAACTGCTGGCAGATCGTCCCGAATCAGTCGGTCCTGGAGCTGTTCGTCGCGGTGAGCCCAACAGATCGACACAGGATGCGACGGTGGCGGCCGAGTACGTCGACAACTCCCCATCGCCCGGCGCTCCGAGTTCCGAGGGCGAGCGGCTGTGACAGACAAGTCGCCGGTGCGCGGGGACAAGGCCACTGTCAGGGTCGAACGCGTGGCCCACGGGGGGCATTGCGTCGCCCGCCATGAGGGTCGTGTGCTGTTCGTGCGCCACGCGATACCTGGCGAGGTCGTCGATGTGGTCATCACCGGGGAGGGCGCGAAAGGCCGCTACCTTCGTGCTGATGCTGTCGCAGTAGTGGAGCCCTCCGACGATCGCGTGGACCCACCATGTGCCCACTCGGGAGCGGGTAAGTGCGGAGGATGCGATTGGCAACATGTCTCGCTCGAGGCCCAGCGTCGCATGAAGTCTGACGTCCTGCGCGAACAGCTCACGCGTCTCGGGGGTATCGAGTCGATCAACGGCGTCCCACTCGAGGAGTCAGTGCGCGTCGAGGCTGTCGCCGGCGACATCGAGGGATTGTCATGGCGCACCCGCGTGCGATACGCGGTCGACGAGGATGGGTCGCTGGGCTTTCGGCGTAGCCGTTCGCATCGGGTGCAGGTGATCGACTCCTGCCCCCTCGTCACTGATGCGGTCGATAGCACCGACGTCACCTGGCGACAGTGGCAGGGCGCTGACGAGGTCACGGTGGTCGCCTCGTCCCTGGGTGACCGCGCCGTGGTGATTGACCCACCGGGGTCTGTGCCGTCCGGCGCGATGCCAGGCCTCCCGGAGGACGTGGTCCTTCCCGGTCGTCGCGGGAGAGGCTGGGTCCGCGAGTTCGCGGGTGGCCGGGAATGGCGGGTGCAGGCCGATGGCTTCTGGCAGGTGCATCCTGGTGCGGCCGATGTCCTCGTCGACGCGGTGCGCGAGGCTTTGGCTCCGCGGCCAGGCGAGCACCTGCTCGACCTCTACTCGGGGGTGGGGCTCTTCGCTGGATGTCTTGCGGCGGATTTGGGGCCGGAAGGCCGCGTGGATGCCGTCGAGTTCTCAGTGCTCGCCTGTGGGGATGCCCGACGCAATCTTCATGATCTGCCCCAGGTGCGAATCCATGCCGCTCCGGTCGAGTCATGGCTTGCGGCGTCCGCCGCCGCCGGCCCTGAGGGCGTCACGAGTGTGGACATCGTCGTACTCGATCCGCCCCGCAACGGCGCGGGTGCTGGGGTACTTGACCGCGTCATGGCCCTCACTCCGCGGGCGGTGGCCTATGTGGCGTGCGACCCTGCGTCGCTGGGGCGCGATATCGGTCATATGGCAGGCGCCGGATGGACTGTGGGGTCCGTGCGTGGATTCGACTTGTTCCCGATGACCTCACATCTCGAGACCGTGGCACTTCTTCTACCGCCTCGGTGATTGATCGTCGCCCTCACGAGCGACCCCGGACGTGAGAGGGCTACCTAGGCCGATACCATGAACTATCTTGATGTCGAGATAGTTCGCGACGAGACAGCCTCCCGATGACGACTCGGGATCAGGTTCGGCGAAGGGACGCAGGCGATGGCCAGCAAGGACAGTTTCGGTGCCCGGTCCGACCTCACGGTCGGCGATGCGACGTTCGAGATCTTCCGTATTGACGCGGTAGAGGGATCCTCGCGACTTCCGTTCACGCACAAGGTCCTGCTCGAGAACCTGTTGCGCACCGAAGACGGTCACAACGTCACGGCCGGGCAGATCGCGACCCTCGGTTCGTGGGACCCTGCCGCTGAGCCGTCCGACGAGATCCAGTTCTCACCCGCCCGCGTGATCATGCAGGACTTCACCGGCGTTCCGTGTGTGGTTGACCTCGCCACGATGCGCGAGGCGATGAAGGACCTCGGGGGAGACCCGAACAAGATCAACCCGCTGGCACCTGCCGAGCTCGTCATCGACCACTCCGTCATCGCAGACTTCTTCGCCACCCCTGAGGCAGCCGGTCTGAACGTCGAGCTGGAGTACGCGCGCAATCGTGAGCGCTACCAGTTCCTGCGCTGGGGGCAAACGGCGTTCGACGAGTTCAAGGTGGTGCCGCCCAGTCACGGAATCGTGCACCAGGTCAACATCGAATCACTCGCTCGTGTGGTCATGGTGCGCAACGGTCAGGCATACCCCGACACCTGCGTCGGCACCGACTCGCACACGACGATGGTCAACGGACTCGGTGTCCTGGGCTGGGGCGTCGGCGGTATCGAGGCGGAGGCCGCGATGCTGGGGCAGCCTGTGTCGATGCTCATCCCGACGGTCGTCGGCTTCAAGCTCACCGGGGAGCTCTACGAGGGCGCCAACGCCACGGACCTCGTACTTGTGATCACCGAGATGCTGCGCAAGCACGGAGTCGTGGGCAAGTTCGTTGAGTTCTATGGCGAGGGCGTCGCTGCAGTGCCCTTGGCCAACCGCGCCACGATCGGCAACATGAGCCCCGAGTATGGCTCTACTGTGGCCATCTTCGGGATCGACGAGGAGACCCTCAGGTACCTCCGGCTTACCGGGCGGCCCGAGGAGCAGGTTCAGCTCGTCGAGGCCTACGCGAAGGCCCAAGGTCTTTGGCACGACGCAGCCCATGAGCCGACCTACTCGGAGTACCTCACCCTGGATCTCGGAACGGTGGTGCCCTCGATCGCGGGCCCCAAGCGTCCCCAGGACCGCGTGTCGCTGACCGAAGCCAAGACCGCGTTCGCCTCGGCGCTGTCGGCGTACACCACCGAGCCCGACCGCACGGCCAGCTTCGAGATCGACGGTCAGTCGGTCACGATCGGCCACGGCGCCGTCACCATCGCCTCGATCACCTCGTGCACCAATACCTCGAACCCTTCAGTGATGATCGCCGCGGGATTGCTCGCCAAGAGGGCCGTGGAGAAGGGCCTCACCCGGCGCCCCTGGGTCAAGACCACGTTGGCCCCGGGTTCGAAGGTCGTCACCGACTACTACGACGAGGCCGGGCTCACCCCCTATCTCGACCAACTCGGCTTCAACCTCGTGGGATACGGCTGCACCACGTGCATCGGCAACTCCGGCCCGCTGCCGGAGGTCGTCAGTGACGCCATCGACTCAGCGGATCTGGCAGCGGTGGCGGTGCTCTCGGGCAATCGCAACTTCGAGGGCCGGATCAACCCTGACATCAAGATGAACTACCTCGCATCGCCGCCGCTCGTCGTCGCCTACGCGATCGCAGGCACGATGGATATCGACATCACGAGTGAGCCTCTCGGTGTCGACCACGATGGACGCCCTGTCTACCTGCGCGACATCTGGCCGACCCCGCTTGAGGTGCAGACCACCGTCGACTCGTGCATCGATTCCGAGATGTACACCTCGCGGTACGCCGACGTGTTCGCCGGTGATGCACGGTGGCAGTCACTCCCGACGCCCACCGGCAATACATTCGAATGGGCCCCGGACTCCACATACGTTCGCAAGCCCCCGTACTTCGATGGCATGGGGGCAACCCCGGACCCCGTTACTGACATCGTCGGCGCGCGGGTGCTGGCCAAGCTCGGCGACTCAGTCACAACAGACCACATCAGCCCCGCGGGCTCCATCAAGGCAGATACCCCTGCCGGCCACTATCTGAACAACCACGGTGTCGACCGGAAGGATTTCAACTCCTACGGATCGCGCCGAGGTAACCATGAGGTCATGATTCGCGGCACGTTCGCCAACATTCGCCTCCGCAACCAACTCCTTGATGGCGTCGAAGGTGGGTACACCCGCGACTTCACCCGGGAAGGCTCGCCGCAGTCGTTCATTTACGACGCCGCGCAGTCCTACGCGGCCTTGGAGATCCCGCTCATGATTCTGGCGGGGAAGGAGTACGGCTCGGGCTCATCCCGCGACTGGGCAGCGAAGGGCACGGCACTTCTGGGGGTAGCCGCAGTGATCGCGGAGTCCTACGAGCGGATCCACCGCTCCAACCTCATCGGTATGGGCGTGCTGCCCCTGCAGTACCCGGCGGGGTCGACTGCTGATTCTCTGGGCCTCGATGGCACCGAGACTTTCTCCGTGACGGGCGTGACCGAACTCAATGAGCACCGGACACCGAGCACGGTCAGGGTAGAGGCGCGCAAGGACGACGGATCCTTGGTGGCTTTCGACGCGATTCTGCGCATCGACACCCCTGGCGAGGCCGACTACTACCGCAACGGCGGCATCCTTCAGTACGTCCTGCGTTCACTCGTAGGCTGACCGCGGCCAGGATCTCCGCCCTGCCCTAGGGCATCACGCTTCACACCTCGATGGGGTCTCATGGCTCAGTCGGTCTCGCCACCGGGTTGGCCTCGTGAGGTGCGCCCGCCTGATGTGGCCGACTGGCAGGAGGGCGCCCTCTCTTGGCTGCTCGATCAGTGCCCGCCGGACTATCGGGCACACGAGGTGCTCCGGCGCCATCCACTCGTGATCGCCCGGTTCGCGGCCCATCACGTGGAGGCCGCGCTGGTCGGCGCGCGCGCAGCGTACGCAGGTGCCCGAAGGGAACTTGGCGAACACGTCGCACCCGAGGTACTCGACTCAGCCCTGCGCGCGCTTGAGGCTGAAGGTGCGCGGCTTGCCCGGACGGCACGCGCCGTGGCTCTCGTGGAAGAGGCCTTGCACGGCAGTCGCTGGCGTCCTCGGCTCAACTGACTCTGGACATCTGGACCGAATCTGGGCAAATCACACCTGTGATTCACCGCGTGATCAAATTGTTATCTCAGACAACGAATTCTTGATCCATTCAGGGGGCAACGAATCTTTGGCCGCAATATGTTCGCGCTGGCAACATTCATAAGATCCGTCGTTGACGGGTCGGTTGCGCCCTCCCGGGTGGCTCACCCGGATTCACTGGCGCGGGGAATCCGTGCGAGAGAGGACGACCATGAGCAAGCGATCATTGGCCATCATTGCCGCGGCAGCGATGACACTCACGTTGGCGGCCTGCAGTAGCAGCAGCGAGCCTTCCACCTCGTCGAGCGCTGCAGCCTCCGGCAAGGTCGGCGTCATTCTCCCCGACGCCACCACCTCACCGCGCTGGGAGAGCAACGACCGTCCGAGCCTCGAGAAGGCGTTTGACGCGGCGGGAGTGACCTACGACATCCAGAACGCCACAAAGGACGCCACGAAGTTCAGCTCGATCTGTGACGCCATGATCGCCGAGAAGGTTGACGTGCTCATGATCGTCAACATCGATTCGGCAAGCGGGGCCGCGTGCGAGAAGAACGCAACCGCAGCCGGAATCAAGAGCATCGACTACGACCGCCTCACTCTGAACGGCACCGCGAGCTACTACGTGTCGTTCGACAACGTGCAGGTGGGCAAGTTGATGGGCGACGGACTCATTGCCTGTCTCACGGCCGCGGGCAAGACGAAGGCGAACGTGGTGTACATCAACGGCGACCCGACCGATAACAACGCGAAGTTGTTCAAGGAGGGCTACGCGGGGGCCGTGCAGCCAAAGATCGATTCGGGTGACTACAAGCTCGTCGGAGACCAGACCGGGAAGTGGTCGGCGACAGAGGCCCAGACAGTGTTTGAGCAGATGTACACCCAGAACCAGGGCAAGATCGATGGCGCGGTTGTGGCGAATGACACCATGGCCGGCGGAACGGCCATCGTCCTGGCGAAGAACGGTCTCGCTAAGAGCGTGCCGATCACCGGCCAGGATGCCTCTGACGAAGGACTGCAGCGGGTCATGGCCGGAACTCAGTGCGGCACCGTGTTCAAGGATGTCAACCTCGAAGCTGACCTTGCTGCCAAGCTTGCGATCGGCATCATCAAGGGCGACGGCTCGGATGTGGCGCTCGCGACGGCGAAGATCAACAACGAGGTTGCGGACATTGGTGCCGCGTATGCGACACCGGTGTGGGTGACCCAGGCCAACATCAAGGCCCCGTTCGACGCCGGATACGCCACCGCGGCGAAGGTGTGCGTGGGCGATACCGCGGCACTCTGCACGAAGTTCAGCATTTCCTGAGTGCGCAATACCCGGCTCCCCTTCTGGGGAGCCGGGTATTCGCCCTCGCCACATGGGAAATGACACTGTGGCCGTCCTGATTTTCGAGCAGCATTCTCGTACCTGTGAGGACTTATGAGCGCGACGTTCTCGGCCCAGGATCCCAGGGCCCTGGCCGAGGCACCGCCGATGTTGAGCCTGCGAGGGGTCACGAAGAGTTTCGGCGCCGTGGAGGTGCTCCGAGATGTCGACCTCGACGTCAGGTACGGCCGGGTAACTGCCCTGGTGGGAGACAACGGTGCTGGCAAGAGCACGGTGATCAAGGCCATCGCTGGCATCTACACCTTCGATGGTGGTGACTACCGGTTCGAGGGTGAGCCGGTGAACGTCACCAATCCCAAACAGGCCAATGCCATGGGCATTGAGGTCGTGTATCAGGATCTCGCGTTGTGCGACAACCTCGATATCGTTGACAACCTCTTCTTGGGTCGCGAGATCACCTCGAATGGCCTTCTTGACGATGAGACGATGGAGAAGCGCGCGCGCGAGACGCTTGCGAGCCTGTCCGTCCGCACGGTGAGCTCAGTGCGGCAGAAGGTCGCGAGTCTCTCGGGTGGCCAGCGACAGACTGTGGCGATCGCGCGGTCGGTTCTGTGGAATTCGAAGTTGGTCATCCTTGATGAACCCACCGCGGCCCTGGGAGTAGCCCAGACCGAGCAGGTGCTCAAACTCGTGCGGCAGCTCGCTGACAACGGACTGGCGGTGATTCTGATCAGCCACAACATGAACGATGTGCTGGCCGTTGCTGATGACATTGCCGTCTTGTACTTGGGGCGCCTGGCAACGCAGATCGACGCCAAGAGTGTTTCCCACGCCGAGATCGTGCAACTGATCACGTCGGGACGGCTTGACGTGGATTCTGCTCGGGCAACCACAACAATCTCGACAGGCGAGCGGTCCGGGTCCGAATCGACCGACCAGGGGGCGATCTGATGTCAACGGTGACAGGGCGCGACCTTCCGGGCCTCGCTGACGCCCCCGACAAGCGAGCGACGACAGCGCTCAGTGACTACCTGGCCAAGGTGCGGGGCGGAGACGTTGGCGCCCTACCGGCCGTGCTGGGACTCATCGTGCTTGCACTCGTATTCACTGGTCTCAGGTCCGATACGTTCCCCACCACGTTCAATTTCGCAAACCTGATCAATCAGGGTGCCGGGGTCATCGTCATCGCGATGGGACTGGTGTTCGTCCTTCTTCTCGGTGAAATCGACCTCTCAGCTGGCTTTACAGCAGGTACCGCCGGTGCCGTTCTCGGGGTGGCGGTGACCAACCACGGGATGCCCTGGTGGATCGGCGTCATCGTGTGTCTAGCAAGCGGAGCACTGATCGGCCTGGTGATCGGGCTTCTCGTCGCGCGTTTGGGGATCCCTTCCTTCGTAGTGACTCTCGCGCTCTTCCTCGCCCTTCAGGGAGTGCTGTTGCAGATCATCGGCGAGGGGGGGCAGATCTCCATCTCGAATCCGACTTTGCTCGCGGTGATGAACAGCAACCTTGCACTTTGGCAGGGGTGGGTGTTGTACGTCCTGGTGGTGGTGGGCTTCGGCGCTGTTAGCTACCGACGTATGGCCAAGAGGCGGGCGAAGGGGCTTCACGCAGAGCGATTCTCGGTGTGGGGTTTCAAGTTTTGCACTTTGGTCGTTCTTCTCGGGATCGTCACCTTCTTGCTCAGCCGTGAGCGCAGTGTCAACGTCGAGGCGACCTCGATCATGGGCGTTCCCATGGTTGTTCCTGTGCTGATACTTCTCCTCGTGGGCCTGACGATCCTGCTCAACCGCACCGCGTTTGGCCGTCACGTCTACGCGGTCGGGGGAAACGCGGAAGCGGCGCGTCGAGCAGGTATCAATGTGGCAAACATCCGCCTGATCTGCTTCATCATCTGCTCGACCATGGCAGCGGTGGCCGGCATCCTGATCGGCAGCCGCGACAACGGGGTCACACCTAACACTGGCGGCAATCAGACCCTTCTCTACGCCGTCGGGGCAGCGGTGATCGGGGGCACGAGCCTGTTTGGCGGAAAGGGACGCCCGGTTGATGCAATCGTCGGTGGACTCGTGGTTGCCATCATTGCGAACGGCATGGCGCTTCTGAACCAACCCGCGGGTGTCGTCTATGTGGTCACGGGGCTTGTCTTGCTCGTTGCGGCCAGCGTCGACGCGCTCTCGCGGCGAAGAGCGGCTGCCACCGGACGCTTCTAGCGGGCACTACGCTCGGGGCAACCGAGACTTCGTCACAGGATCCGATAGAACGTCCCATGCCTTTGCCCTGAACCACGTAACCCATGCTCTGCCCTGCTCGGGAAGGACCGCCCATGTCGTTCGCGGGAGCGAGCCAGGATGAGGTGCGCCGCCACAACCTGGCGTCGCTCGCCCGGTTCCTTCACGACGGTGGCCCAACATCACGGTCAGAGGTCGTCGGTCACACCGGGTTGAATCGCAGCACGGTCGGCGGTCTGATCACCGATCTCGTCACTGTTGGTCTGGTGCGCGAGACAGTGCCTATTGGCCGCGGTGTGGGGCGGCCTTCGTA
>CAFBPU010000025.1_pt1 | contig 36592 bp, 35 predicted proteins | sample 7269791 | NCBI WGS metagenome assembly CAFBPU01 (sample SAMEA6814154, study PRJEB35770) | freshwater metagenome | biome: Freshwater; feature: Freshwater reservoir; material: water | place: Czech Republic | collected 2017-06-27 | depth 30m m
CCTGAGTCGAGTGACGTCCGGCCTGGCGATCCCCCCAGCCCGACCCGCCACCGTGCGATTGGACCTCGACCCCACCAAACCCGGCACCCACATGTGGGTGGCCTACAAGAGCGACAGCACCGTCACCAAGCTCGGCATCCCCTGAGAACCGCTGAAGGATGGCGTGGCCCTCGCGGTGGCATCTAGCAAGGATTCACCATTGCCTGGCCCACCAATCGGCTAGGTCTGGCCGTTCTGCGCCCAGTGTGGTGTCGCGTCCATGGCCCGGATAAACCCACGTCTCATCTGGCAGAGAGTTGAAGATCTTTTCCACGACGTCGCTGTACAGCGAGGCGAAGCGCGCCGGCTCATCCCAGGTTCGCCCAACACCCCCCGGGAACAGGCTGTCCCCGGTGAACAGGTGAGGTGGGCCAGTCGGGTCGTCATACACAAGTGCGATCGAACCGTAGGTATGGCCGACCAAGTGAATCGCCGTAAGGACGATCTCCCCGAAACTGATCGTGTCACCGTGCGAGACCCGTTCGTCGGTCGGAACGGGCAGGTAGCCCGCATCCTGGTCGTGCGCGACCGTGCGAGCCCCCGTCGCTGACACCACATCCGCGAGCGCGTACCAGTGATCGACGTGACCGTGGGTGGTGATCACCGCAGCCAAGCCATCCTGTCCGGCGAGATCAAGCAGGACGGCAGCATCGTTCGCCGCATCGATGAGAGCTTGGGCCCCCGTGGTGTTGCAGCGCAGCAGATACGCGTTGTTGCTGTGTGGCCCCACCTCGATTTTGGAGATCGTGAGGTGCGTCAGTGCGCGCACATCTGCGGGGCCGCCGAGGGATACGTTGCCTGTGTATGTCACGTTCAGATCATCCCGCGTACCGTCACCCCTCACCAGGCTGGGGGCTCTCCTGGTGCGGAACCATCATCGCGCGTGACCGTCTGCGCCGCGCCGCGGCCGAGTCGCCAGGCCAGCACTTCGTGGGGAACTCCGACAACGGCGGGCGGCCCCGTGCGCGAGTCGAGCCAGTTCATGGTGCGATCGACAAACTCAGTGGACCAGTCCGACGGCAGGTACGAAGGGCGACCGAGGTCAACATGGTGGATCTCCAACTCACGAAGCCTGGCGTAGATCAAGGTGTGCGCCGGCGAGGACGCGACCACGCCGGGTTGCGGTGCCCCGAACACAACAAGGCGCTCGCGCGCCTCATCCGGGCCGGCGAGCAGGCTCGCCACCGCATCGTCGAGTCGAACCGCACCCGCACGCAGATCCAGCGCGATCGCACCGACACCGCGGAGTGAGCCCGTCTCGATGTCGGCAGCGCGTGACTCCACGGAGTCGTACATGGGACGGGGCACACCCGTGAGGGCCCATTCAACGAGACGGATCATGCCGTCGGCGTTCCGCGCGAGGTGCGTCAGCACATGGGCAACCGACCACTGGGGCAACAGTGAGGGGGCACGCATGTCGGAGTCGGTCAGTGCGTCCACGGCAGAAAGGAGCCGAATCGATGATTCGAGGATAGCGCGGCGATCCTCAACAAAGGTGTCGTCTGTCACTCTCCGACCATAGGGCAACCGTTTGTGAGGGGCGCGGAAATGTGCGCAGTTCTCCGACTCGTTAACCTGGACCGGAGGTCGGGGCATGTGCGCCTGACCCTGTCTCGTCAGTGAAGAATCCGGAGGAGCCCTCGTGGCAGACCGTCTCGTCGTCCGCGGTGCCCGCGAGCACAATCTCAAGGACGTCTCGCTCGATCTGCCTCGTGACGCTCTGATCGTGTTCACCGGGCTCTCCGGCTCGGGCAAGTCCTCGCTCGCGTTCGACACGATCTTCGCCGAGGGTCAGCGCCGCTACGTTGAGAGCCTGTCGGCGTATGCCCGTCAATTCCTCGGCCAGCTCGACAAGCCTGACGTTGACTTCATTGAGGGGCTCTCACCCGCGGTCTCCATCGACCAGAAGTCAACCAGCCGCAACCCTCGCTCGACCGTGGGCACGATCACCGAGGTCTACGACTACCTGCGCCTGCTCTATGCACGAGCCGGACGCCCACACTGCCCCGAGTGCGGTCGTGATATCGCCCGGCAGACACCCCAGCAGATCGTCGACCGGATTCTGGAACTCGACGCGGGCAGCAAGTTCCAGGTGCTCGCACCGGTGATTCGCGAGCGCAAGGGGGAGTACAGCGACCTTTTCCGCCAACTTCAAACCCAGGGCTTCTCGCGCGCGCGCGTCGACGGAGTCGTTCACTCACTCGCCGAGCCGCCTACCCTCAAGAAGTCTGAGAAGCACACGATCGAGGTCGTGGTAGATCGCCTCGCGGTGAAGTCGGAATCAAAGCGACGTCTCACCGATTCCATCGAGACGGCACTGCGACTCTCCAGCGGACTCGTCACCCTCGACTTCGTCGACCTTCCCGACGACCATCCCGACCGTGAGCGGATGTTCTCCGAGCATCTCGCGTGCCTCTATGACGATCTCTCGTTCGAGGAGCTCGAACCTCGATCGTTCTCCTTCAATTCCCCGTTCGGTGCGTGCCCCGAGTGCAGTGGGATTGGCACGCGCATGGAGGTCGACCCCGAGCTCATTGTCAGCGACCCCTCGATGACCCTCGCCGAAGGCGCCATCGGCCCGTGGTCGAGTGGAACGATCAGCGAGTACTTCGAACGCCTTCTCACCTCACTAGGAGAGGACCTCGGGTTCACCCTCGACTCCACGTGGGCCTCGCTGTCGCCCGCGGCCCAGAAGGCCGTGATGTTCGGCCACCCCGGTCAGATCCATGTCCGCTACAAGAACCGGTACGGCCGCGAACGCAGCTACAACACCGCGTTCGAGGGAGTCATCCCCTACGTTCAGCGCAGACACGCTGAGGCCGATACCGATACCAGTCGTGAACGCTTCGAGGGCTACATGCGGCAGGTTCCCTGCCCCGTCTGCAACGGCGCCCGGCTCAAGCCGATCAGCCTCGCCGTCACCATGGGCGGCCGGTCGATTGCCGACGTCGCGGCGATGCCCATCGGCGACTGCGCCAACTTCCTGCGCGAACTCGAGCTCTCACCGCGTGAACGTCAGATCGCCGAGCGCGTGCTCAAGGAAGTGAATGAGCGGCTCCGGTTCCTCGTCGACGTGGGGCTCGATTACCTCACACTCGACCGCGCCGCAGGCACCCTCGCGGGCGGCGAGGCACAACGCATCCGCCTTGCTACCCAGATCGGTTCCGGTCTCGTCGGCGTTCTCTACGTGCTTGACGAACCGAGCATCGGACTGCACCAGCGCGACAACCGACGCCTCATCGAGACCCTCGTGCGGCTTCGCGATCTTGGCAACACCCTGATCGTGGTCGAGCATGACGAGGACACGATTCGCCAGGCCGACTGGGTGGTCGACATCGGCCCCGGGGCTGGCGAGCACGGGGGGCAGATCGTGGTGTCCGGTTCGGTGCAGGATCTCCTCGATCATCCCGACTCCCTCACCGGTGCGTACCTCTCCGGCCGACGCCGGATCGAGATTCCACCCGTTCGACGACCCGTCACGGCAGGACGCGAGCTGATCGTCGAGGGTGCTCGCGAGCACAATCTCAAAGATGTGGACGTCTCCTTCCCTCTAGGCTGCTTCGTCGCGATCACCGGGGTGAGCGGTTCGGGCAAATCCACGCTCGTCAATGACATCCTCTACACGACGCTCGCGCGAGAACTCAACGGCGCGAGGTCTGTGCCCGGACGCCATCGCCGCGTGCGCGGCCTCGAGCACCTCGACAAGGTCGTGCATGTCGACCAGAGCGCCATCGGCCGAACTCCGCGCTCGAATCCAGCCACCTACACCGGCGTATTCGACCACGTGCGCAAGCTCTTCGCCGAGACCCCCGAGGCGAAGATGCGCGGTTACCTCCAGGGCCGATTCTCTTTCAACGTCAAGGGCGGACGCTGCGAGGCATGCTCGGGGGATGGCACCCTGAAGATCGAGATGAACTTCCTGCCCGACGTCTATGTGCCATGCGAGGTGTGTCATGGCGCGCGGTACAACCGGGAAACCCTCGAGGTTCATTACAAGGGCAAAACGATCTCCGAGGTGCTCGACATGCCCATCGAGATCGGGCTCGAGTTCTTCGAAGCCGTGCCACCGATCGCGCGCCACCTTCGGACCCTTGTTGACGTGGGGCTTGGCTACGTCAGGCTCGGCCAGCCGGCACCCACGCTCTCCGGCGGCGAAGCGCAGCGCGTCAAGCTGGCGAGCGAACTGCAGAAGCGGTCCACCGGCCGCACCGTCTATGTCCTGGACGAGCCGACAACGGGGCTGCATTTCGAAGACATCCGCAAACTCCTCGGAGTCCTCCAGTCGCTGGTCGACAAGGGCAACAGTGTCCTGGTGATCGAGCACAACCTCGACGTCATCAAGACCGCGGACTGGGTCATCGATATGGGACCTGAGGGCGGCAACCGCGGCGGTCTGGTCGTCGCCACCGGCACTCCCGAGGACGTGGCGAATGTCGAGGGCAGTCACACGGGATCGTTCCTCCGCGAGATCCTCGCTGCCGCGCCCGCGCCCAACACACGTCCGGTCTCACAGAAGGGTGGGGTCAGTCGCTCATCCGCGACCAAGGCTGCTGCGGTACCAACGACTCGCACGAAGGCCGTTTCCGCGAGCCGCGCCACCAGGGGCAGCACATCAGCCCCTACCGTTGTCTGACCACCACGAGGGAGCACCATGGATCACATCATCGACACAATCTCCGGCCCAACCCGCCGCCAGATTCTCACCACCGCCGGGATCGTGGCGGCGGCCGCGGCTGTCACCGCCGCGTGCGGATCGCCCACGTCGCCCGAGTCCACCAGTTCGAGTTCGGCCACCGGTTCGAGTTCGACCAGCGGTTCGAGTTCAGACACCGCGTCGAGCACTGCCGTCAACTCCAGCCCGACGACCTCTCCCTCGGATGCCCCCGATCTGAGCACCTCCGATGTCCCGGTCGGCGGGGGTGCAATCCTGGCTGATCGCAAGGTAGTCGTCACCCAACCGACAGCCGGTTCATACAAGGCCTTTTCGGCAGTGTGCCCTCATCAGGGCTGCCTGGTGTCCGACGTCTCGGATGGGGCCATCAACTGCAACTGCCACGGCAGCAAGTTCTCTGCCACGGACGGCTCGGTCGTCAACGGGCCCGCGAACAGTCCCCTCGCCCCCGTGGCTCTCACCGTGTCCGGCACCTCGATCAATCTCAGCTGACAGGGGCGTCAGATCTCGTGGCCGATCCCGCGTCCTACCGCCCTGCTCAGGGCGAGATTCCGGACGCGCCTGGGGTTTACCGCTTTCGCGATCCCCACGGACGTGTGGTCTACGTCGGCAAGGCCAAGAGCCTGAGAAGTCGGCTCTCGTCGTACTTCCAGGACCTCAGCGCTCTGCATCCGCGGACCCAGGCGATGGTGACGACTGCGTCGTCCGTCGATTGGGTCACCGTCGACAACGAGGTCGAGGCACTTCAACTCGAGTACTCCTGGATCAAGGAGTACGACCCACGCTTCAACGTGCGCTATCGCGACGACAAGAGCTACCCCTATCTCGCCGTCACCCTCGACGAGGAGTATCCGCGTGTCACGGTGATGAGGGGCGCGAAACGCAAGGGAGTCAGGTACTTCGGGCCTTACACCCACGCGTGGGCGATTCGCGAGACCGTCGATCTGTTGCTCCGGGTGTTCCCCGTACGCACCTGCAGCTCGGGGGTGTTCAAGCGTCACGGACAGATCGGGCGTCCTTGCCTCCTGGGCTACATCGGCAAGTGCTCGGCGCCCTGCGTTGGCCGCGTCGACTCTGCCGAGCACCGCCGCATCGTGGACGACTTCTGCGCGTTCCTCGGGGGCCACACGGGAGCCTTCACCAAGCGCATCGAGCGAGAGATGACCACGGCCTCGAACGCGCTCGACTATGAACGAGCCGCTCGGCTTCGTGATGACCTCCGCGCCCTTGAACGCGCGCTCGAGAAGAGCGCGGTCGTCCTCGGCGATGACACGGACGCCGACATCATCGGGCTCGCCGACGACGATCTTGAGGCAGCGGTTCAGGTATTCCACGTTCGCGGAGGACGAATCCGCGGGCAACGCGGGTTTGTCGTCGAGAAGGTCGAGGACGTCACCACTGCGGATCTCATCGAGCACCTACTCGTGCAGCTCTACGCAGAGCAGCCACGTGAGGCGGTCCCGCGGGAGATCCTTGTTCCCACGTTGCCGAGTTCCCACCTCGTGACTCAGGCCTGGCTTGCCGATCTTCGCGGAACCATCGTCGAGGTTCGCGTCCCGCAGCGCGGAGACAAGCGTGATCTCCTCGAGACCGTCACCCGTAATGCCGCTCAAGCATTGGTGTTGCATAAGACACGACGCGGCAGCGATCTCACCGCTCGCAGTCAGGCGCTCGAGGAACTGCAAGTGGCCCTCGAGCTCCCCGAGGCGCCGCTACGGATCGAATGCGTCGACATCAGCCATCTGCAGGGAACCGATGTAGTGGCCAGCCTCGTGGTCTTCGAGGACGGCCTCGCGCGTAAATCCGAGTACCGAAGATTCGCCATCCGCGGAGCGGCGGGCGACGGCGTCAGCGACGACGCCCGCTCAATCGCCGAAGTGGTGTCACGACGGTTCGCCCGCCATCTCGAGGACCAACAGCGCGTGGCCGAGGCCGAGGGTCACGAGGCCACACCCGGCATCGACCCGACGACCGGGCGGCCCCGCCGGTTCGCCTACCCGCCCCAACTCTTCGTAGTCGATGGCGGCCAACCTCAAGTCGACGCCGCGCAGGCCGCCCTATCCGAACTCGGCATCACAGACGTGACGATCGTCGGGCTCGCCAAACGCCTCGAAGAAGTGTGGCTCCCTGGAGATCCGGACCCGGTGATCCTTCCTCGCTCCAGTGAGGGGCTCTACCTCCTCCAGCGTCTCCGCGACGAGGCCCATAGGTTCGCCATTAGCTATCAACGCCAGAAGCGCGGGAAGCGCATGCTCGACAGCCTCCTCGACGACGTGCCCGGGCTCGGCGACGCCCGACGCAAAGCCTTACTTCAGCAGTTCGGCTCACTCAAGAAGTTGCGGGCCGCGGGGGTGGAGGAGATTGCGACGGTTCCCGGGATCGGTCCCACGATCGCTCAGTCCGTCATAGACACGCTGATGGCCACGGCACCAGTAGCGGGTGTCAACGTCTCCACCGGTGAGATCATCGAATGACGCCTGACTCGGGCGTCGAACTCACCACCAGAACCAGGGGAATCGGCACGATGTCCCAGCACCCATTCGAACTGGTACTCGTGACCGGCATGTCCGGGGCCGGACGCTCCACTGCGGCGCGGGCGCTGGAGGACCTCGGCTGGTTCGTCATCGACAACCTCCCTCCGGTGCTGCTTCCGCAAGCGGTGGTGCACCTCTCGCAGGCCGTCGACATCGAAAGGCTCGCGGTGGTGGTCGATGTCCGCGGGGGCCGGATGTTCGACGATCTCGCCGAAAGTCTCACGAACGTCCTCAGCCAAGGGATCGACCTGCGCGTTCTCTATCTTGAAGCGGGTGACAACGAGCTCGTACGGCGGTTCGAGAGCAGCCGCCGGCCCCACCCGTTGCAGGGCTCGGGAGGGATTCTCGAGGGCCTCGTTCGGGAGCGTGCCCTTTTGGGGGATCTCCGCGCTAGGGCCGACCTCGTCATTGACACCTCCTCTCTCAACGTCCACGACCTCCGCCGCAAGGTCGACGCAGCCTTCGAGGGCACCGACCGAGTCGCACTGCGGGCGACCGTGATGTCCTTCGGCTTCAAGTACGGGCTGCCGCTCGATGCCGACATCGTCAACGACGTGCGCTTCCTCCCGAATCCGTATTGGGTTCCCGAACTTCGAGATCTCACGGGCCTCGACGCCGACGTGAGCGACTACGTCACCGGCATTCCCGAGGCACGGGACTTCCTGGACCGCATGGCCGGGATGCTCAATCTGGTCTCCGACGGCTACCTTCGCGAGGGAAAGCGTTATGTCACGATCGCGGTCGGGTGTACCGGAGGCAAGCACCGGAGTGTGGCGATGGCCGAGAATCTCGCCGCCCGTCTCGTGAAGGTGGGCGTCGACGTCCTGGTCGTCCATCGCGATCTCGGACGAGAATGAGCTCGTCAGGACCCGCGCGTCGCATGCCGCAGACCTCGGGCCGGCGTGTGGTCGCCCTTGGTGGCGGTCACGGCCTCGCCGCGAGTCTCCGGGCGCTTCGACGCGTCACCGACGACGTCACGGCCGTGGTGGCCGTGTCCGACGATGGCGGCTCCAGCGGACGGCTACGCCGCGAGTTCGATGTCGTGCCACCCGGTGATCTTCGGATGGCACTGGCAGCGCTGTGTGGAGACGACAGTTGGGGACGCACCTGGAGTCGCGTGGTGCAGCATCGGTTCGCCGGGAACGGCCCGCTCGCCGGTCACTCCCTGGGGAACTTGCTGATCACCGCCCTCTGGGAGGAGACAGGAGATATCGTCACGGGACTCGATTGGGTCGGCGCACTGCTCGGGGCGCACGGTCGCGTCCTTCCTGTCGCCACGGAGCCGCTGCAGGTAGTGGCCGATGTCATCGGCTTGCACCCCCATGACCCCAACATCGTCGAGCGGATCACCGGCCAGGTAGAGGTGGCTAGCACCCGTGGCCAGGTAGTCGCCCTGCGCATCGAGCCAGCTGATGCGCAGGCCTGTTCCGCTGCACTTGAGGCGATTACCGACGCCGAAGCGATCGTGCTGGGCCCCGGATCATGGTTCACCAGCGTCCTGGCGCCCATGCTGGTGCCAGGTATCGCCGACGCGGTGCAGTCATCTCGCGGCCGGGTCATCGTGGTTCTCAATCTCGCTGCTCAGCCGGGGGAAACGTCCGGGTTCTCACCTCACCGCCATCTCGAGGTCCTCGCCGCCCAGGTTCCCGGGCTGCGCGTCGACACGGTGCTGGCCGATCCCTCGAGGGTCACTGACGTCGACACCCTCGCGGCAGCCGCGTCGGCTTTGGGGGGGCGGCTCGTGCTGGCCCCCGTGGCGTCTCGTGAGGGCACGCCACACCACGACGTTGATCTACTCGCGTCGGCCTTCGGTGGCATCCTCGTCGGTTGATCCGCTCCCGTCGGGGTTCTCGCGCCCGACTGAATCGACCCCTCGGCAGTGAGCCCGAACCTCAGGGTGTTTGACGCTCATGGCAGGATCCGGAACATGGCGATGACGGCTGCGGTCAAGGATGAACTCGCACGGCTGAAGATCACCAAGCCGTGTTGTCGCAAGGCAGAGGTCTCGGCGATCCTGCGGTTTGCGTCCGGGCTCCACATCGTCGGTGGCCGCATCGTCATCGAAGCCGAGCTCGACACAGCATTCGCCGCCCGACGCCTGCGCAACGACATCGCGCAGGTATTCGGCCACGCGAGTGAGATGACGGTCGTACATCCCAGTGGGCTCCGCAAGGGCAACCGCTACCTCGTCCGGGTCCACACCGACGGTGAGCAGCTAGCCCGTCAGACTGGGCTCGTCGACGCAAGCGGGCGTCCCACCCGTGGACTGCCATCAGCCATCGTGAATGGCTCGCTCTGCGACTCCGAGGCTGCCTGGCGGGGGGCCTTCCTGGCGCACGGTTCACTGACCGAGCCGGGCCGTTCCTCCTCCCTTGAGGTCACCTGCCCTGGTCCCGAGGCAGCCCTTGCGCTCTCGGGCGCCGCCCGCCGGCTCGGCATTTCGGCCAAGCCGCGTGAGGTACGTGGCGTCGACCGCGTGGTCATCCGCGACGGTGACGCCATCGCAGCGCTCCTGACCCGCCTAGGTGCCCATGACTCAGTGATGGCCTGGGAGGAGCGTCGGATGCGCCGCGAGGTCCGTGCCACGGCCAATCGCCTCGCGAACTTCGACGATGCCAACCTGCGGCGTTCGGCCAGGGCAGCCGTCGCCGCCGGGGCCCGCGTAGCGCGCGCACTCGAGATCCTGGCCGAGGAGGTGCCCGACCACCTTGCGGAAGCCGGCCGGCTGCGGATGGAGCACCAGCAAGCGTCCCTCGAGGAACTCGGCGCCCTGGCCGACCCTGCGATGACGAAGGACGCCATCGCAGGCCGTATCCGCCGTCTCCTGGCCCTGGCGGACAAGCGCGCGGGAGAACTCGGGATTCCCGACACCGAGTCCGGAATCCCCGCGGATCTCATCGATCTCGACTGATCTCGAGCCCCTTCCCGCGGGGCCGTTCCAGTGTGACGTGGCCCGATGTTGTCGGAGGGCAGTAAACCGCGGACGTGGTTCCGATAGGGTTTGCCTGATCTCGCCGGCACCTCACGTGCCGTGCCCCGGAGAGTCGGCAAGGACGCCGGCTGTCGTCACTCGATACAAGACGAGGACTCCCGACCGTGACTGTTCGTGTTGGTATCAATGGATTCGGCCGAATCGGCCGCAACTTCTACCGCGCCCTCGCCGCTCAGGGCGCCGACGTCGAGATCGTGGCCGTCAACGACCTCACCGACAACACCACCCTGGCGCATCTGCTCAAGTACGACAGCATCCTCGGGCGCCTTGGCAAGGATGTTCAGGCCACCGAAGACGCCATCGTTGTCGAGGGCAAGCGCATCGTGGCTCTCGCCGAGCGCGATCCCTCACAGCTGCCGTGGGGCGACCTTGGGGTCGACATCGTCATCGAGTCCACCGGCTTCTTCACCGACGCGGCCAAGGCCCGTGGCCACATCGATGGCGGCGCCAAGAAGGTCATCATCTCGGCACCTGCCAAGGGTGAGGACGCCACGATCGTCATGGGCGTCAATCACGAGACCTACGACCCCGCCTCGCACACGATCATCAGCAATGCCTCATGCACCACGAACTGCCTTGCCCCCATGGCCAAGGTGCTCAACGACGAGTTCGGGATCGTCTCGGGCCTGATGACGACGATCCACGCGTACACCAATGACCAGGTGATCCTGGACTACCCGCACGCCGACCTTCGACGTTCTCGCGCGGCAGCGATCAACCTGATCCCGACCAGCACCGGAGCGGCGAAGGCAATCTCACTCGCGCTGCCCGAACTCAAGGGCAAGCTCGACGGCTACGCCATGCGGGTCCCTGTACCCACCGGCTCGGCCACCGACCTCACCGTCACGCTCTCGCGCGAGGTCTCACGCGAGGACATCAACGCCGCGATGAAGGCCGCCGCCGAGGGCTCGTTGAAGGGCATCCTCGAGTACACCGAGGACCCCATCGTCTCCAGCGACATCGTCACCTCGCCCGCGTCATGCATCTTCGATGCCGGAATCACGGTCACGATCGGCAACTCCGCGAAGGTCCTGGGCTGGTACGACAACGAATGGGGCTACAGCAACCGCCTCGTCGACCTCGTTACCTACGTCGGCAAGACCCTCTGACGGCCAACATCATGTTGACGATCGACGATCTCGACGTCGCCGGTCGCCGGGTTCTCGTCCGGGCGGACTTCAACGTCCCCCTTGAGGATTCCGGCGACGGCACGCGAGTCATCACCGACGACGGACGCATTCGCGCGGCGCTGCCGACGATCGAGTCCCTGCGTTCGCGCGGGGCCCGCGTGGTCTTGGTCGCTCACCTGGGCCGCCCGAAGGGTGAGCCCAAGCCGGAGCTATCACTGGTCCCGATCGCAGCGCGCCTCTCCGAGTTGCTCGGTGTGCCGGTTTCCTTCGCCACCGACGTCACGGGCACCTCTGCCGCCGCAGTCGTGGCGGGGCTTGGCGACGGCGGGGTGGCACTGCTCGAGAACGTGCGATTCGACTCCCGCGAGACCAGCAAGGATCCCGGCGAACGAGGCGCTCTTGCGGCAGAGCTCGCGTCGTTCGCCGACCTGTTCGTTAGTGACGGTTTCGGTGTCGTACACCGCGAACAGGCGAGTGTCACGGACGTGGCGCGCCTACTGCCTCACGCGGCCGGTCGTCTGGTCCTTGCCGAGGTCGAGGTCTTCCGCAAGGTCCTCACCGATCCCGAGCGCCCCTACGCGGTCGTCCTGGGCGGCTCGAAGGTCAGCGACAAGCTTGGCGTCATCGAGAACCTTCTGGGCTCGGTCGACCGCCTGCTGATCGGCGGCGGCATGTGCTTCACATTCCTGGCCGCGATGGGCCACGAGGTCGGCTCCTCACTTCTCGAGGTCGATCAGATCGAGACCGTCAAGGGCCTGATCGCCAGCGCTTCCGCCAAACGAGTGGAACTCGTACTACCCATTGATGTGGTCGTGGCCCAGGCTTTTTCGGCTGACGCATTGCACAAGATTGTTGCCTCGGACTGCATCGAGCCGGGCTGGATGGGTCTGGACATCGGCCCGAACACCCGGGCGCTGTTCGCCTCACGCCTGGCCGATGCCCGCACCGTGGTCTGGAACGGCCCTATGGGCGTGTTCGAGATGCCCCCCTACGCCGAGGGCACGCGCGCCATCGCCGTCGCGATCACCGAGGTCGATGGCCTCACGGTCGTCGGCGGCGGCGACTCTGCCGCCGCTGTTCGACTGCTCGGGATAGACGAATCCGGCTTCACCCATATCTCCACCGGCGGTGGTGCGTCGCTGGAGTTCCTCGAGGGACGTACTCTCCCCGGCATCGCGGTCCTGGAGGACTGACATGACCACTGCTCGCCTCCCGCTCATGGCTGGGAACTGGAAGATGAACCTCAATCACCTTGAGGCCATCTCGGTGACCCAGAAACTCGCTTTCTCTCTCACCGACGCGGACCTCAAGGCGTGCGAGGTCGCCGTGCTGCCGCCCTTCACCGATATTCGCTCGGTGCAGACCCTGATCAACGCCGACAAGCTCGAGATCAAGTACGGAGCCCAGGACCTCTCCGCACACGACAAGGGTGCCTACACCGGCGAGGTCAGCGGGGCAATGCTCGCCAAACTCGGGTGTACCTACGTTGTCGTCGGACATAGCGAGCGGCGTCAGTTCCATGCCGAGACCGACGCCATGGTCTCCGCCAAGGTGCAGGCCGCCTACCGGCACGGCCTGACGCCCATCGTGTGTGTGGGTGAGGGGCTTGATATCCGCCAGGCGGGTACCCACGTGAGCCACACCCTCACACAGCTCGAGGGAGCACTCGCGGGACTCCCCGAGGAGAGCGCTGGCACTCTCGTCGTCGCGTACGAGCCCGTGTGGGCCATCGGCACAGGCGAGGTGGCCACACCCGACGACGCCCAGGAGGTGTGCTTCGCAATCCGCACCCGGCTCGCCGAGCACTACTCCGCGCCCCTCGCCGAGCGCGTTCGCATCCTCTACGGCGGTTCGGTGAAGGGCTCGAATGTCGCAGCCATCATGGCTCAACCCGATGTCGACGGTGCCCTGATCGGCGGTGCCAGCCTTGATCCCGAAGAGTTCGTCACCATCGTGAGATACCGCATGCATCCCGCAGACGAGTCGTGAGGTCATCGCTGTCCACGGGGGCGGTGGTGCACTCTCGGGTGGCGCCGCGCGGGTGTCCGGGAGACGTCACGTATCCTGTGTCGATGTGCCGGGCTCCCGGTACGTCCGAGGGGAGTGAGTAGCTACGTGAGCGCCCTGATTCTGGTCTTCGAAATTCTGCTGATGATCATCAGCGGGCTCCTCGTGCTGCTCGTTCTGCTCCACAAGGGAAAGGGTGGCGGCCTCTCAGACATGTTCGGAGGCGGCATCTCCTCCTCCTTCGGAGGCTCCAGCGCGGCAGAGCGCAATCTCGACCGCATCACCGTCGGCCTCGGTGTCATGTGGGGCGCGCTCGTGATCGGCCTCGGTCTTCTCCTTAAGTCCTGATCCACCTCCGTACGCGAGAGAGGCACCACCTGTGGGCAGTGGCAGTGCGATTCGCGGAAGCCGCGTCGGCGCGGGACCCATGGGCGAAGCCGAGCGGGGTGACACAGCGCCGCGGAACCGAGTGGTCTTCTACTGCGCGAATGCGCACGAGACGAAGCCCAGCTTTGCCGCCGAGGCTGTCGTGCCAGAGAACTGGGACTGTCCTCGCTGTGGGCTGCCAGCCGGCCTGGATAAGGCCAACCCTCCGTCCGCGAGCAGGGTAGAGCCGTACAAGACGCACTTGGCCTACGTGAAGGAACGTCGCAGCGACGCCGACGGCGAGGCGATCCTCAACGAGGCCCTCGCCAAGATCAGAGACAAGTAGCTCTCCAACCCCTAGCGGTCGCGAACTGCTCGCCATGCTCAAGGGCTGGCGGGCCGTCCCATCTCCGCGGGCAAGGCACTGGCCGCATCTGCATCGAGAAGTAGCAGGGTGCGTTCCCGGCCGCGAGCCCCTGCCGCTGGCACCTGCACCGATCCTGCTGGTGACAGCGCGAGACGGACGGCATCCGCCTTCGCCGCTCCGCTCGCGATGAGCCATATCTCCTGCGACGCCGCCAACGCGCGCAGGGTGAGTGAGATCCGAGCAGCCGGAGGTTTAGGCGCACCGTGCACACCCACGACCCACCGCTCGGCCTCGTGCACTGCAGGTGATTGCGGGAAGAGACTCGCGACATGCGCGTCCTCGCCGATACCGAGCAGGGTGATGTCGAACGAGGGCACGGCCGCGTGGTCGTCCTGGCGAGACTCCCTCAGCAGAGTCTGGGAGTAGTGGCTTGCCGCTTCGTCAACGCCCCGTCGCCCATCTTCGGCAGGCATCGGATGAACATGTGCGGGATCCAGCGGTACCGAATCGAGCAGGGCGAGGCGCGCACTGGTCTCGTTGCGCTCGGCATCGCCCTCAGGCAAGAACCGCTCGTCGGCCCACCACACGTGGACACTCGACCAGTCGACGGAGTCGCATGCGGGGGAGGCGCGCAACGCCGAGAGGCATCGCGTGATGATGCCACCACCGGCAAGGCACAGGTGTACATGACCACGATCACTTTGTGCCTCGACGATCACAGTGACCAGCCGAGCCGCCACCGACGCGGCGAGCGCATCACGATCATGTTGAACCAGTACTTCAGGTGTGCTCATGACGGGGACGTCGATTCCTTGTCGGGGTTGGACTTCCTGGCCGAGGCAATCGTCTTCACGAGCGGGGCCAGGGAGGCAAGGGTCTCGCCGTACACATCGTCAGGATCGAGCCGACGGAGCTCTTCGGCGATCAGCGCCTCGGCCCCACGACGGGGCAGTGCACCCTGTCGATCCGGAAACCCGGGCCTGGTCATGGTGGCAACCTTCGCGTCAGGACGGTTGATCGCGATGTCACCTCCGACGGTGTGAATCACGACTGAGGTGAGCCCCGGCCCCCGGCTCGGGCGGATCTCGACATCGACCCCGAGCCCCCCACGAAGCCATGCGGCCAGCAGCGAGCCAGAAGGGTTGTGTCGTTGAGCTTTGATCATCGCTCCGATCACGGGATCCGTGGGCAGATCGAGGGATGAGGCGATAAGTGCGCGCCACTGGGTAAGCCTGGTCCACGCAAGGTCGGTGTCGCCCGCCGCGTAGCCCACTCTTCTCGCTTCCAGCGCCCGCTGCGGGCTCGCCGAGGCCGCCGCATCAGTGATCCGGCGCTGGGCCAGGCGTCCGACGGGATCCGCTGACGGCACTGCGGGAGCGCGGCCCGGCCACCACACAACCACGGGCGAATCAGGCACTAGGAGGGGAAGCACCACAGATTCGACATGGCGCGAGAGCGCCCCTCGCAACCGGAGCTCGACGAGTTCGCCAAGCCCGTCGTTGCCGCCGACCGACACCTCGGCATCGAGGCGTGTGGGGCCACGCCCAGGCCGGGGGATCGCCGCCAGAATCCGGCACGGATGCTCGCGTGCGGCTGCGGCTGCCGCTCGGACAGCGTCCACCTGGGTCGCTTCGTCCGCGATGATCACGAGTGTCAGCACTCTACCGACGGTGCTCGAACCCTGCCTGAATCGCTCCGCCGACAGGGCAATGCTGATGTCGCCCGAGGTGGTGTCCTCGAGTAGGACGCTCATGGTCGGCGCCAGACGCGATCGTCGCGGGCGATCATCTCGACCGCAGATTGCGGCCCCCACGTTCCCGATTCGTACTGATCCGGCACACCCCGGGCGGCCCAGTGCTCAAGAATTGGATCGAGGATCTTCCAGCCCAGTTCCACTTCCTCGTGACGTGGGAACAGCGGCGGATCGCCGAGGAGCACATCGAGGATGAGCCGCTCGTACGCCTCCGGGCTCGATTCGGTGAAGGAATCTCCGTAGGCGAAGTCCATGTTGACGTCGCGTACCTCCATCGCTGTGCCGGGCACCTTCGATCCGAATCGCATGGTGACCCCTTCGTCGGGCTGAATCCTCACGACAAATGCGTTCTGCCCTAGCTCCGCGGTCGCGGATCCGATGAACGGAAGGTGGGGGGCCTTCTTGAAGACCATGGCGAGTTCGGTGACTCGCCGACCCAGCCGCTTGCCCGTGCGGAGGTAGAACGGCACTCCAGCCCAACGGCGGGTATCGACCCCGAGCCTGACTGCGGCGAATGTCTCCGTGGTCGAAGACGCCGAGATCCCGGCCTCGTGGAGAAAACCGATCACGGGTCTTCCGCCCTGCCAGCCCGCCGCGTACTGCCCACGAGCGGTGTACAGATTCAGGTCCAACGGCAACGTGACGGCGGTAAGCACCTTCTCCTTCTCCAGCCGCACGTCTCGGGCAGTAAACGAGAGCGGCTCTTCCATCGCGGTCAAAGCGAGCAGTTGCAGGAGGTGGTTCTGCACCACGTCGCGCGCGGCGCCGATGCCGTCGTAGTAGCCAGCCCGACCACCAATGCCGATGTCCTCCGCCATGGTGATCTGTACGTGATCGACGTAGTTGCTGTTCCAGATCGGCTCGAACATCGTGTTGGAAAAGCGCAGGGCCAAAAGGTTTTGCACAGTCTCCTTACCCAGGTAGTGATCGATGCGGAATACCGAACCCGACGGGAACACCTCGCCGATCGATTCGTTGAGCGTTCGCGCACTGGCAAGGTCGTGCCCGAAGGGCTTCTCGATCACGACCCGACGCCACGCCCCGTCGGTCGACTCCGACAGGCCCGATCGCTTGAGCTGCTGGACCACTTGGTCGAAGTTCTTCGGCGGAATCGACAAGTAGAAAGCGTGATTGCCGCGCGTCCCACGCACCCGGTCCAGGTCGCGTACAACATCCGACAGCGAGTCGAAGGCCTCGTCATCGCAGAAGTCACCGGCGACGAATCGGATGCCCTTGCTCAGTTCTGACCAGACATCCTCGCTGAACTCAGTTCGGGCGTGCTCACGTACGGAGTCATGGACGATCTGCGCGAAATCCTCATCCACCCAGTCACGTCGCGCGAAACCAACGAGCGCGAACCCCGGAGGAAGCAATCCACGATTGGCGAGGTCGTACACCGCGGGCATGAGCTTCTTGCGAGCGAGGTCTCCGGTTACCCCGAAGATCACCAGGCTGCACGGTCCAGCAATCCTGGGCAATCGACGGTCGCGGGGATCCCGCAGGGGGTTCTGCGACGGCGTCCAGATCTGGGTCCGCATGGCGCGGTCGCTCAGCGGCCCGCTGCGGTTCGCGCAGACGCGAGAGCCGTGCTGACGCTCTCGAGTAGCGAGACCCATGAGGTCACGAAGGTGTCGACTCCCTGCACCTCGAGTTGCTCAACCACGTCGTCGAGGTCGATCCCCGCCTCGCGCAGCGCCAGGAGAGCAGCTGTGGCCGCCTCGTATTCGGGGATGACGGTATCGACCGACACGTCGCCGTGGTCGCGTACCGCATCGATAGTCGCCTCGGGCATGGTGTTCACCACATCGCGCGTGACGAGACCTACGACATAGCGAGTGTCTTCGTACGCCGGGTTCTTCACACCGGTCGAAGCCCACAGCGGACGTTGGGCATGTGCCCCCTGAGCCGCAAGGGATTTCCACCTCTCGCTGGCCATCATCGCGGTGAATGCCTGATGTGCTATCCGGGCATTGGCGATGGCCGCGGTTCCACGGAGAGGTGAGTCAGCGGGCAGGCGCGTGTCGACTTCGGTGTCCACGCGGCTGACGAAAAATGATGCGACCGACTCGATGCTCGCAAGATCGTGACCGTTCACGAGCGCGGCCTCAAGCCCAGCGAGCCAGGCATCGAGCACGGCCGCGTAGCGGGTAACCGAGAAGATGAGCGTGACGTTCACACTGATACCGGCAGCGAGCACAGCGGTGATCGCTGGCAGCGCTTCGATCGTGGCCGGGACTTTGATCAACACGTTGGGACGGTCGACTGTCCAGGCAAGTGCCTTCGCTTCGGCCACGGTCGCGTCGGCGTCGCGCGCAAGCCGTGGATCAACCTCGATGCTCACCCGGCCGTCGACACCGCCGCTGCGGATATGGACGTCCGCCAGAACATCGCAGGCCCAGCGGACGTCGTACGCCGTGAGAAGTCGCACTGCCTCGTCGACCCCGACGCCCCGAATCGCGAGGTCGTGCAGCTGACTGGCGTACTCCGCCGACTCACCACTGATGGCCTTGTGGAAGATCGACGGATTCGTGGTGACCCCGACCACGTGTGAGTCACGAACCAGGGCCGCGAGGCCGAACCCCGAAAGACGAGCCCTGTCGAGGTCATCGAGCCAGATAGAGACACCGGCGGCGGACAATGCGGCGAGGCGATCAGTGGACATGCGTCGACCTTAGTGAACCCGGCGCCCTCGGCGTGACCTGGTTGATCCATGTCACGCAACATCGACTACGAATTGTCCGGTGCCAGCTGACGCCGTGGGGGAGCCGGCTTCAGGTCAGCGAGCGCTGGCAGCGAGCGACTCCCGCGCAGCACTGACAACCGCAGCAGGGGTGAACCCGAACTCCCGGAACAGGGTGGCCCCGTCGGCCGAGGCCCCGTAGTGCTCGAGGGATACCGCACGGCCATCGGTACCCAGGTACTTCCACCAGCCCTGGGCGATCCCGGCCTCGACCGACACCCGCGCGCGTACCAAGGACGGCAAGACCGCCTCGCGGTACTCGGCGTCCTGCTCCTCGAACCACTCCAGGCACGGCATCGAGACCACGCGCGCGGCCACCCCCTCGGACTCCAGCAACTCACGCGCGGCGAGGGCGATCTGAACCTCAGAGCCAGTCGCGAGCAGGATGACGGACGGCGAGCCGTTCGAGGCCTCAGCGAGAACGTACGCACCACGGGCCGCGCCGGACGCGGGCGCCACCACTGTGCGATCGAACGTAGGCAGGTTCTGCCGGGTCAGAGCCAATCCCACAGGCTGGCGGCGACTCAGGATCTCGCGCCACACCACCGAGGTTTCGTTGGCGTCGGCCGGCCGCACGACCGCGAGACCCGGGATCGCACGCAAGGCCCACAGGTGCTCGACAGGCTGATGTGTCGGGCCGTCCTCGCCGACCCCGATGGAATCGTGAGTCCAGACATAGGTGACGTTGCACTGCATGATCGCCGCAACGCGAACTGCGCCGCGCATGTAGTCGCTGAACACCATGAAAGTGCCGCCGAAGGGACGCAGCAACCCCGACAGGGACATCCCCGTGAGGGCGGATCCCATCGCGTGCTCGCGTACGCCGAAGTGAAGGATGCGCCCGTACGGGGACTGATTCTTCCCGAAGGGAGACGACTCAGCCACCACCGTTCCGACCGGGAGGAACGAGGGCGCGCCCTCGATCGTGGTGTTGTTGCTCTCGGCAAGATCCGCGCTGCCACCGACGAATTCCGGAAGGGCCGCAGCCACCGCTTGGATGACCTCACTGCTGGCCTTGCGGGTGGCGATGTCCTTACCCGCAGGGAACTCCGGCAACACCAATCCATCGGGAAGGACTCCGGCGACGAGGCGGTCGAGTAGAGCCGCTCGGTCTGGCTGAGTGGTGCGCCACGCCTCGTACCTGACGTCCCAGCGTGCACGGATGAGGGCGCCCCGATCCTTCACGCCTCGGGCATGGGCGATGACGTCGTCAGCCACCTCGAAGGTCTTCTCCGGGTCGAAGCCGAGGATCTCCTTCGTGCCCGCCACCTCACTGGCCCCCAGCGCGGCTCCGTGCGCCTTGCCCGTATTCCGCAAGGTGGGGGCAGGCCAGCCGATGACGGTCTCGAGACGGATCAGGGAAGGTCGCGATGTCTCTGAACGGGCGGCATCGAGCGCCGCAGCGAGCGCGAGGACGTCAGCACTGCCATCAGCCAGGACATCGACGCTCTCGACATGCCATCCGTAGGCGGAGTACCGCGCGAGAACGTCTTCGTTGAAGGCCACTGCCGTGTCGCCCTCGATGGAGATCTTGTTATCGTCCCAGACCACGATCAGGTTGCCGAGTTGCTGAGTGCCCGCGAGCGAGGATGCCTCAGCGGTGAGCCCCTCCTCGAGATCGCCGTCGGAGGCCAGGACCCACACGCGGTGGTCAAACGGGCTGGAATCAGGTGTGGCGTCGGGATCGAGCAACCCGCGCTCATAGCGCTGACCCATCGCCATGCCGACCGCTGTCGCGAGTCCCTGCCCGAGAGGTCCGGTGGTGGTCTCGACGCCGACGGTGTGGCGGTACTCGGGGTGACCGGGTGTGAGCGAGCCCCAGGTACGAAGCGCCTGGAGATCGCTGAGCTCGAGACCGTAGCCCGAGAAGTAGAGCTGGATGTACAGAGTGAGCGAAGAGTGCCCGCACGAGAGAACGAAGCGATCGCGGCCGAGCCATGTGGCATCGGAGGGGTCGTGCCTGAGAAAGTGCTGGAAAATCAGGTATGCCGCCGGGGCCAGGCTCATGGCTGTCCCGGGGTGACCACTTCCCACCTTCTGCACGGCGTCCGCCGTCAGGACCCGCGCGGTGTCGACCGCCCGGGTGTCCAGCGCGGTCCACGTGGCGGGGTCGAACGGGGCGGGGGAGTCAATGTCGCTCGTCACACTGCCGGAGCCTACCGGCGGGAGGTCCGACCGCGAATGGGCCGGTAGACTTCGGAGGGACCAGGACATCTGGGTCCCCCGTTCGAGCCCCCGGAGCGCTTTCGTGACCGCCATCGATCCCCGGCCCGGCGTGCCCGGTGCGGATGTCGGCGCTGGCGATCCCGTCCGCGGAGGGTCGCTCCCGAAGACACCGCGGACCAGATCGCGCCTGGCTGCCTATGTGGCCCTCACCAAGCCTCGGATCATCGAGTTGTTGCTCGTCACCACGGTGCCCACCATGATCCTCGCGGCACGGGGCCTGCCATCACTCCCGCTGGTCGCCGCAGCGCTCGTCGGCGGATTCCTCGCGGCGGGCGGCGCTAATTCGCTGAACATGGTCATCGATCGAGACATCGATGGGCTCATGGTGCGCACAGGCCACCGTCCTCTCGTCACAGGTGAGATAAGTCCGCGCTCTGGACTCATCTTCGGGCTCGTTCTCGCCGTAGCCTCTGTGGTGTGGTTCGCGCTCACCACGAACCTCCTCGCCGCCGGACTGACCGCAGCAGCAATCCTCATGTACGTCATCGGCTACACGATGCTGCTCAAGCGTCGAACACCTCAGAACATTGTCTGGGGCGGCGCGGCCGGCTGCATGCAGATCCTGATCGGATGGTCGGCCGTCACCGGGTCGCTCACCTGGGCGCCCGTGGTCCTGTTCGGAGTGGTCTTCTTCTGGACACCGCCTCACTACTGGCCGCTGTCACTCCGATTCAAGGACGACTACGCCGCCGCTGGCGTGCCGATGTTGCCCGTGGTTGCCCCGCTGTCGCAGGTGGCGCGCGAGATCATCGGCTATTCCTGGGCGATGGTGATCACATCCTTCCTTTTGATCCCTGCCGCCCACATGTCGCGGCTCTACACCGCCTCCGCGGTGATCCTGGGCTGCTGGTTCCTCTACGAGGCACATTCCTTGCTGCGGCGAGTTCGACGCGGACACGAGGACGTCAAGCCGATGCGCCTGTTCCACGGCTCCATCAGCTATCTGGCACTGCTGTTCCTAGCCGTTGCCCTCGACGCGCTCCTGCCCTGGTGAGGGTGGCGACACCGCTCCCGTGATCGACGTCGCCTACGTCACCTACAAGGTCGATCTTGACGACCCGCATGCGGATATCGACTTCGACATCCCCTTGCTGACGGACGCACTCAATGCGGTCGGCCTGAGCGTCGTGGTGGCGGCGTGGGATGACCCTCACATCGACTGGGCAAGCGCCTCGTTGGTGCTGGTGCGAAGTGCCTGGGACTACGTGCCACGGCGCCGGCAGTTCCTCGACTGGGCTCGCGGGGTGAGCACGTCGACGCGCCTGGAGAACCCCTTCGACGTCGTTCTGCACAACACCGACAAGGTGTACCTACGGGCACTCGAACGCCAAGGCGTTCACATCGTCCCCACGAGCTGGCTGTCAGACGGGGCCAGCGCCGAATCCGCAATCACCTCGGTACGCGCGCGTTTCGGCCCAGCTGTGGTCGTCAAGCCCACGGTAAGTGCCGGCGCCTTGGACACGATCCGCACCAGCGAACCTACCGAGGCGAGCGCGCAGGTTTACGCGATACTCGCGACTGGCCGCACCGCGATGATCCAGCCCTATCTCGAATCGGTCGAGGGTGAAGGTGAGACGAGCATCGTCTTTCTCGACGGCGAGATCAGCCACGCAGTACGCAAAGTGCCCGCGCTCACCGAGGGCGGGCACGGCGATCCTTCGGGCCTCGTCGCACTGACACCCGAACTACGCGACACCGCGGTGGCGATCATGAACACCGCCGATGCACGAGGGCTGCTCTATGCCCGAGTCGACCTCGTCCGCGACGGTCGGGGCGCACTGGCCCTGATGGAGCTTGAGCTCACCGAGCCGACGCTGTTTCTTCCCCAAGCCCCGCATGCCGCGACCACCCTCGCGATGGCGATACTCCGACGCCTTCGCTGACCCCGTTCAGACTGAGGCCTTCGGCGCACCGCGCACAGCGCCACGGGTCCGGATCGCGAGCAAGAATCTGATGAGCACCCACCACACCACTGTCGCGCCGAGCACGTGCACGCCGACAACAACCCAGGGGAGCCCGGTGAAGTACTGGACGTAGCCCACGAGCCCCTGAGAGAGGAAGACCGCGAGCGCCACCGTGGCGGCGCGTCGGATCCGGGGGTGCGCATCAGTCGCTGTGAGTGCGACCCGCAAGCCGATGAGCAGGCCGATCGCAAGCACCACGAGATCAGCATGGAGCCAACTGATCGTCTGCGGGTCGAGTCCAAGGCGATGTGTGCGCGAGTCTCCAGCGTGCGGCCCGCTCGCGGTCACCAGCATTCCGGCGACGAGAACGCCCGACATCACACCTGTGAGGGTCAGGACGCCGATGCGGATTTCCCTTCGGACCACGTCGTTCGGGGGGCCATCGCCCGATTCCGAAGCTCGGTGCACCAAAGCTGTAGCCAGTGCAATGAGCACAAGAGAGAGCAGCAGGTGCGACCCCACCGCGATCGGGTTCAGACCCGTGAGAACGGTGATGCCCCCGAGGGGTATCTGCGCGACGGTTCCCAGCAATGGCACAGCCGCCAGCCACGTGAGCGAACGTCGCGCAGGCAATACAAGTGCCCGACGTCGACGCGCGTCCCAGAGTCCTGCCGCGAGGGCCCCGAAGGCCAGCACGATGAGCACTCCCGTCAAGGCACGGTTGCCGAACTCGACGTACTTGTGCCACTCCTCGACCTGGCCGGCCACGGGAGTGATCGATTCGCCGCTGCACTGAGGCCACTTGGGACAGCCCAGCCCGGAACTGGTCAAACGAACCACAGCGCCGGTGACGACAATGCCCATCTGCGCGACGAGGTTCGCGACATAGATGCCTCGAACCCATCGCGGGGAGGTGCCGTCGACGTCCGCGCTGATCTGGGTGCTCACGTGATCAGGGTAGGCGAATCCTCGCGGGAGTCAGGACCAGCGGAATGTGCGCACGGTGATCGTGCCCGCGACCAGAGCCCAGACCAGAAGAATCACGACAGGCCCCAGCGGGAAGACCTGTCCGTGCAAGAGCACATCGCGCAGTCCCTGGCCCAGAGCCGAGGATGGCAACAAGGACACGACGGACGCGACACCCGCGGGCAGTCGGTCGGCCGGGATCACCACTCCTCCGACAGCGAGAAGCAACAGGTACACCCCGTTTGCGACCGCGAGAGTCGCCTCGGCCCTCAAGAGCCCCGCCAGCAGTAGCCCCAGCGCGGAAAAGGCCGCAGTGCCGAGCACGAGGAGAAGGACTGCGGAAGGGGCAGATCCGACCGGCTGCCACCCCAGAACGAAGGCCACCACGGCCACCAGCAGGATCTGGACCACCTCGACGGCCAGCACCCCAAGGGTTTTGGCCACCACGAGGCCAGAGCGCCCGAGCGGTGTCGCGCCCAGAAGTTTGAGGACGCCGTACCGTCGCTCGAAGCCCGTGGCGATCGCCTGTCCGGTGAACGCGGTGGACATCACCGCCAGCGCGAGCACACCCGGCGCCACTGCGTCGATCGAGGGGGAGTGGCCCACAAGGTCCGTCGGAAGATGTGAGAGCCCGACCAGCAGGAGGAGCGGGATCACGAGGGTCAGCAGCAGCTGCTCCCCGTTGCGCAGGGTGGTCCGGATCTCGTGCAGCGCCTGAGAGAGAAGGATTCGTCTCCGAGGGGCCGCACCCGGCATGGGGGACAGGCCCCCGGGTGCGGTGGTGATCCCGCTGACACTCATGACCTCAACTCGCGACCGGTCAGATCAAGGAAGACATCCTCGAGGCTGCGGCGCCCGGTGGAGATATCCCGCGGGGACACCCCGAGCGCATCGGCCCAAGATCCCACCGCCGAGAGCACCTGAGGGCCGACTTCACCCTCCACGCGATAGTGACCCGGAGGGCCCTCAAGAACCACAGCGCCCGCGGGGAGCCGAGTGCGCAGCGGGACAAGGTCGAGCCCCTCGGACGCGGTGAAGGACAAGACCCCACCTCCGCCCACCAACTCGCCCGTCGGGCCCGACGTGACCAGCCGGCCGTGATCGATGATCACCACTTGGTCCGCCAGCCGCTCGGCCTCGTCGATCAGGTGGGTGGTCAGTACGACGGTGACACCGTCGGCCCTGAGTTGTTCGACCAGATCCCATGCCGCGAGCCGTGTCTGAGGATCCATACCGGCACTCGGCTCGTCAAGAAAGACGAGGTCCGGGCGGCCGACCACCGCACACGCCAGGGCGAGCCGCTGCTTCTCCCCGCCTGACATGCGTCGGTAGGTGGCGCGAACGCCACCGAGGCCGAGTCGAGCAACAAGATCATCGACGTCGAGGGGGTTGGCATAGAACGAGGCGAGGTGGCGCAGCATGGGTACGGCGCGGATCGAGGAGTAGATGCCCCCGTCCTGGAGCATCACTCCCACACGGGGACGCAGCGCTGCACAGTCGCGGACGGGGTCAAGGCCCCACACCCGCACCGAACCCGAATCTGGCGACAGATAGCCCTCGCAGACCTCGATCGTGGTGGTCTTGCCCGCGCCGTTGGGGCCAAGCAGGGCGGTGATCTGACCCGCCGGAACCTCGAAGCTCAGTCCGCCGAGGGCATGCGTGGATCCGTACGAGACCGCCAGGTCGGTGATCTCGACGGCGACCTCAGCCCGCGCCAAGAGCGGGCGACCGCCGTGGCTCCCGGGGTCGCGAGGAGTTCCAGCCTCAGTCACGCGTGGAGTCTAAGGGGAGTCGCGGCCACGCTTTCGCGTGCACGACAGTGGCGCGAGGGGAGGCCACGGAGGGTGTGAGGCAGGTCTCCACGTGCCGTGGTTCGCGCGATCGACCTAATTAGGTAACAATGACGTTGTGAAATCCACTCGCGAGCTCATGGGCGCACCCGCACGGGTGGCGCGCGCATTGCTCGAGGGCGGTCCCCAGACCACCGCAGCCCTTGCGGTGCGCCTCGGACTGACCACCACCGCGGTTCGTCGCCACCTCGACGCTCTCGTCGAGACCGGACACCTCGAATCCGCCGAACGCGCTCCCTACGGACCGGCCGCAGGTCGGGGCGTCTCCCGCGGCCGCGGCCGTCCCGCCCGCGTCTATTCGCTCACGGCATCGGGCCGCGAGACGTTCGAATCGGCCTACGACGATCTCGCGGTGGGGGCCCTGCGGTTCCTGGGCCAGAGCGGCGGACCCGAGGCAGTGGCCGCCTACTCAGTACATCGTGCGGCCGAACTCGAGACGCGATACTCCGACATGGTCTCCAAGGTTCCGGTCACCGAACGCGTGGCGGCCCTGGTCTCTGCACTCAATGACGACGGCTACGCCGCATCCCTCGTTGAGGGCGTTTCCGACACCACGGTTCAGATCTGCCAGCACCACTGCCCTGTGGCCCACGTAGCCGCCGAGTTCCCAGCGCTGTGCGATGCCGAGACCGAGGCCTTCGGCCGGCTGCTCGGTATCCACGTCACGCGCTTGGCCACCCTGGCGCACGGCGACGGCGTCTGCACCACCCTTGTTCCCCGCATCCGCGATACCGACATACCCACCACCACCCGCACCGCCACGGAGGTCCTGTCATGACGACCGAGATCCACGACGAGCTCGAGGGGCTGGGTCGTTACGACTTCGGCTGGTCCGACACCGACATCGCTGGCGCCAATGCCCGACGCGGCCTCAACGAGGACGTCGTCCGCGACATCAGTGCGCGCAAGAACGAACCTGACTGGATGCTCCAGACGCGGCTGAAGGCCCTGCGCCTGTTCTACAAGAAGCCCATGCCTCCCTGGGGCTCAGACCTCAGCGGCATCGACTTCGACAACATCAAGTACTTCGTCCGCTCCACAGAGAAGCAGGCGGCCTCGTGGGACGACCTCCCCGACGACATCAAGAACACCTATGACCGTCTCGGCATCCCGGAGGCGGAGAAGCAGCGACTCGTCTCGGGCGTCGCCGCCCAATACGAATCCGAGGTGGTCTACCACAAGATTCGTGAAGATCTCGAGGAGCAGGGCGTTATCTTCCTCGACACCGACTCCGGGCTGCGCGAGCACGAAGACGTCTTTCGCGAGAACTTCGCCACGATCATCCCCGCAGGCGACAACAAGTTTTCCGCGCTGAACACCGCGGTGTGGTCAGGCGGCTCGTTCATCTACGTGCCCAAGGGTGTCAAGGTCGACATCCCACTGCAGGCCTACTTCCGCATCAACACCGAGAACATGGGCCAGTTCGAGCGCACGCTGATCATCGTCGACGAGGGCGCCTACGTTCACTACGTCGAGGGCTGCACCGCCCCGATCTACTCCAGCGACTCGCTGCACTCAGCAGTCGTGGAGATCATCGTGAAGAAGGACGCGCGCTGTCGCTACACGACGATTCAGAACTGGTCGAACAACGTGTATAACCTCGTCACCAAGCGCGCCGTCGCCCATCAGGGCGCCACCATGGAGTGGATCGACGGCAATATCGGCTCCAAGGTCACCATGAAGTACCCGGCTGTCTGGCTCGTCGGCGAGCACGCGAAGGGTGAAACCCTGTCGATCGCCTTCGCGGGCGAGGGCCAGCACCAAGACGCCGGCTCCAAGATGGTCCACGCCGCACCGAACACCTCATCGTCCATCGTCTCCAAGTCGGTGGCACGCGGTGGCGGCCGCACCTCATACCGCGGCCTGGTGCAGGTTCTCGAAGACGCGCACGGCTCCAAGAGCACCGTGCGGTGCGATGCCCTCCTTGTCGACGACATCAGCCGGTCGGATACCTACCCCTATGTCGATGTACGAACCGACGACGCGTCGATGGGCCACGAGGCCACGGTCTCCAAGGTCAGCGCCGACCAGTTGTTCTACCTGATGTCCCGCGGCATGTCCGAGGACGAGGCCATGGCCATGATCGTGCGCGGCTTCATCGAGCCGATCGCCCGCGAACTTCCCATGGAGTATGCGCTCGAGCTCAACCGGCTCATCGAGCTTCAGATGGAAGGCGCAGTCGGCTGATATGAGTGTGGTTACCGATACCCCCGACAGTGTCGAAGCGCCCGACTTCCCCGTCCCCACCGGCCGTGAAGAAGCCTGGCGTTTCACGCCGCTCGCCCGCATGCGTGGGCTGCACGGCGAGGCTGCAACAAACCCTGTTGCTCCTCGCGTGACGATCGACGCGGCACCAGAGGTGTCCGTCGAGATTGTGGCGGCGTCCGACCCGCGGGTCACCCGACGCCTCACACCTCTCGACCGCCCCAGCGCCCTGGCGATGGCCGGAGCACCCGAGTCGATCGTCGTGAGCATCGCCTCCGAGGTGGTGGCCTCGCGCCCCACCGTCATCCGCATCACGGGTGTGGGAGCCGATCGCACCTCCTACGGCCACGTCATCATCGACGCTGCCCCATTCTCCAACTCCGTCGTGGTGCTCGAGCATGTGGGTTCCGCGTCCTACTCGGCCAATGTCGAGGTCCGCGTCGGAGACTGCGCGCAAGTTCAACTCGTCTCCGTCCAAGACTGGGACGACGACACCGTCCACCTCGGGCGCCAGCACGCGGTGATCGGCCGCGACGCTAAGTTCCGTTCATTCGTGGCCACCTTCGGCGGCAACCTCGTCCGGCTCGTGCCCACTGTCGACTATGTCGGATCCGGCGGGGATGCCGAACTTCTCGGCGTCTTCTTCTCCGATGCGGGCCAACACCTCGAGCACCGCTCGCTGATCGACCACTCCGCACCACACTGCCGGAGCAACGTGCTCTACAAGGGCGCCCTCAGGGGCGATCCCTCCGCGGGTGAGGCGGGGATCGCCCGCAGCGTCTGGATCGGCGACGTCCTGATCCGTGCCGGCGCTATCGGAACCGAGACCTACGAGCTCAACCGCAACCTCGTCCTCACCGAGGCCGCTCGCGCTGACTCCGTGCCCAACCTGGAGATCGAGACCGGCGAGATCGTCGGCGCCGGACATGCCAGTGCCACAGGTCGCTTCGACGACGAACAGCTCTTCTACCTGATGTCACGCGGGATTCCGGCCGATGTGGCCACCCGCCTGGTCGTCCGCGGCTTCTTCTCCGACGTCATCTCGCGCCTCGGTCTCCCCGAGTGGGAAGATCGCCTGTCCTCCCTGATCGACTCCGAGCTCGGGTTGGAGATCGTCGAGGGTGCTGACGACGATTCCGGACACACCGGATGAGCGGCGTCGAGGTCTGCAAGGTCAGTGATGTGCCGTGGCCCGGTGCCCTCGCCGTCGATATCGACGGCGTCGCTGTGGCGATCGTCCGTGACGAGGAGGGCGAGATCCACGCCATCCGCGATATCTGTTCACATGCCGATGTGGCCCTATCCGAGGGCGAGGTCGACGGCTGCTTCATCGAGTGCTGGCTCCACGGCTCTCGCTTCGACCTGCGCACCGGCCAGCCGACAGGGCCTCCCGCCGTGTCGCCGATCCACATCTACCAGGTCGATGTCGAGGGCAGCGGAGATGCCGCCGTCGTTCTCGTCGATCTCGTCCCTCGCTGACGCACCACCACACAACACGACCGCACAACACGACCGCACTCTGAGTCCACGCACGCACATGACCACCGCAACAGGGAGATACAGCGCCATGGCCACCCTCGAGATCCGCGACCTTCACGTCACCGTCGAGACCGACGGCGCACCGCGCGAGATCCTGCGCGGTGTCGACCTCACCGTGCGCGCCGGTGAAACCCACGCGATCATGGGTCCCAACGGCTCGGGCAAGTCCACGTTGGCCTATTCCATTGCGGGGCATCCCAAGTACACCGTCACGGGCGGCACCGTCACCCTCGACGGCGAAGATGTCCTGGCCATGAGCGTCGACGCCCGCGCCCGCGCCGGCATCTTCCTTGCGATGCAGTACCCCGTCGAGGTACCCGGCGTCTCGGTGTCGAACTTCCTGCGAACGTCCGTCACTGCCATCCGCGGCGAGGCACCCAAACTGCGCAACTGGATCAAGGAGATGCGCACGGCCATGGACGCGCTGTCCATGGACCCTGCCTTCGCCGAGCGCAATGTGAACGAGGGGTTCTCCGGTGGCGAGAAGAAGCGCCACGAGATCCTCCAGATGGAGTTGCTGCGTCCCAAGATCGCGGTGCTCGACGAAACCGACTCTGGTCTGGACATCGACGCACTCAAGGTGGTGTCCGAAGGCGTCAACCGCGTAGCGGCCACCGGCGAGGTCGGCACCCTCCTGATCACCCACTACACCAGGATCCTGCGCTACATCAGGCCCGACTTCGTCCACGTGTTCGTCGACGGACGTATCGTGGCCGAAGGCGGAGCCGAGCTCGCCGACCAGCTCGAGGCCCAGGGCTACGACGTCTACGTGAAGGCGGCGGCCTCGGCATGACCGCCGTGCACGCACCGGTGACCGGACTCCTCGATGTCGAGCGTGTCGCGGCAGACTTCCCGATCCTCTCGCGCACGGTGCGCGGGGGGAATCGGCTCGTCTACCTCGACTCCGGGGCCACCTCTCAGAAGCCGAGCGCGGTCCTCGACGCCGAGCGCGGCTTCTATACCCAGCACAACGCGGCGGTCCACCGCGGCGCTCACCTACTCGCTGAAGAGGCCACCGACGCCTACGAAGCTGCGCGCGAAAAGATCGCGGCACTGCTCGGGGCCACGGCGCGCGAACTCGTGTTCACCAAGAACGCCACCGAGGCCATCAACCTCGTGGCCTATTCCTTCAGCAACGCCACCGCGAAGGCCCAGTTCGGCCGCCCACTTCCCGCGGGTGCCGAGCGCTTCGTGTTGCGTCCCGGTGACGAGATCGTGGTCACGGAGATGGAGCACCACGCCAACCTGTTGCCGTGGCAGGAGGTGTGCGACAAGACCGGAGCCGTGCTGCGCTGGATTGGCGTCGACGACTCCGGCAGGCTCGATCTTGACCACCCTGCCCACGGCCTGAAAGCCGTTCTCGGCGAACGCACTCGGGTTGTGGCACTCACCCATCAGAGCAATGTGATGGGCACCATCACCCCCGTCCGAGTCGTGGCCGATGCGGCACATGCCGTCGGCGCACTCGTCGTGGTCGATGCGTGTCAGTCCGTGCCCCACATGCCCGTGGACGTCTCTTTGCTCGGCGCCGACTTCCTGGCGTTCAGTGGCCACAAGATGCTCGGCCCTTCCGGTATCGGCGTGCTCTGGGGTCGCTATGAGATCCTCGAATCTATGCCGCCCTTCCTCTCGGGCGGCTCGATGATCGAGACGGTTCGTATGGAGGGCTCCACCTTTGCGCCGCCACCGCAGCGATTCGAGGCGGGCGTCCCCATGGCGGCGCAGGCGATCGGGCTCGGCGCCGCGGTCGACTACCTCCAGTCGCTGGAGTCGGGTGATGGATCGGCGAGAGGCCTTGCGGCCGTGGCCGCCCACGAACACGCACTGACCGGATACGCCCTCGAGGCCTTGTCCGAGATTCCGGGCGTCCGCGTTGTGGGCCCCACGGACAATCGCGAACGAGGCTCGGCGGTCTCTTTCGTCGTCGAGGGCGTCCACGCCCATGACGTCGGACAGGTGCTCGACGATCGAGGGGTGGAGGTCCGCGTTGGCCACCACTGTGCATGGCCGCTGCACCGTCGCTTCGGCATCGCGGCCACCACGCGGGCGACCTTCTACGTCTACAACGGCACCCGTGACATCGACGACCTCGCCTCGGCCGTGCGCGCGGCCCAGGTCTTCTTCAGGGTCGCGTGATGGAACTCCAGTCGCTCTACCAGGAGATCATCCTCGACCACTACAAGCACCCCCAAGGCCGAGGGCTCCGCGATCCTTTTGCGGCCGAGGTCCATCACGTCAATCCCACCTGTGGCGACGAGTTGACCGTTCGCGTCACGCTCGAGGGTGATGTGGTCATGGACATCTCGTACGACGGGCAAGGCTGCTCGATCTCGCAAGCGTCAGCTAGCGTGCTCCACGAGCAACTCGTCGGCGGAACCATCGCCGCAGGCTTATCAATCACCGACGCGTTCCTGGCCCTCATGCAGGGCAGGGGCACCGTCGAGCCCGACGAAGAAATCCTCGGCGACGCGGTCGCGTTTGCCGGAGTCGCGAAGTACCCGGCACGCGTCAAGTGCGCGCTGCTGGCATGGATGGCCTGGAAGGACGCGGTCTCACAGGCCGTCGAACGCCACACCCCGGAGGTAACACCATGACCGAGACCAGCGCTCCACTCGCCAGTGGCGGGAGCATCACACCCGACGACGAGGTTATCGAGGCTCTGAAGGATGTCGTTGATCCCGAGCTCGGGATCAACGTCGTCGACCTCGGGCTGGTCTACGGCGTGTCCGTCGACGACTCCAATATCGCGACCATCGATCTGACCCTCACGTCAGCGGCATGCCCGCTCACCGACGTCATCGAGGACCAGACACGTGCTGCCCTCGACGGCGTCGTCGCCGATTACCGCATCAACTGGGTCTGGATGCCACCGTGGGGGCCAGACAAGATCACTGACGATGGCCGGGAGATGTTGCGCGCGCTCGGGTTCAACCTCTAGCTCACACAAGGGCCACCAACTGGACGGGCCATCACGTTCCCGGGCCGCACTCACGCGCCGCTAGGCAGACTCTGACGCAATCTCCGCCGGGATAGACCGCCAGAAGAATGAGAATGCCACGGTCAGCACCGCGGCTATGAGGGTGTCGATCAAGCGAAAGATCTCGGTGACTCCCAAGGACTCGCCCGCCAGCGAGAGCAGCGATGCGGCGAGCACCGTCACTCCGACCACGGCCACCGCGTACTGCGCCCGGAAGAACGCCACGACGACGAATACACCGACGCTGATGGCAACTGCCACCTCGTACTGCGAGACGGGGGAGCGCCCCAACACAACAGCGACGACAGCGATCCCGATCAATGTGCCGAGCATCCTCGATGCCACCCTCGTGGCTGTCCCAGTGGCGTCGGGGAGGGAGACCCAGGCCACCGTCATCGGGATCCAGTACTCGTGTGGCCACGAGAGCCACTGCCCGATGATCGTGGCCACCATGAACGACAGCGCAAGACGCGTTCCGTGGCGCACGAAGTCATCACGCGTCGTGAGCCGTTCTCGGAGGCGTCTGACGACGCCGGGCCCGGCGGACGCGGGCTCCCCGGCGCGACTCGTCGCAACGCGGACGCCCACGAGCGCGATCACCACGATCTGGATCACCCCGCCGAGGCCGAGCAGCGCACAGCTCTCGAAGGCCCCGACCGGCGTGTCGGGAGCCCCCATGAAGATGGCAAATGCCACCAGCGTCAACACTCCAGCAAGCCGGGCATTCGGTCCCGCGCCGCCCGCGAACCCGCAGCCAAAGCCGAACGCGCCCGCCACGAGCACCCCCACGGTGGTTACGAGGGTCGCATCAGACGAGAGCAGTCCACCCGTAAGGGTTCCCAGCATCACCCAGGCCAATACCCAGAGCTGCGTGAGGATGCGCCGGGGCAGACGCTCGGCTGTGGTGGCAAGTGGGACGAAGAACGCAGCAATGCCGACAGGCACGGCCTGCGCTGAATGACCGGACCAGACACACACGATCATGAGACCCAAGGCCGATGTCGCCACGGCCGCCGGCATGCGCCACGTGAGCATCTCGTACTCGAATGTGGCGACGCCGGCCACGACCTGACGCAGATGGGATGTCACCCCCACATTCTGGAGACTCGCGCACAGCGTCCTGCGCCCGGCTCGCCGTGGAGGCCCATGGCCGACGCCGCTCGATGTCCTCGAGGACGTCACACGGTCGGGAGGACTCAAGCCTGGCGCTTAGAATCGTCCCACTGTGACTATTTCTGCCACCGGCATCGACCTGCGCGCAGGGTCCCGGCTCCTCCTCGGCAATGCCAGCTTCCGCATCGGCCCCGGCGACAAGGTGGGCCTCGTCGGACGCAACGGAGCAGGTAAGACCACCCTCACACGAGTGCTCGCCGGCGAAAGTGAGCCTGCCGCCGGAACCGTCGCCCGCGGTGGCGGCATCGGCTATCTACCCCAGGAGCCGAGCACGGGCGACGGCGATGTGCTCGCGCACGATCGCATTCTCTCCGCGCGCGGGCTCGACGAGGCAGTACGCCGCATGCGTGCGGCGGAACAGCGGATGGCATCCGCCGACGACAGCACTCGCGACAAGGCCATGCGGCGCTATGCCAACGCCGAGGCCGACTTCTCTGCGGCGGGCGGCTACTCGGCCGAATCTGAGGCCGCCGCAATCGCTTCGAGCCTCGGCCTCCCGGAACGCATCCTCGCGCAGACGCTAGACACTCTCTCGGGCGGTCAGCGCCGCCGGGTCGAGCTCGCCCGGATCCTGTTCTCCGGCGCCGACACCTTGCTGCTCGACGAGCCCACCAACCACCTCGACGCGGACTCCATCGTGTGGCTGCGTGAGTTCCTCAAGGCGCACCGCGGCGGTCTCATCGTGATCAGTCACGATGTCGAGTTGCTCGAAGCCACGGTCAACCGCGTGTTCCACCTCGACGCGAACCGTTGCGAGATCGACGTCTACAACATCGGCTGGAAGGCCTATCTGACGCAGCGCGAGACCGACGAACGCCGCCGCAAGCGCGAGCGGTCCAATGTCGAGAAGCAGGCCGCCGTGCTGCTCTCGCAAGCCAATCGAATGCGCGCCACCGCCACCAAGGCCAAGGCCGCACAAGGCATGGCAAAACGAGCAGACAGACTGCTCGGCGGGCTAGAGGCAACACGGCGCACCGACCGTGTCGCCAAACTTCGCTTCCCGACGCCAGCTCCGTGCGGTAAGACGCCACTGCGCGCCGAGGGGCTCTCGAAGTCCTACGGCTCACTCGAGATCTTCACTGACGTCGACCTTGCGATCGACAAGGGCAGCCGCGTCGTGATCCTGGGGCTGAACGGCGCGGGAAAAACCACGCTGCTGCGGATCCTCGCGGGCGTCGACCAGGCAGACACCGGTGAGATCCAGCCCGGACATGGAATGCGCCTTGGCTATTACGCCCAGGAACACGACACACTCGACGCCGATCGCTCGGTTCTGGAGAACATGCGCAGCGCCGCGCCTCACCTGCTGGCCCCCGAGATCCGCAATGTGCTGGGCTCGTTCATGTTCTCGGGTGACTCCGTCGATCAGCCCGCCGGCACACTGTCGGGCGGTGAGAAGACCCGCCTTGCGCTGGCCACCCTCGTGGTGTCTTCGGCCAACGTGCTCCTCCTGGACGAGCCCACGAACAACCTCGATCCGGCGAGCCGTGAGGAGGTGCTCGGGGCGCTGCGCTCCTACGAGGGTGCCATCGTGCTGGTATCCCACGATGAGGGAGCCGTCGAGGCTCTCAACCCCGAGCGCATCCTGCTCCTGCCTGACGGCGTCGAAGACCATTGGAACGCCGACTACGCCGATCTGGTCTCGCTTGCCTGAGGTAGTGAATACTCACCTGATCCACAACTAGGTGAGTGGACGTCCAGATCCTGCGGTGGGCCCCTCTGCGGCCGGGCATCGATGTCTCCCGCTAGGTGTGTCCCAATCTCCGTAGTTCGTACCGGTTGTGCGCGTGCGTCGTGGGCGAGCATCGCCCAATTCCCAAGAGTGAGTATGGGATTCCCCTTGAACGTCTCTACGCCGTTGGTGGCCGGGGTAGAGTTGATCTATTCGTGGATCTTCTCGTGGACTTCCTCGCACCTCAGCAATCATCCGAAAGCCACAGAGATTCACCACATTCCCAGGAGGCAGTCATGGCACCGATCGCCAAAGGTCGACGCATCTCCGGCACGGAGCGTTCCAAGCTCACGACTGAGTTGAAGAAGAAGTACACATCAGGCTCGAGCATCCGCGAACTTGCCGCGGCGAGCGGCCGATCGTACGGCTTCGTGCACAGGCTGCTCCTTGAGTCCGGAGTCACTCTCCGCGGCCGCGGCGGCGCCAATGGCAACAAGCCCAAGGCCAAGGGCAAGGCCAAGTCCTGACACCCTCGGAACCTCCAGATCCCGACCCCTCACTGGTTCCCCAGGCTCCGGCTGACGCTGGGGGTATCCGGGTCTCGTGGTCAGGGCCGTCGGGAGAGCCGATCGTCACCGTCACACTCGATCGGCCCGAGACACGCAACGCCCAGTCTCCCGCCACATGGCGAGCCTTGGCCGCCGTAGGTGAGTCACTGCCGGTGGGCACCAGGGTCGTCATGGTGCGAGCAGCCGGGACGGTGTTCTCCTCCGGGCTCGACCTGAGCACGTTCGCGCCCTCGCCCTCACCCCAGGCCGACAATGAGAACATGCTCGATTCCATCAACGCAGTCGACGATGTGCAGGCAGCTGAGCTCATCAGGGGCTTCCAAGGAGCATTCACCTGGTTGCGCGATCGCGATGACATCATCTCGATCGCGGTGGTCGCAGGGGCTGCCGTAGGGGCGGGCTTCCAACTCGCACTCTCGTGCGACCTGATGATCTGCACCGAAGACGCCCGTTTCTCGATGCGCGAGACCACTCTCGGACTCGTGCCCGACCTCGGCGGCACCCAGCCGCTGGTCAGCACCGTGGGCTACGCGCGCGCATTGGACATCTGCGTCACGGGCCGTTGGGTCGACGCGTCCGAAGCCTTGGCCCTTGGCTTGGCCACGACGGTGGTCGCACCAGAGTCCCTCGACACCACCGTCGACGACCTCGCCGCCACGGTGCTCTCCAAACCCGCCACCGCCGTTCGCGCCACCAAGGCTGTCCTGCGCGCCGCCCTCGACAATGAGGTCGACTCGCAGCGCCGGATTGAGCGCGAGGCCCAGGTGGGGCTCCTGCGGGACATCATCCGAAAGCGATAGTCGAGCTCCGCGCGGATCGGCCGTCGGGCGATCCGCGGCGGGCATGGGAGCATGGCAACGGGCACGACGCGGGCCCGCCGCTGACGTCCCCAGTTCCGCTCTGGAGGTACC
>CAFBPU010000026.1_pt1 | contig 35978 bp, 31 predicted proteins | sample 7269791 | NCBI WGS metagenome assembly CAFBPU01 (sample SAMEA6814154, study PRJEB35770) | freshwater metagenome | biome: Freshwater; feature: Freshwater reservoir; material: water | place: Czech Republic | collected 2017-06-27 | depth 30m m
CCCGGTCAACGGCACCTGGGACAACACCGCACACGCCTGGACCTTCGACTACTCCGCCACGGCGCCGACTGCACCCACCGCCGCTGTTGGTCTTCGCTACAGCTTGATCAGCAACGCGGCCGCCATTACGGGGAACCTCACCATTGGCGGCTCAGTCGCAAGTGCGCCGTGGCCCGGCCCCGCGTTGCTGTGGCCCGGCACGAGTTACACCCCGTCGCCCAGTCCTGTTACTCACTCCACCGGGACCTATCCCATGGCAGCGGCCTACGACGGGTCCCATATGTGGGTGAGCAACTTCGGGTCGAACACCGTCTCGGTGTTCACCCTCGACGGCGCTCTCACCGGAACTTACGGCACGGGGAGCCATCCGTGGGGAGTCGCGTTCGACGGCACTCACATGTGGGTCACCAACCTGTCGTCGGACACTGTCTCCGTGTTCGACCTGAACGGCACCCCAACGGGTACCTACGCCGCGGGCGATGGTCCAACCGGCATCGCGTTCGACGGTAGTCACATGTGGGTGGCCAACCAGAACGATGGCAGCATCTCGGTGTTCAATCCCGACGGCACCCAGATCATCGGGAGCCCCTTCACCACCGGGGGCGCCCCGATGGGGCTCGCATTCGACGGCTCCCACATGTGGATCACCGACCTCGTTACCGACACCGTGACGGTGTTCGACCTCGATGTCCAAGCGGCCGGCAACTATGCAACCGGAAGCGGCCCGGACGGCATCGCCTTCGACGGGACCCACATGTGGGTCGGCAACCAGAACTCGGGAACCGTGTCTGTGTTCAACCTGGACGGCACCCAGGTTTCCGGAAGTCCCTTCGCCATCGGTGCTGGGCCGCAGGGAGACTACGTCGCACTCGCGTTCGATGGATCGAACATGTGGGTCACGGACTTTGAGCGAAATCGTGTGGCCGTGTTCGTGACGACTGGCCCTGGCCTTGGCACCCAGATCGCAGGCGGACCTTTCAGCACTGGTCAGGGTCCGTATGGCCTTGCCTTCGACGGTGCCCACATGTGGGTCGTCAACATCAATTCCGGATCCGTCACAGTCTTCTGATGGGCCCGCGGGCACTGCACGATCGCTGATTCGTGTCGTCACACTCGAGAGTTCGCGATCTTCTCCTCCTGGCGCAACGCCGCCTCGATCTGGTCGGCGCACAGTTGCTCGATCTTGCCGCCGACAAACGGCACCGCGGCCTTGATCGTCATCTCGACAGCGACGAGAGTGCCGCCGCCTCCCGCCGAGAGTCGGAGCGTTCCGGTGATCACGACGGGCGCGCCCGCGAAGGCGACGGTGATCGTGCCGTCGCGGCTGCCATCCGCCGCCGCCGGGCCGAAGGTGCGAGTCTCGGTCAGCGAGATGGTCTCGCCGATCATCGCCTTGGCGTACGAAGGAACATCGGCCGGCAGAGTGCGGCTGGACACCACGTCGGCGCCTCCGCCGTGTGTGGGTGTGACGGACACCGTGACGTCGGTGCCCCCGGTTGCTGTGGCCACGTCGTTGACATACGACTCGTCGGTCACCAGGGAGTAGGCGGTCACAAGATCGGTTGCGATGTCGAGCTGGGCTGTCAGGGACTTGGCCACGTCGGGATCCTCCGGTTCGTCCACGGTCGGACCCCCAGGATGCCGCATCGGACTGCCGCACGCCGCCCCGAGTGATCGATGGCCGGTCTAGGGTGATCAAGGAGGCACAACCACGTGCGTCCGGTGAGTGCGACGAGGTGGCCACGCGTGTCCGAACCGACGAACACCGCGGTGGGCGAGGGCGCTGGCGATGGTGCCAGCGCACGCCCAGGGCAGGAGCCCCCGTCGACGGGCTCGCGACCCACGCGCGCATCGGGCCAGCTCGAGGATGCCAAAAGCCAACTGCTGGCCCGCGCGGTCGTCACCGTCGATGGAGCCGCGCACGGGCCTGACCTCGACGTCCTCGTCTCGGGCTACTACCGACACACCGCGCCCGAGGATCTCGTCGGCCGTGATCCGGTCGATGTGCTCGGAGCCGTCATCAGTCACCGCCGTGCCGCACAGACTCGGCCGCAGGGCACCGCGGTCGTTCACGCCTTCACGCCGACGATCGAGGGCCACGGCTGGACCTCCGGTCACTCGGTGCTGGAGATCGTCACGGACGACATGCCCTTCCTCGTCGACTCCGTGACCTCCTCGCTCGGGCTGCAAGGTCGCGCCGTCCACGTAGTGGTTCATCCGCAGTTCGCCGTGCGCCGTGATGTCGCGGGCACCCTGAGCGAGGTGCTCGCCGTCGCTGACGAGGACGCGGAGCTGCCCACCGGCTCAACCCTTGAGTCCTGGATGCACGTCGAGATCGACCGTGAGACCGACCTCGCCGATCTGCGCGCGATCGAGGTCGAGATTCAGCGTGTCCTACGCGATGTGCGCGAGGCCGTCGAGGACTGGCCCAGGATGGTAGCGATCGCGCGGCGCGAGGCGGACGCCCTTGAGGCGACCGCACCTGCCAGCGTCGACCCCGGCGAGGTCGCGGAGTCGATCGGCCTGTTGCGGTGGCTTGCCGACGATCGCTTCACCTTCCTGGGCTACCGCGAGTACGTCCTGTCGGCCGATGGTGATGCGCTCGATGCCGTTCCGGGCACGGGTCTGGGGATCATGCGCTCGGATCCCGAGGTATCCCAACGCTTTTCGAGCCTCCCCATCGAGGCGCGAGCCCTTGCGCGCGAGCCGCATGTCCTCGTGCTGACCAAGGCGAACACTCGTTCGACGGTGCACCGCGGCGTCTACCTCGATTACGTGGGCGTCAAGGTGTTCGACGCCGACGGCGTGGTCACCGGTGAACGACGCTTCCTTGGGCTCTACTCCTCGACCGCGTACACGCAGTCGGTCTTGACCATTCCGATTTTGCGACGTACGGCCAGCCAGGTTCTCGAACGTACGGGATTCCGGGTCGACGGCCATTCCTACAAGGATGTGCTGCAGGTACTGGAGACCTACCCGCGCGACGAGATCTTTCAGATCGACGTCGACGAACTCACCGAGACGGCACTCGCAGTCCTTCGTTTGCAGGAGCGCCGCCAGACACGCTTGTTCATGCGCCGCGACCGTTACGGCCGCTTTGCATCCTGCATGGTCTACCTGCCGCGTGATCGCTATACGACCACGGTGCGGTTGCGCATGGCCGATGTTCTCGAGGAGGCGTTCGGCTCCGACCTCCTCGACTACTCAGCACGTGTTTCCGAATCGATGCTCGCGCGGCTGCACTTCGTCGTACGCATGAGGCCTGGCTATGTGCTGCCAGTTGTCGACCACGAGGCCCTCGAGGCCCTGCTCGTGGCGGCCACGCGCTCGTGGGACGACGAGTTCGCAGAGGCACTCATTGACCAGTGCGGTGAGGAGGAAGCTGCCGCGCTGATCAAGCTCTATGGTGACGCGTTCCCCGAGGCGTACAAGGAGGATTTCAGTGCGCGCGCCGGTGTAGCAGACCTCCGCCAGCTCGAGGCATTGGCGGGTGAGACCTCCGTCGCACTCAATCTTTACGAGCCGCACACCGCATCAGCGGGCGAGCGTCGTTTCAAGATCTACCGACGTGGTGGGGCGATCTCGCTCTCGACAGTTCTTCCGGTGCTGCAGCACATGGGTGTCGAGGTGGTCGACGAGCGGCCGTATGAGATCGAACGAACTGGTTCGTCGCTATGGGTCTACGACTTCGGCCTGCGATTCGCCGCCGGGCAGTCCGTCGATCTCGACACCCTCAAACTACGCTTCCAGGACGCGTTCTTCGCCGCGTGGAGTGGGCGATGTGAGGCCGACGGGTTCAACACCTTGGTGGTGGCCGCTGGTCTCACCTGGCGTCAGGCCATGGTCCTGCGCGCCTACTCCCGCTACCTGCGTCAGGCCGGAACGGCATTCGGCCAGTCATATCTCGAGTCGTGCTTCGTCGCCAACGTGCCGATGGCCAGGCAGCTCGTGCGGATCTTCGAGGCTCGGTTCGACCCGTCGCTCATCGGCGACCGCGACGTGCTCACAGAGAAGCTGGTCGGTGACGCAGCTGCCTCACTCGAGAACGTGGAGAGCCTGGATCACGACCGCATCCTTCGCTCGTTCCTGGCACTCGTCGGGGCGACCACTCGGACGAGTTACTTCCAGAGCGATCCTCACGGCGACGCCAAGCCGTACGTCGCCTTCAAGCTCGATCCCGCACTGGTGCCCGATCTCCCGGCGCCGCGTCCGACCTTCGAGATCTGGGTGTATAGCCCACGCGTCGAAGGGGTTCATCTGCGCTTCGGTGCCGTGGCGCGAGGCGGCCTTCGCTGGTCGGATCGCCGCGAGGATTTCCGCACCGAGGTACTCGGGCTGGTGAAGGCCCAGATGGTGAAGAACGCCGTGATCGTGCCGGTCGGCGCGAAGGGGGGATTCTTCGTAAAGCTGTCACCCGATGCGTCGCTGGATCGCGAAGGCTGGCTCGCGGAGGGCATCGCGTGCTACCGGATTTTCGTCGCGGCCCTGCTCGACCTCACGGACAACCTCGTGGCGGGCGAGGTCGTACCGCCCGGCTCGGTGGTGCGTCACGACGGCGACGACCCCTACCTGGTCGTCGCCGCCGACAAGGGCACGGCGACCTTCAGTGATATCGCCAATGAGATCGCCTTGTCTTGCGGCTTCTGGCTCGGTGACGCCTTCGCCTCAGGAGGGTCGGTCGGATACGACCACAAGGCGATGGGCATCACGGCTCGGGGAGCGTGGGAGTCGGTGAAGCGCCACTTCCGCGAACTCGGCCATGACACTACGTCGCAGGACTTCACCGTTGTCGGGGTGGGGGACATGAGCGGCGATGTCTTCGGCAATGGCATGGTCCTGTCCGAGCACATCCGGCTTGTCGCCGCATTTGACCATCGTCACGTGTTCCTCGACCCGAACCCCGACGCCGCGACATCTTTCGCGGAGCGCCGACGCCTCTTCGATCTCCCGAGGTCGAGCTGGGCCGACTACGCCCCCGAGCTGATCAGTGACGGTGGGGGCGTATTTGCGCGCACTTCCAAGTCGATCACGCTGAGCCCGCAGATGCGCGCCGTTCTGGGGATCGACGAACACATCGAGCGCCTCACTCCTGCCGAGGTCATGAGAGCTATCTTGGCCGCGCCCGTCGACCTGCTCTGGAACGGCGGGATTGGCACGTACGTCAAGGCATCGCGCGAATCGAGCACCGATGTGGGCGACAAGGCCAATGACGCGATCAGGATCGACGGCAATTCGTTGCGCTGCCGCGTGGTGGGTGAGGGAGGCAATCTCGGCATGACCCAGCTCGGGCGCATCGAGGCCGCACGCACGGGAATCCGTCTCAACACCGATGCCATCGACAACTCGGCCGGCGTCGACACCTCCGACCATGAGGTCAACATCAAGATCCTGCTCGATCAGGTGGTGCGGGATGGAGATCTGACCTTCAAGCAGCGCAACGTCTTGCTGGCCCAGATGACCGACGAGGTGGGCGATCTCGTTCTCCGCGACAACTACGAGCAGAACATCGCCCTTGGCAACGCGCGCGTGCAGTCTCACTCACTGCTCCCGGTGCACCAGCGCTTCATGCGCAACCTCGAGGGCCGCGGGAAGCTCGACCGCGCACTGGAGTACCTGCCGACTGACGCTGAGATCGACACGCGCCGCAGTCTGGGCGAGGGGCTCACATCCCCCGAGTTCGCCGTCCTATTGGCCTACTCCAAGCTCACCCTCACCGAGGAGCTACTGACGACTGCGCTCGCCGACGAACCCTGGTTCGCGCGGGACCTGCGCGCCTACTTCCCGCGCGAGATCATTCAGCGTTACGAACCGATCCTGGGAACGCACCCGCTCCGCCGCGAGATCATCACCACCGTCGTGGTCAACGACATGGTCAACCGTGGGGGAGTCACATTCGCCTTCCGTGCCGGCGAGGAGACGGGCGCCGGGCCCGTCGAGATCGCACGCGCGTATGCCGTGGCGCGTGAGGTGTTCGCTCTGCCGGCCTTCTGGTCTCGGGTCGAGTCGCTCGACAACAGCGTTCCGACCGAGGCCCAATCTGCGGTGTTCCTGGAGTCGCGCCGGCTCCTGGACCGCGCAACCCGATGGATGCTCACAACTCGTGGCGGCACTGTCGACGTCGGCGCTGAGATCGAGAGGTTTCGCGGTGAGGTCGCGCGTGTGGCTCCGCTGGTGGGCGAGATGCTCGTGGGCGTCGAGCGATCTCGTTTCGTGGCGCGGGTCGATGAACTGGAGGCGCTCGGCGTTCCTCGCGACCTCGCGCTCGAGTGCGGTGCCCTGCTCGACGCGTTCGCACTCCTCGACATCGTCGAGGTCGCCCAGGGTGCGGACGCCGATTCGGCCGACGTCGCCCGGGTCTATTTCGTGTTGTCGGAGAGGTACGACGTCGACCGCATGCTCACCCGGATCACCCAGCTCTCACGGGAGGACCGCTGGAGTGCGCTGGCCCGCGCCGCCCTTCGCTCGGATCTCTACGCGGCCCTCGTCGACCTCACTCGCACCGTGATCGAGTCGACGCCGGGTCTGCCCGACCCGCTTGGGCGGGTGCTGACATGGGAGGGGAACCAGGCTGAGGGCCTCGCTCGAGCCCGAGCCACCCTCGATGAGATCGCAGCCCTCGAGCAGTTCGATCTCGCGACCCTCTCGGTGGCGCTCCGGACAATCCGCACGTTGGTGCGCCAAGGCTCCTGATCCGCTGGGGAGGGGAGTAAGCCAGCCTGGGGCGCGGGTGCGCATGGCCTGCAGTACCTAACCGATAGTGCCTACCCGGCGGTGTCGAGGCCCGGCAGGCTCGGCTTGTAGGAGTAGGACGCACTGCGCGAGTGTGCGAACTCGAAGATCCCCAGGCCTGGCGTGCCCTCCCAATCGAAGGACGCGAGCCGATCGGTGAGCGCGGTGTCGGTGGTCTTGGGCGATACCGACCCATCGAGCGGATAGACGTCGTACTCAACGTGATCGAGGCCCATGGGCTTGCCATGGTGGCCGCCGTATCCACCACCGGACATGTAGGCGCCCCGGGACGACGCATCGACGGCGATCCGGTACAGCGTTCCGCCGGCCGAGGTCACCTCGAGCCTGCCCGATCTGAGATCAAGGCCATCGTCGAACTCGAGAAGGTGCCTGACATCGACGATGTCGTCGAGTGAGCCGTCCTCGTGCATCACCGCGCCCTCGAGCAACAGGCGTCCGCCCTCGCGGTTCTCCACGAGCAGGAAGCCGACCGAGCGGTCCGGGAATTGTGCCTGGTACCAAATGTGGAGCCCTTGTCCCCCTGAGAGGGTGCGGACCCCGCGTGACCTGTCGCGCTGGCCGTACCACCTCTCGACGCTCTGCTCCACCCCGTCGATCGTGAGGGTTCCGGTGTAGCGGCCCGACTGGATCAGGTGCTCGAAGGACGACGGGTTTCCGTCCGCGTTCGTCACGGCCACGTCACCGGCCCACGGCGAGGTTCGTGCGTGCCAGGTGAGATCGAACGCCATGCCGGTCGGGTTTGGCCCCAGGGTCAGATGCCAGGTGGTCATGGGCTCCACGACGCGGAAGCGGAACGGGCCGCCCCCGGTGCCATCAGTGGCGCTGAGTTGGGTCGAGTAGCGCACGTTGCGCTGCTCGGTCTCGGTGACGAGGATCGCGAACCCGTCGACGGTGTCCTTGTTCGGGTAGATCCCGAAGCCGAACACGATCGACGGTGAGACACCGGCTGTCGGGTGCATGTTGAACACGAAGCGGTCGAAGAACTTCTCGGGCAGGCCTGGGGTTCCAGGCGCGACCAACTCGTCTCGGAAGTTCGTGGTCATCGGGTCTCCTCGGCGGGATTCGGGTCGGGGTCGGGTTCGGGGTCAGGGTCGGGGTCGGGTTGCGGCGGCGGCGCAAGTCCTGCGGTGTGGTGTGCGGCCTCGAGGAAGGACTGCACCAGTGCCTGTTCCCTGTAGTACGGGTCGCCCACGCCGCGTACCGCTCGCCTGCGGCCGTATTCGAAGAGAACTGCCAGCTTCCAGAGTGCGAGTGCGCAGTACCAGTCGAGGTTGCTCAGGTCGCTACCTGTCGCGGCTGCGTAGCGATCGGCGAGCTCCTGGCGCGTTGGGTATCCCGGTTCGAGCATCGCGGTGCCGAATGCTGCGGCGGGGGTCAGCGGCGTCTCAGCCTCGGGCACTGAGGCGAGGAAATAGCCGAGGTCGAAGAGGGGGTCGCCGATAGTCGCAAGCTCCCAATCCAGGACGGCGGCAATCCTCCCTGGCACATCGGGTTCGAAGACGACGTTGCCGATGCGGTAGTCGTTGTGGATGATCGCCGCGCCCGATTCCGCAGGGACGTTGGCCCCGAGCCAGGCATCGATGACGGCGAAATGCGCAGGCGGTGCCCCATCGTCGCCGGCGATGAGCTGGCCCATCCGGCGAAGGTGCCGCGCGTTGAATCCATCCGGGCGACCGATGTCCGACAGTCCGACTGCTTTCCAGTCGACGGTATGCAGGACCGCGAGCGTGTCGATGAGTGCCTCGCCGATCTGACGCCTGCCGTCGGTGGTGTCGAGGGGGGAGGGAGTCAGGGTCGTCAGGACCGGACCGGCGGCGAAGGTCATCACGTAGAACGGAACGTCGATGACCTCACCGGCCTCGGCGGTTGCGAGCACGGTGGCGACGGGCACTCCCGTCCCGGCCAGTGCCGTGACGAGGCGGGCTTCGCGCAGCATGTCGTGCGCGCCGACGGGTGTGGGCGGTGGCGGAGGACGACGGACGACCACCTCTCGCACGCCGTCGCTCACGAGGTAGGTGAGGTTCGAATGCCCGTCGCCGATCGCGCGGGCAGTCACGGTGCCGTGGCAGATACCGCGATCTGTCAGGAATCGCTCAAGTCGAGACAGCGTCTCGGGGGTCCAGTCCCAGGTCATCGTGCTCTCATGCCCCGATGAACTTGGGGGTTCGCTTGGCCTTGAAGGAGTCGAGTGCCTCACGCATGTCCGCAGTGGTCGACAGGAGTGCCTGTCCACGATTCTCCAGCTCTAGTGCGGCCGCATATGAGGTGATCTCCTGGTTGCGCTGGATCGCGCGCTTGGACATCCGGACGCCGCCCGGTGAGTTCTGCGCGATGAGCGTGGCCATGGCGATGGCCTCGTTCATGAGCTCGTCACTGGCGACGACGCGATTGGCGAGACCGATCTCGACTGCCTCGTCGGCGCCCACGAGCCTTCCGGTGAAGCCGATTTCCGCAGCCCGTCCGCTGCCCACAAGGCGGGTGAGGTTGTAGGACGTGCCGAGTTCACCCATCGACAGGCCCACCTTGATGAACGCGGCACCGAAGAGGGCAGTCGGGGCTACGAGCCGGATGTCCGCGGCAAGTGCCAGCGAGAGCCCGCCGCCGGTGGCGGCGCCATGGATCGCCCCGATCACGGGGAAGGGCAGGTGTCGGATTGCCGCCATTCCACTCGCGGCCGTCTCCTGGAACTTGAGGAAGTCGCGAACGCCCATCCGCGTGATCACCTCAATCTCGTCGAGGTCGAAGCCCGCGCAGAATGCGCGCTCGCCGGCACCTGTGACGATCAGCGCGCGAACATCGCTGTCGCGGAGGGCGCGTGCTGCGATGTTGTACTCGGTGAACATCCGCACGGTCTGCGAGTTCATGCGGTCGGGCCGGTTGTTGCGCAGTACCGCAATATCGCCGTCGAGAACCTCGAGCGAGAGCGTCTCGAGTTCGGGTATCACCAAGGTCGCCATGAAGGCTCCTGTCGGGCCGGGGGTGGTCGTGGGGCAGGGTGCGATGTGCGCGAGGGCGACACCGTCGCGGGAGACTACTTGCCGGTGAACACTGGCTTGCGCTTCTCCTTGAAGGCCGCAAGCGCCTCGGGCATGTCGGCGCTGCGGGTGAGCAGGGCCTGTCCGCGGTTCTCCAATTCCAGTGCTGCGGCGTACGAAGAGATCTCCATATTCGCCTGCAGCGCTCTCTTCGAGAGCTGAACACCACCGGGTGAATTGGCGACGATCGACTCTGCCAAGGAAACGGCCGCGTCCATCAGGTCGCTGTCGTCGTGGACGGCATTGACCAGTCCGATGCGACCGGCCTCCTCGGCCAACACGAAGCGCCCGGTGAAGCAGATCTCGCTGGCCAACGCCGGGCCGATCAATCGGGTCAGGAGCCAGGAGACGCCGAGGTCGCCAGCGGAGAGTCCGATGCGCACGAACGCTGCGTTGAACTTGGCCGAGGTCGAGGCGAGTCGGATGTCTGCGGCGAGGGACAGTGAGAGACCGCCGCCCGCGGCCGGGCCGTTGACGGCCGCGATGACCGGAACCCGCATGCCGCGGATCGCGATCAGTGAGCGCGCAGCGCGCTCCTGCTGATCGAGGAATCCGAGTGCCCCGAGGTTCGGGAGGTCGTCGGCGTCGGCGAGGTCGAATCCTGCGCAGAAGGCCTTACCGGCTCCGGTCATGATCACGACGCGACACTCGTCGTCGGCGTCAAGTAGCTGAGCCACGTGCTCGAACTCGCGGAACATGGTGTGGGTCATCGCGTTGTAGCGATCCGGACGATTCAACGTCACGACGGCGACCCCGGGTGAGGCTTCGTGAAGCAGGAGGGTCTCGTACTCGTGGTTCAAATCCATGGAGTGTCCTTGACGTCGCCGGGTGGGTGAGAAGTCGGTGCCCTATGCGGGTGTGGTCGTGGTGGTCGCACCGAGGTGCGCGGCGCCCAGCAGCGCTTCGCGCATCGAGTCGAGCTCGGCGGGCAGCAGCCCCCCGGCATTCACCAGATAGTCGGTGGCGGAGCCGTAGACGTCATCTACGTGGCTCAGTGCTGCTTCCATTGCGATGGCCGGTGTCTCGAATAGCACTCGTGCCACCTCGGCCGAGACGCCCGCCTCGCGGAACATCTCACCGAAGTCATGGACTCGATTGGGGCGCAGAATCCCCGTGAGCGTGTAGTCGGCGACCACCGTCGCTCGAGGCACCCCGAGCGCCTCCAGGATCAGCGCGATCAACAGCCCTGTGCGGTCCTTTCCCGCGGAGCAGTGCACCAGGACGGGGAGGTTGTCGGCGGTCGCGATGATGCGGCACGCGGTGGCGAAGACACCGGCTCGACGATCGAGGCACTCGCGATAGAAGGCCGCCATGTCGTCTGCGTCGAACTTGGTACGGGCACCTGAGAGTAGTTGGCCGACATAGTGCGTGTCCGTTCCTTCTCCCCCTTCCGGGATCGGGAGGTACACCACGCGTGCCCCGGTGGCGGAGGTCCACGCCGAGGGGGTTCGCTCGACCTCGGTGTCCGAGCGAAGATCGATCAGGGTGAGCACGCCGAGCGCGCGCAGCTCCTCGGCGTTGACGTCGCTCCAGATCGAATGCACGGAGGCTGCGCCCGCGTGGGCGAGCACCTCGGAGCGCAGCAGACGTCCCGATGCGATGGTGCGGCCGTCGGTGGTGGCGATCCCTCCGACGTCACGCAGGTTCGAGGTCCCCGGGATCGGGATTCGCGTCCCTGACAGATCAATCACAGAGGGTTCCTCGTTCGCTGGCGACGCCGGTGATCCCTGAGCCGCGATCGTGGCTGTGTGCAGTCCGTCGGTCCGGGCGGGAGGCTCCGGGGAGCCTTCCCTAAGATTAGAAGCCTTACTAGGCTAGGTCAACCATTAAATGGTATGACCGAAATAGTCGAGATCGGACAGCAGGAGTTCGCATGAAGCAGGCGTGGGCGTGACGTGTCTACGGGGCGTGAGGTGATGAACCCGAGCCGCATCGTGGTCGTCGGCGCATCCCTCGCGGGTCTGCGCGCCGTCGAGACTGCCCGGCGTGAGGGCTTCACCGGCTCCCTGGTGCTGGTGGGAGGTGAGGACTTCCTGCCCTATGACCGCCCGCCGCTGTCGAAGGAACTCATCGACGGTAGCGGCTCCACCTCGGTGCCCTACCTCCCGGGAGTTCACGATCTCAGTGACCGGCTCTCGGTGGATCTCAGGCTCGGCACGTGGGCCACAGCGGTGGTGCCGGACGATCGACGCATCGAACTCGGCAACGGCGAGTCGCTCGAATACGACGCGCTCGTCGTGGCTACCGGCGCGAGTGCCCGCACGTTACCTGGCACCGATCACCTGAGGGGCGTGCACACACTGCGCACGGCAAACGACACACACGTCATCCGCGAGGCCCTCGACTCCGGTGCCAGGACAGTTGTCATCGGGGCAGGCTTCATCGGATCCGAGGTGGCGTCCGCAGCGCGCAAGCGGGGGCTTGAGGTGACCATCGTCGAGGCGCTGCCGACGCCATTGGTTCGGGCAGTGGGCCATACCGCGGGCGCTGCACTCAGCGCGCTGCATACGAGATTCGGAACCGATCTTCGCGTGAACGCGAGTGTCGCTCGTGTCGAAGGCACTGATCACGTCACGGGTGTGCGCATGTCCGACGGCGAGGTGATCCCGGCAGATCTCGTCATCGTGGGGATCGGCGCGACACCCTCGACTCAGTGGCTGCAGTCATCCGGCTTGCTCCTCGATGACGGGCTGGTCACCGATGAGTTTCTTCGTGCCGCGCCGCGGATCTGGGCTGCAGGTGACGTGGCCCGCTGGTCGAGCCCGGACTTCGGCCGGATGCTGCGCCTCGAGCACTGGAGCAATGCAGGTGATCAGGGTGCACATGCGATGCGCAACGTCCTGTCCGATACGCCCACGTCCTACCGCCACATCCCGTACTTCTGGTCCGAGTGGTACGGCAACTGGATCCAGTTCGCCGGGCTGCCCGCCGGGGAGCCACTCGTGGTTGCGGGTGGTTGGGACGAACCGGCCTTCACAGCTCTCTACCGCGACGACGACCGGCTCATCGGAGTGCTGACCCTCAACAGGCGCGGGGACATCATGAAGTACCGGGCGAAGATTGCCGCCCGCACGTCGTGGGACGACGCACTCGCCTTCGCGGCGACGCGCAAGCCCACCGACCTGCCTACTCCCTAGCCCGCATTGCGCTGGGGATCGAAGCCGTTCATCGTCAGCACGGTACGGAGTGCCTCGCCCGATTGCTGGGCCCGTACCACCTCATTGATATCGGCGAGATCGGCAGTGCCGGAGATCAGGCGATCGATCGGCAGGCGACCGGTACGCCAGAGCCTCACCAGCAGTGGCAGATCCCGGTGCATACTGATGCCGCCATGGAAGCTGCCGGTCAACTTCTTGTCGTCGTGGAAGACCTCATAGGCCGAGATCGCAACCTGCTGATCGGGTCGCCCGGCGCCGACGACGGTGACGGTGCCACCTCTTCGCGCGGCCTTCCAGGCGGCCTCGACGGTGGGGGGAGCCCCGACCGCGTCGATCACGACATCGAAGTCGCGCACGGCGGTGGCGAGCTCGTCGGGTGCGACGGCTCGCGTGGCCCCGAGTGTCAGGGCGAGATCGCGTCGAGCCTGCATGGGATCGATTGCCACTAGTTCCGCGGCACCGGCGACCATGGCGCCCATGATCGCGCTGAGCCCGACGGCGCCGCAGCCGATGACGGCGACGTTGTCGCCCGGCTGCACGTTCGCACTCTTCAGTGCAGCACCTGCGCCGGTGGGCACAGCGCAGCCGAGCAGTGCCGCGATGTGGAAGGGCACATCGTCATCGACTCGCACGACCGCGTTGGAGGGCACCACGGTGCGCTCGGCGAAGGTCGCGGTGTTCATCCCCTGGAATACCGGCTTCCCAGCCGACCACAGGCGTTGGGGACGAGTGTCTGGTTCGCCTGCGCGTTGGCTCGCGGACGAGCGTCGATTCGCGCAGAGGTACTCGTCACCGCGCACGCACGGAACGCACGTGCGGCACGGAGGAACCCACACGACGATCACGTGGTCGCCGACCGCGACCGAGGTGACGGACTCCCCGATCTGCGCGACGACCCCCGCACCCTCATGCCCCAGGACCACTGGGGTTGGTTGGCCGAATGTCGTGGTGAGTGAGAGATCGGAGGCGCACACTCCTGCGGCGCGCAACTCGACGACAACGTCGTTCGGGCCCGGTTCAGCAAGGTCGACGCTGGAGATCTCGAATGTGGTTCCGGGCTCCCACAGAACTGCTGCCCTCATGGTGCTTCTCGATTCCCTAGCGTGTCTGCAGGTGAACGGACGTGTAGGACATGTACTGGGCCAGGCCCTCGGGTCCGAACTCGGTCCCGAGTCCGCTGTCCTTGTGGCCGCTGAAGGGGGCGGCCGCGTTCGACCCGTAGTGGTTGATCCCGATGTTGCCGCTGTCGATACGGCTGGCCACCGCCACCGCCCGGTCGATGTCGCGGCTGAAGATGGCGCCGGCGAGACCGTAGGGGGAGTCGTTGGTCTGGGCCACGGCGTCGTCGATGTCGGTGTAGGGCAGTACCGACAGGACGGGTCCGAAGATCTCTTCGCGAGCGATGCGCATCCCGGGGGTGACATCGCGGAAGACCGTGGGCTGCACGAAGTATCCGCGCGAGAACTCCGTGGCCGCGCCACCTCCGACTACGGCCTTGGCACCTTCGGACCGCCCGATGTCGAGGTAGTCGAGAACTCGGGTCCGCTGGGTGGCCGAGACGAGCGGGCCGAAGAAGGTCGTGGGGTCGAACGGGTCGCCCATGGGGGCTGAACTGACGACGTCGGAGACGAGATCGACGACCCTGTCGTACTGGTTGGCGGGCACGAGAAGTCGCGTGCATGCCTTGCAGGTCTGTCCTGTGTTGCGCATCGCCACGCGAAGGATGTTGGCGGCCAGCATGTCGAGGTCGGCATCCTCGAGCACGATGGCGGCCGACTTGCCGCCGAGTTCGAGCGTCACCGGTCGCAGGCGTTCGCCGCACGCGGCACCGATGGACCGGCCGGCGAGGGTCGATCCGGTGAAGGAGATCTTGTCGACGTCGGGATGCTCGACGAGAGCCACCCCGGCGTCGTTGCCGCCGGTCACGAGGTTGATGACGCCAGGCGGGAAGCCAGCCGCGGTGACCGCGTCCATGAGAAGCCGGGCCGCCATGGGCGTCTGGGGTGCCGGCTTGAGGACCGTGGTGCACCCGGCCAGCAGGGCAGGGCCGAGCTTGATGATCATCAGGCCCAGTGGGAAGTTCCAGGGCGTGATGAGCCCGGCGACCCCCAGGGGCCTGCGCTGCACGAGGGAACTGCCGGGCGACATCGGGTTCGGGCGGATGTCGTTACGGGTGAGTTCGTGCTCGAGATCGGCGACGAGCCGAAGGTGTGCCGCGGCATGGCTCGGCGCCGACGCGGTCTCGGAGATCGGGGTCCCATTCTCGGTCGTGATCACCCTGGTGAGTTCTTTGCCGATCGCCTCGATCTCGTCGGCGAACTTCCTGATCAGCGTGGCGCGGGCCGAGGGCGGAGTGCTGGCCCACCCGTGCTGTGCGCGTCGGGCGGCGGCTACAGCGGAGTCGATGTCGTGGGAGTCCCCCGAGGGGACATGTGCCCACACCTCTTCGGTGGTGGGGTTCACTACCTCGAGCTGGCCCACGCCATGGGCCGGGCGCCAGCGGCCGTCGATGTAGAGGTCGTCGTGGATCGGCGGCATCGGATCCCTCTCCTGTGCGAGCGCGATGGCCCTGTGACATTCTCGCGCGGGAACATTCTCGACGGTGGCGCAGTCAGTCACGGTTCCAGCGACTCAGGTGATGCTCGCGCTAGTCGGCGAAGCATACTCAAAGATCAGTCCAATTGATATGGTCGGACCCATGGTCGTCAGGCTGCCCGCGACGTCGGGCTCACTGGCGAACGGTTGAACGGAGAACGCAATGACGGACATCGCGGGGGCATCCTCGGTCGACCTGATGGACCTGGGCCCCTTCATCGCTGGCACCGAGAACGAACTCTTCGCGCAGCTGCGAGAGTCCGACCCGGTGCACTGGAACGACGAGCCCGCCGGCCCGGGGTTCTGGTCGTTGACGCGTTACCAGGATGTCCTCGATGCGATCAACGACCCCGTCACCTTCATCAACGGTGACGGCACGCAGATCCTGAGCCGCAAGGTGGAGGGCAAGACCAGCACGGTTCACAACACCGACCCCCCGAGGCACACGGCCCTTCGTCGTCTGGTCACTCCACACCTGAGGGCTGTGGAGATCCGCCAATGGCAGACGATGATTGACGCGGCCGTCGAGGAGATCCTCGACTCCGTCGAGGGATCCGATGAGGTCGAACTGGTCAACACGGTGTCGGCTCTGCTGCCGATCCGAGTGCTCGGCCAGGTGCTCGGCGTCCCGCGTGAGGACTGCCCCAAACTCCTCGACTGGACCAACCGCGTGGTCTCGGACGACCCGGAGTTCATGACGAGGCCGGACGAGAAGGAACGCGCTCGAGGTGAACTCTTCGACTTCTTCCGCGTCCTGACCGAGCAGCGTCGGGTCGAGCCGCGCAACGACATCATCTCCAAGCTCGCGCACGCCACACTCGACGGCGAGCCGCTGGGGTGGGACGACCTCGCGGCCTATTACTTCGTCCTGGTGGGCGCGGGCAACGAGACCACTCGCAACCTCATCACGGGCACGATCTTGGCCTTCGAGGAGTTTCCCGATGAGCTCGAGAAGCTCCGGGCGGACCACTCACTCATCCGTCCGGCGATCGAGGAGATGTTGCGCTACGTCACCCCGATCCGCGCTATGCGCAGGACCGCCACCGCGGATGTCGAGATCCAGGGACGCTCGATCAGCAAGGGCGACAAGGTCGTGCTGTGGTTCCAGTCGGCGAACCGTGATCCGCGCGTGTTCAGCGATCCCGATGTCGTCCGCATCGATCGCGCACTGAACGACCATGTCGGCTTCGGCTGGGGCATTCACGCCTGCATGGGTTCTCATCTGGCAAGGGCCGAGGTGACGACGTTCTTCGAGAAGATCCTCGAGCGCGGGATGTGGTGTCACCCGAGCGGCCCCGTCGAGCGCCTGCACACCAACCAGTTCAATGCCTTCAAGCGGCTCCCGGTTAGGGTGGAGCACCGCTGAGTCCATATCGATAAGTGCGACGTGGAATCAGGTGTTGCCGAGGTCTGTGTGAAAGGGAATCTGATGAAGATCGTCGTCGACTGGGACCTCTGCGAGGGTCACGGCCAGTGTGAGTTCGCCGCCCCCGATGTCTTCCAGATCGGCGACGACGGGAATCTTCAGTTCAACGAGACGCCGGACGAGTCCGAGCGCTCGAATGTCGAGCAGGCAGTGCGTCGATGTCCGACGAGAGCGCTCACACTCCTCGAAGACTGATGATCAGATGCGGTGCAGGCCTGCGCCGCCACCCCAGTGGGGCGGCAGGAGCTCCATCGCCTTGCCAGGTGCGGTGATCTGGTCGTAGACCTCGTCGGCGACACCGGCGAGATCGTAGAAGCCCTCGGCGAGGAGTGCATCCCACGTGCCGGCTGCCTTCGCGATGGGCGCGATGAAGTCGGTGTAGTAGACCCGGGCGCCCGCGAGGATCTTGTCCCGCTCGGTCATGGCCGCGATCTGCGGGTAGAGCCGTGAGGCAGCCGCCTCGGCGCTCTGCGTGAGGGATACCAGCCCGGCTTCATCGAGGAGTACGAGGTCGGACATGGGGGTCTGCTCGGTCGCCTTGAGGTAGACGGCGTAACCGGTGAGTCCCTTGAGATAGTTCGCCGGAGTCGTGAACATCGTGCCGATGTCGACCAGCGTCTTCTCGATCTCCTCGCCGCTCTCGAAGAACATGACGCTCGTGACTGCGTAGGGCAGATCCGACACGTGGGTGGCCCAGGGGTACTCGGTGTCGTTGAGGACATGGTCGCGTACGAGCATCCATCCGCCCCCGGGAAGCGGGTAGGGGCCGGAGTCCGCGACACCGCACCGGTTGTCGAAGTGGAGGAGGAACGAGGTGATACCCGTGCCACCGTTGAACTTCTGGAACATTCGACGCTGGTCGCGGTCGGTGATGACGGTCTTCTCGGCCTGGAAACGCTCGAGCCAGTGATTCTCCAGGATCGCCGCGGTGTAGTTGCGGCTTGCGGTGAACATGGCGCCCTGGTCGGCCCACATACCCCGATAGAGGCGCCGGGTGAACTGCATGGCTGCTGAGAGGTCTTCGGTTCGGTAGCTGGTGTCGTGCTTGCCGAGCGCGATCGCGATACCGCGACCGAGTGCCGTGGGTACGCCCGAGGACCAGATGTGCAGCGGGTTGACCTTGGTGCCGATCTCCTTGCGCGCGACCGAGCCGACCTCGCGCAGGCCGTCAACTCCGACGCTCTCGGTGATCATGCGGTGCCAGCGAGGGTGGAGGCGCCACTGCATGTAGACACCGAGCAGTTCGTACTCCTGACGAGGGATCAGGCCCGACTCACCCTCGCTGATCCGGGCCACGAGGATGTCCCAGACGTTCCATCCGTAGTAGTCGAGCAGGTCGTTGACCTCGGCCGTGCTGAGATCACGGTTGAGTGACTCGTCGCTGAGGGTCAGCACCTCGGTCTGCATGCGCGACTGCATGATCTTCTCGCCGACCGAGCCGCCCTGGACTCCGTTGGCGAACCGCAGGATGTCCGCGGGTGCGTCATTCTCACTCGCCGGGGCAGCGTCGGCCAGGGCCTGTGTGTGCTGGGTCAGGTTCGCATCCTGCGGGGCCATGACACGCCCACGCGGGGTGGTGCTGATATCAAGGGAGAGGATCGTCCCGTCCGGCGGGATGATCTCGCCTCGCTCGTTCACGTTGCCCGAGGTGAAGCCCACCGACATCAGACACGGGATGCCGTACTCGCGCGAGATGATGCCCAGGTGGCTCGTCGGGGCCCCCTGAAGGGTGATGATCCCCTTGATACCCGCGACCAGCGCCGGAGTCAGGAAGGTGGTCGTGCCGCCGCGCGCCACCACGATGAAGTCCGCGGTGTCCTCGCGGTTGACGAACTCGATCACGGCCTCGGGAGACCCGAGCCAGATTGACGGGCCCACTGCCAACTCGGTGTCGACGAAGACCGTGATCCCCGCCCCGATCTCCTGCAACGTGGCGGCGCCTTCATCGATGGACATGTGGTCGACCCTTCGTTCCACGAACTCGGGCGACCTGGTGTCACTCGGGTGCCGCGAGGTTATGGTCTAACCTCTTGGGCAGTCAACGTTATGAGCCGTGGCGTCTGCCCGCGAGTGCGCCCACCATGTCGCCACTAGGAGAGCCAGCCATGCCGGTCGTCCCCCTTGCCTTTGGTTTCGAGAAGCGCCACATCTTCTTCGACGGCGCGGCGCATCCTGACGTGCGCGAGTCCTTGGCCTACTTGATCCCACTTCCCGAGCACGGACTCGGAGTGATTTTCTACACCTGGGTGCACGCTCTTGGGCGAGATGGTCAGTCGCGCGCCGGCTCCGCTTTCATCGTCTACGGCCCCGGGGTCGCCGAGCCGGTGTTCGAGGTCAGCGACGACATCTTCGTGCCGGACTCCGCGTCCTTCGACGACTGGACTGTGGGCTCAGCTCACCTGAGCATGACCGACGACATGATGAGTTCCGCGCTCACGTTCGCGGGTGCCCGGGTCTCACTCGAGTGCACCTGGGAAGGGCTCAACCCGTCGTTCGGCTTCGCCGCCAACCGAGGTGGCTGCCCGCAATGGCTCGCGTGGGACCGCACCGAGCAGGGTGGGCGATACAAGGGCCGCCTCGTTATCGATGGCAAGGTGATCGAGCTCGACAATCTCGGGCACCGCGACCACTCCTGGGGCATGCGCGACTGGGGCGGCGCGACCCACTGGAAGTGGTGGAACATTCTCGGGCCCGACTCCACTGCGATCCACGTCATGGAGGTGCAGGCGTTCGGGCGCACCACCGTGCACGGATACGTCCAGAAGGACGGCCTTATGGGCACCGTCATGTCCTTCGACGCCGACATCACCTACGACGACCGCATGATGCACACGAACATCGAGCTCACGATCCTCGACGACGAGGGTCGCACCACCGAGGTCAGCACTCGCAAGGGAGCAGACCTCTCATGGCCCGTGAGCCCTCATCTGCTGCTGCACGAGGCCTCGATGTTCGCGACCGTCGATGGCCGCGAAGGCGTGGCCTACATGGAGTTGGCGTGGCCCCCGGCGTACATAGCTCACCACCAGAAGGTGGGCATGGGCTACACAGGCGACCAGAGCGCCCTGGTACTTCAGCGCGACTGAGGCGGATCTTCCAGCACGCGCAGCTTCGCGGCGATATCGGCGCGCAACAGGTTTTTCTGAATCTTGCCGGTGGGGGTCGTGGGCAGGGCGTCGACGACCTCGACCCTCTCGGGCACCTTCTGGATCGCGATCCCCGCGCCGGTGAGGTACTCGCGGATGTCCTCGACCGTCAACGCGGCCGCGCCGGCAGCGGGAATCAGGTAGCAGCAGACCTTCTCGCCGAGTCTTTCGTCGGGCATGCCGACGACCGCGACCCGGCCCACGGCCGGGTGTGCTGTGAGCAGGTCCTCGATCTGCCGCACGCTGATGTTCATTCCGCCTCGGATGACAATGTCCTTGGTACGACCGGTGACCCGGACGTACCCGTCGGCATCCATCGTGCCGAGGTCACCTGAGCGCGAGAACCCGTCGGAGGTGAACATCGCGGCTGTCTCGTCGGGCTGGTTGATGTATTCGAGGGCGTTCATCGCGCCCCGATAGGAGATGTCGCCCTCGGCTCCCACGGGCACCTCGATGCCGTTCTCGTCGAGGATACGAACCTCCTGGAGGGGAAGGGTTCGCCCGTCCGAGGTCAGGGACCGTTCCGGATCATCGTCGATCGTGCACATCGTCGTGGTGACATTCTCGGTGCGCCCGTAGAGACTCAGCACGGCCATGCCCGGGAACGCTTCGCGGGCGGCCTGGACGAACGATGCGGGGATGGGAGCACCCGCGGATGTCCAGAAGCGCATGCTGCTGGCGTCGTGCACCTTCGGGTCGTAGACGTCGAGGATCATCTGCAGGAATGTTGTCGCGGTCACCGCAGCGGTGCAGCCGAACTGGGCGATCCTCGCGAGCGCTTCGCTGGGCTCCCAGGTCTCCATGATGTGGCTACTGGCGCCATGGACGAGCGGCAGGAGCACGCTCGTCACGAGCCCCGTCGTGTGGGTCACCGGTGATGGGCCGAACTGGATGTCGTCGGAGGTGTACTTCCATCCCAGCCCGAGCAGGCGTGAGCCGCAGGCCATGGTGTTGAACGTGTGCAGGCAGCCCTTGGGGTTGGACGTCGTCCCCGACGTGAACACGATCGCGAACGGGGCATCCGGGCCCACCCCCGGGCCGATCTCGGCGTCGGCGCTCTCGAGGGGGATGTCGGCCACGAGGTCCTCGAAGGCGATGGTGCCCTCGAGTGCCTGCTCGGCTCGCAGGACGACGATGGTGCTCAGGGTCTGGCTGTTGCGGGCGAGGTCACCGAACATGGCGGCATGATCGAAGCCTTTCCACGTGGGGGAGGTGAACACCAGGCGGGCGCCCGAGGCCTCCACCACGAATCCGACGTCGTCGCGCCGGTAGATCGGCATGATCGGGACGATGATCGCTCCGACTCTCGACACCGCAGCGGCGATGACGGCGAACTCGACCCAGTTGGGCATCTGGACCACCACGCGGTCGCCGGGTTCGAGCCCGAGCCGCACAAGGCCCACGGCCAGACGGATCGCCGATTCATGAAGCTGCGCATAGGTATACGACGATGACGAGTCGGTGATGAACACGCGATCGGGCTGACGGGTCGCGTTGTCGCGGAGAATCGAGAAGAGCGTGTCGTGGCGCCAGAGGCCCTGCTCGTAGAAGCGTGCGATGTCGTCCTGCGTGTAGCGGTCGTTCACCGTGGCAAAGGCCATCAGCGCTCACACCCGTCCGATCGTGCGATCTCCCGGTACGCCCGGCATCTGCGCACGGACATTACAATGGTCAGACCGTATTCGCTATGTCCGTCGACCTCGCGCCTCGTCGGACCTCGCGTCGGGTTGGCCAGGTCGCCGATGCTCACGTTTCGCTCCGGCCGTCGTCCACATGGCCCAGCGAGGCGCTCTTTTCTTTCCGCAGCCCGCCTACCATCGAACTGATGCACCGACCCCCGGCAGGGAAGCCCCCGGGTTCCACGCACTCTGCCGGGTGCATCGCTCCATCGAGGCCTTGTCTGCCTCGCGTTGCACCGGGGGTGACCCGTGTCGCTGTCAGAGGTGTCACGTCGCGATGACGATGTCGTCGATCGGGTACGCGCGCTTGTTCGCGATCGTGGAACCGATCCGTTGGTCGATCCTCGTGCTGTGAGGGCCGCGATCCTCGACGTGCTCGACGAGGTGATCGCAGCTGATCTGGGCACGTCCTCCTACCCGGATATCGACATCTGGGCCCAGGAGATCCACGACACCGTCGCCGGATATGGCCCGCTGCACAGACTGTTCGAGGATCTCGACATCGAGGAGATCTGGTTCAACGAGCCCTCGCGCGTGTTCTGCGCGCGCCGGGGCAGAAGTGAGCTCACGACCATCGTGCTCACTGAGACGCAGGTGCACGACCTCGTCGAGCGCATGTTGCGCACGAGTGGTCGTCGGGTCGATGTGAGCCAGCCCTTCGTTGACGCGCTGCTGCCGGATGGCTCTCGACTCCATGTTGTGATCCCGGACGTGACGCGTCGGCACTGGGCCGTGAACATCCGACGACATGTGCTTGCGGCCGCGCGACTCGAGGACCTTGTCGCGCTCGGCACCCTCACACCCGCGGCGGCACGGTTCCTCTCCGCGGCCGTCGTGGCGGGGCTGAATATCGTCGTTGCCGGTGGAACCCAGGCTGGAAAAACAACGCTCTTGTCGTGTCTGCTCAACGAGGTTCCGGCACATGAGCGCGTCGTCACCTGCGAGGAGGTGTTCGAGGTCCGGCTCGACCGACCGGACTGGGTCGCGATGCAGACCCGCCAGGTCGGGCTCGAGGGCACGGGCGAGATCTCGTTGCGACGTCTCGTTGTCGAGGCTCTGCGCATGAGGCCCCACAGACTCGTGGTGGGAGAGGTGCGCCAGTCCGAGGCGCTCGACCTGCTCGTCGCGCTCAACAGCGGAATGCCCGGTATGACAAGTGTTCACGCCAACTCCGCCCGCGATGCCGTCACGAAGCTGTGCGTGCTTCCCATGCTCGCGGGGGAGAACGTCACCGCCGCGTACATCGTCCCGACGGTCGCGTCGTCCGTCGATCTCGTGGTGCACGCGACAACCCGCCCGGACGGCCGGCGCCGGGTCCGCGAGATCGTCGCGCTCTCGGGGCGAGTCGAGGGCGGTGTGGTCGAGACCAGCGACGTGTTCACGACGCGCGGTGAGATGCTCGTGCGAGCCGATGGTTTCCCGCCACATACTGACCGCTTCGAGGCTCACGGCCTCGACATTCGTCAGATTCTGCTGGGCGCGTGATGGGTGCGCTTATCGGTCTGGTCTTCGGTCTCGGGCTGCTCCTCGTGGCGCAGTCGAGGTGGCTGCCGCGAACGCCAGCCGTTGTGCCGACGCGCGCCAGCGGCCTACGTCGTCGGCTCGACGCTGCAGGCCTTGGCGACATCTCGAGCGTTCAAGTTCTCGCGACCTGCTCAGGTGCGATGGCCGCGGGGTTCATCCTCATGCTGGTGGTGAGCGGTTCGCCGACCGTCGCCGTGGTTTTCGCCGCCATCGCCGGATGGATGCCGCTCGGTGCCCTGGGACGTCGCGCGTCGCGGCGTCGTCAGTCACTCGTCGGCTGCTGGCCTGATGCGGTCGATGATCTCGCCTCGGCCGTGCGCGCGGGTATGTCGTTGCCGGAGGCGGTCGCTGGCCTCGCCGAGCGCGGGCCCGCTGCGTTGCGCGAGCCCTTCGCGCGATTCGCGGCCGACCACAGGGTCTCCGGGGCCTTCGGGATCTGCCTTGATCGTCTGAAGGTCGACCTTGCTGATCCGGTCGGAGACCGTGTGGTGGAGGCCCTCCGTCTGGCTCGCGACGTCGGTGGAAGTGACCTGGGCCGTCTGCTTCGCACTCTCTCCGCGGTCCTGCGGGAGGACGCGCGAACGCGGGCCGAACTCCTCGCCCGGCAAAGCTGGGCTGTCAGCGCGGCTCGGCTCGCGGTAGCGGCCCCGTGGGCGACCCTCGCACTTCTGTCACTCCGTCCCGGCGCACTAGGTGTCTATGACTCCGGCGGGGGAGTGTTCGTCCTGGTGATCGCGGCTGCCACCAGTGCTGTCGCCTATGTCCTGATGCGGCGAATCGGTCGCCTCCCGGTCGACGACAGGGTGCTGTCGTGACAGCGTTCGGCGCACTCGCGGGCGGGGTGGCGGGCGTTGGGATCCTGCTGATGGCAGTGGGTATCGCGGCACGTCGCCCGGTGTCGATCGCCGACCGGATCGCGCCGTACCTCACCGGTCCGTCCTCAGCACGCCAACGACGCGACGACCTAGGAGTGCGCACCGACGCGTCGACATTCGAGCGGCTCGTCGGTCCGATGCTGCGCTCGCTCGCCACCCGGGTGGGCTCACTGCTCGGGGGCGGTGACGAGGTGCAGCGCAGACTTGTGGCGGCGGGCCGTCCCAGCATGACCCCGGATGCGTTCCGCCTCGAGCAGATCACCTGGGCCGCCTTGGGCCTGGCCGGGTCGGGTGCCCTGTTGCTCCTACTCGGAGTCCTCGGGCGCCCCGTGCGCCCCGTGGCTGCGACGATCGTCGCGTTGGGGGCTGCGGTCACGCTCTCGTTGCTTCGCGATCGACGGCTCACACGCGATGTCGAGCGTCGGCGCCAACTCGTCCGCTCGAGCCTTCCTGCGGTGGCAGACCTCCTCGCCTTGGCCGTCGCGTCAGGCGAGTCGCCCGCTGCCGCCTTGGCCCGCGTGGCCCGGGTTGCCCGTGGGCCACTCGCGGACGAGTGCCAGCGCGCCTGCCATGACACCGCCTCAGGCGTGTCCTTTCTCGATGCGCTCCAGGCGATGTCGACGCGGGTCGAGGTGCCGGCGGTCCGTCGGTTCGTCGACGGTGTCTCGATCTCGGTTCAACGCGGAACGCCGTTGGCCGATGTGCTCCGCGCTCAGGCCGGCGACGCGCGGGCAGATCTTCATCGCAGCCTCCTCGAGATTGCTGGACGCAAAGAGTTGCTGATGCTGGTCCCCGTCGTATTTCTCGTCCTGCCCACGGTCGTGCTCGTCGCGCTCTTTCCCGCCGTCGCATCGCTGACCGCGATCAGCCCATGACTACCGTCCCCCGGATCGGCCCACCACACAAGGAGATACCGATGTTCATCCGACTGTTCGACTCCGCTCTCGGACGTGTGCGCGACGACCGCGGCGATGTGCCTGGATGGGTGCTGGTCGCGGTCATGACAGCTGGGCTCGTGACCGCCCTGTGGCTGGTCGCCGACGACCAACTCACGTCAATCCTCAACCGTGCCATCACGTCGGTCACGAGGCCGTGAATCAGCCCTTGGCTCGTGTGACCCGCGTCCGCCGCGAAGACGGCTCGGCAGTGGTCGAGTTCGTGGTCGTCGTGCCGATGCTCATGCTCATGCTGCTGGGCATCGTCCAAGTGGGGCTCGCGCTCTATGTCAGATCGACCCTCACGGCAGCCGCAGCCGAGGGTGCACGGATTTCGGCGGTGGCCGGCGGGGATCGGGCCGTGGGCGAGCGTCGCACGCGCGCCGCGCTGGCTTCGACCCTGGCCGACGGAGTCGTGGAGTCAGTCGCGGTGCACGCCGTCCGGGTCCGGGGAGTTGAGACCGTGCAGGTGGAGGTGCGCGCACGACTGCCGCTCGTCGGCCTTCTCGGCCCCAGCGTTCTCGTCGCTCGCGGCCATGCGATGACCGAGGGCTGAGGGGTGCCGCGTCATGAATTCCTAGCCGGGGATCATTCAATTTTCCGAGAGCACGTGATGTCAGTGGTAGTCAGCGCACGTATCGCACGTATCTCACGTATCTCACGTATCTCACGTATCTCACGAATCCGCGGCCGCGCCGTTCGTGACGCCGGCACCGCGGTACTCGAGGTGCTTGTGCTCGGCGTGGGCCTACTCGTCCCGCTCCTCTACGGCGTGATGTCGGTGATGGCCGTGCAGTCCGCGTCCTACGCCGCTACCGCTGCCGCTCGTGAGTCGGCTCGGGCCTACGTCACCGCAGCGACGGTGACCCAGGCGCTCGCACGTGCGCGCGCCGCCTCCCAGCTGGTTCTCGCCGACGCGGGTGTATCGAGCGCAGGCCCGAACGTGCTCTGTGTCGGAGGGTGTCTGCGTCCGGGCTCACGTGTCGACGTGACGGTGCGGGTCAAGGTCGGGCTGCCGCTCCTGCCGGGTGGCCCGAGTCTCACGGTGACGGGGCGGGAATCCATGCCCGTTGATCGTTACCGGCCGGTGCCATGATCCCCCAACGCCCGGCAAGCCCGCAGCGCGACGATCGCGGGTCCGTGCTGCCTCTGGTGATCGGGGTGGTCGTCATCGTGATGGCCCTGCTCACGGTCGTCACGGATGTGAGCGTGCTCTTTCTGCAGCGACGCTCATTGCAGGCGACCGTCGACGGTGCGGCGCTCGCAGGCGCCCAGGCGGTCGACCTCGCCCCCGTGTACTCCGGCGGTGCCCACGGCGACCTTCGCCTGGACCCACCCGCTGTGCGGGCGGCGGTGCGGATGTACGTGTCCGCTGTGCCGTCCGTCCGCGAACTCGTGGGCTTTCGGCTCACGGCGTTGCGCGTGGACGCAGCCACGGTGACAATCCGTGCGCGGGCAACCGCCAGGCCGCCGTTCCTGTCCTTCCTCAACGGCCAGGGGGTCATCGTCGTGGCTGAGGCGAGTGCCCGCACCAGCGTGGACTGACCGGGTCACAGTTGTGTGAAGGCGCCCATCCGGGCGGGCTGGCACGGCTCCTGCTCGCAGCCGACTACCCTCTAGCCGTGGCCATCCTCGATCCCCTCGACCTGCTCAAGGAGCACAACTCCACCCTCGCGAGCATCGAGAAGGTGCTCGACATCCCCGCCATGCGGGTCGAGGTCGAGCGCCTTGAGGCCGCGGCGAGCGTTCCCGACCTCTGGGACGACCAGGCGAAGGCACAAGAGGTCACCTCGCGGCTGTCCTTCGTGCAGGGTGAGATCGCCCGCGTCACGGGTCTGCGCTCACGGCTGGACGACGTCTCGGTGATGTTCGACCTGGCCCAGGAGATGGACGACGACGACTCCCGAGCCGAGGCCGAGCGCGACCTCACCGCACTGGGCAAGTCGATTGGCGAGCTCGAGGTACGCACCCTGCTCTCGGGGGAGTACGACATCCGCGAGGCGTTGGTCACCGTGCGTGCCGAAGCGGGCGGTGTCGATGCAGCGGACTTCGCGGAGATGCTGCTGCGCATGTACATCCGCTACTGCGAGCGTCACAACTACCCCGTCGAGGTCTACGACACCTCGTATGCGGAAGAGGCCGGCATCAAGTCCGCGACGTTTGCGGTGAAGGTGCCGTACGCGTACGGGATCCTCTCGGTCGAACAGGGCACGCACCGCCTCGTGCGCATCTCACCCTTCGACAATCAGGGCCGCCGCCAGACCTCGTTCGCGGGCGTCGAAGTGCTTCCGGTGGTTGCGCAGACCGACCACATCGAGATCCCCGACGATGAGATCCGCGTCGACGTCTTCCGTTCCAGCGGCCCGGGCGGCCAAGGGGTCAACACGACAGATTCCGCGGTCCGGCTCACACACCTGCCCACCAACATCGTGGTCTCGTGCCAGAACGAGCGGTCCCAGATCCAGAACAAGGCCAGCGCGATGCTCGTGCTGCAGTCCAAGCTCCTCGAGCGCACCCGTCAGGAGGAGCAGGCCCGGATGAACGCGTTGAAGGGCGACTCCAGCGGATCCTGGGGCAACCAGATGCGGTCCTACGTGCTGCACCCGTACCAGATGGTCAAGGACCTCCGCACCGAGGTCGAGACGGGTAACACCACTGCCGTCCTCGACGGTGAGATCGACGAGTTCGTCGAGGCGGGTATCCGCTGGCGTCGCACATCGGCCTGACTCGCGGGGAACTCGCCAGGCGCGTGTGACCTGCCTCAGGACGCCAGGAAGCCCCGGGACGGGGGGTTCCCGGGGCTTGGCCACCTGGAGGGGTGGAACGCACCAGGGGGTTCGGTGCGGTCGTGCCCTGCGTCGCCATCGCTGGCGGTGCAGAAGTCCTTACTTCCGCATCCACAGATTGGCGCTGGCTACAGGGGCCGTGACACCAGATCTGTTTGGCAGTGTTTTCCGGACTTGATAAGGCTGACAGCCTTCTTGGGTCTTTGCGCACCTAAGTCGGTATTTGGTGGCTCAAGATTCACTCAACCCCAGATCGGGCATATCGGGCCTGCGCAATGGGCCGAACGGGCGCGGCGCGGGGCTGGGGCCGACAACAGGCCACGTACACTCGACGTCACCTCCCCACCCGGCGCGCAGGCGCCTGGTGCCCGCTGCTGAGGAGCCTGTGCCCGTGATCCGGTTCGACGATGTCACCAAGCTCTACGCCAACCAGGTACGCCCTGCATTGGACGACGTCTCGGTCGAGATCGAGAAGGGTGAGTTCGTCTTCCTCGTGGGGGCCTCGGGATCGGGTAAGTCGACCTTCCTCAAGCTCTGCCTGAAGGAAGAGCGCCCGACGAGTGGCTCGATCCACGTGGCCGGCAAAGATCTCAACCACCTCTCACGCTGGAAAGTCCCCGCGTTGCGGCGTCAGGTGGGCACGGTCTTCCAGGACTTCCGGCTCCTGCCCAACAAGACGGTGCAGCAGAACGTCGCCTTCGCCCTCGAGGTCATTGGTCGACCCACCAGTCACATCAAGAAGGTCGTGCCCGAGGTGCTCGACCTCGTCGGGCTCGAGGGCAAGTACGACCGCATGCCGGACGAACTCTCCGGTGGCGAGCAGCAGCGGGTGGCCGTCGCACGGGCATTCGTGAACCGACCCATGATCCTTATCGCCGATGAGCCCACGGGCAACCTCGATCCGGCCACCAGTGTGGGGATCATGAAACTGCTCGATCGCATCAACCGCACCGGTACCACTGTTGTGATGGCTACTCACGACGCTGCCATCGTCGACCAGATGCGCAAGAGGGTCATCGAGCTCGAGGGTGGCCATCTCGTTCGCGACCAGAGCCGTGGGGTCTACGGCTACGCCCGCTGATCGACCGAACATCGACTGAAGACTCACGTCCGGGCACCACCTGCGCCACCAGCACTGACGTCACCGCCGCTCCGACCGAAGGATCCCCCCGATCATGCGCCTTCGCCTCATTCTCAACGAGGTCGGAATCGGCCTGCGCCGAAACCTCACGATGACGATCGCGCTCGTGATCACGTTTGCGGTGTCGCTGGGTCTGTTCGGTGGCGCACTGCTGGTGCGCGATCAGGTCGATGTCATGAAGGACTTCTGGTACGACAAGGTCCAGGTCTCCATCTTCATGTGCACCAAGAACTCCGATGCCCCAAGCTGCTCGGGCGGTGCTGTCACAGCGGCGCAGAAGGACCAGATCAAAGCCGACCTCGAGTCGCTCCAGCCGCTCGTGCAGGAGATCTACTACGAGTCCAGCAAGGAGGCGTACGCGCGGTTCAAGGAGCAGTTCAAGAACTCCCCGATCGCGCAGAACGCCAGTCCCGACGCCCTGCCTGAGTCCTTCCGGGTCAAGCTCACCGATCCATCGAAGTACGACGTGATCGCCAGCGCCTTCGATGGCCGGCCCGGGATCGACAATGTTGTCGACCAACGAAGCCTGCTCGACAAGTTCTTCCAGGTGCTCGGCGGCCTGCAGCAGCTCGCCCTCCTGATTGCTGGCGCGATGATCCTGGTCACCGTGCTGCTGATCGCGAACGCGATGCGGGTCGCTGCGTTCAACCGGCGCCGCGAAACGGGCATCATGCGGCTCGTTGGCGCGAGCGACTTCTATATCCAGATGCCGTTCTTGCTGGAGGCCGCGATCGGTGCTGCCGCCGGTGCGGCGGTGGCCTCGTTGTCCCTCGTGGGTGTGAAGGCGATTCTGATCGACCGCATCCTGACCCCGCAGTTCACGATCACCCCGTTCATCGGGTGGGATGCCATCCTCCGTTCTGCCGTGATCCTCCTGGTATTGGGTATCGTGCTCGCTGCGGTGACGGCTTTCGTCACATTGCGCCGTTACCTGCGTGTCTGACGGGGTCCATGGGGAGTTGTCGAGCACAATCAAGTCGACTATTGGTCATCCCTGATCGGTCCTGCTGATCGGGCATCAGGCACAGCCGTTGGCTCCGACGTCGAGTGAGGAGGGTATCCATGAGTTCGTCGCACCGACGCGCGCGCTCGCGCGTTGCCGCAGCCGCGGCGGTCATCGGTGTGCTCTCACTCGCTCTCTCCGTGCTCAGCCCCACCGGCCCTGCCAGCGCGGCCACTGACATCAATCATCAACTGGCAGAGGTCACCGACGACCTCGCCGTGGCCTCCAAGGCGGTGACCCGGGCCAACGCCGCTCTCGAGGCCGCACGCACCGGACTTCCTCCCGCTCGAGCCGCTGCGGCTGCGGCTGCGGCCGACCTCAAGGTAGCCGGGAGCGAGTCGAGCGCGGCGGCCGGCGCCGCGTCCCGGGCCGCGGCCACGTCGGCGAAGGCCCAGCAGCGACTCCGCGATGCCCAGTCCCGGATCAACGGCATGAACGGCCAGATCGATGATCTTGTGCGCCAGGTCTATACCCAGGGTCCGTACGTCGAGCTCGCAGCAATCCTCTCGGCCGCCACCCCCGGGGAGTTCGCCGATCAGCTCGAGGGCATCCGCGCGGTCTCTCGCTCGCAGAACAAGATGCTCGTGGACATGCAGGTTGCCAAGGCGAATCTGGCGCTGGCAAGTCTTCAGGCCGAACAGGCAAGGGTCAGGGTTGATGCCCAGCGCAAGGTCGCCACCACTGCCCTCAACGCGGCTTCGCGCGCTGCCTCGAGGGCGCGCACGGCGAAGGCTCGTGTGGATGCGATCGTCGCCTCGCGGGCCAGCGCGCTCTCGGTGGCCAACGCCGAACGCGAGAGAGTGAAGAAGCAGTACGCCGCTCTCAAGGCCGAGCAGGCGCGATTGCGTGCACTCGAGCGCGGGCCCGGCGGATTCACGGGGCGACCCACGGGCAATCTGACGTGGCCTATCCCGGGCGCAGGAGTCTCGCAGCGTGTTGGCCCACGAATCCACCCGGTCTACGGCTACCGGTCCTGCCATACGGGCGTCGATATCCACGGCGCGTATGGAACCCCGATCCTTGCTGCGGCCGACGGCAAGGTGATCGAAGTATTGAGGGGCGGGCCCTACGGCCTTCACACGGTCATCAGCCACGGCAACGGGATCGCCACCATGTATGCGCACCAGTCACGCACGCGCGTGAGCGTGGGGGACATCGTCCGGCAGGGCGAGATCATCGGCAATGTGGGCTCCACGGGCTGGGTTACGGGGCCTCACCTGCACTGGGAGGTGCACGTCAATGGCGTGCCCTACGACCCGTTGGGGTGGTTCGGTTCCCCGCGCAGGCCAGTCTCCTGCTGGAACGGCTGACGGCCCCACCCCACCGGGTGGGCGCTCCCGCGCTCGTGGGGGATTCCACCAGCGCCGCCACGATCTAGACTCTTGTCTCGTGTCCACCCCACCGCCGTCAGCGCGTCGGGCCCGTCGAGCCCTGCTCGTCGTCGGCCTGGTAGCCGCCGCATTTGGCATCGGTGTGGTCACCGGAATCGCTGGATCACCCTCTCGTGAGCTCACCTCCTCGTCAGCGAGCTCGAGACTGCTCGACGAGGCGGCGGCGCGGATCATGGCCGACGCTGCAGAACCGATGTCGATCGATCAGCTCGATCAGGCTGCCGTCGAGGGAATGCTCAAGGCGCTCGGTGATCGCTGGAGCTCGTACTACAGCCCCTCGGAGTTCGCGTCCTTCCAAGCCGGCCTCGACGGGCACTACTCCGGTATCGGAGTGTGGTTGCAGGCCGCACAGAACGGTCAGATGCTCATCGGAAGCGTCCAGCCCGGCTCACCGGCGTCGGGGGCGGGGATCGCCGCGGGCGACCGGCTGGTCTCTGTGTCGGGTCGGGTTTTGGCCGCGGAATCGCTGGCCGCGGTGGCCGACGTCCTCCGGGGCGACCCGGGCACGACCGTCACGCTCGAACTCGAGCGTGCTGGCTCCATATTCACCGTGGCGTTGACACGGAGTGCATTCGCGAGCGACGACGTGATCGTCACCCGACTCAAGGGTGGCGTTGAGGTCGTTCGCGTCGGCGCATTCACGCGCGGTGTGGGGGCGGCGGTGCGCAAGGCCCTGTTGGCCGCGCCGTCCGCTGATCCGGCTGGGCTTTCGGCGACCGCCGGGGTTGTGCTCGATCTCCGCGGAAATCCGGGCGGGTTGCTCACTGAGGCGGTCGAGGTCGCGAGCGCCTTCCTTTCTGGCGGAACGGTCGTGTCCTATGAGCGGCGCGGGCTTCCTGTCCAGCAACTTGACGCGATCGGCGAGGGCAACGTCAGCGTGCCGCTGGTCGTCCTGGTGGACGAGGGCACCGCAAGTGCGGCCGAGGTCGTGGCCGGCGCACTCCAGGACCGCAACCGGGCGGTGATCGTCGGGTCGCACACATTCGGTAAGGGCAGCATCCAGGAGCCGCGTGCACTATCCGACGGGTCGGCCATCGAGTTCACCGTGGGGCGTTACTTCACGCCGTCGGGTCGCTCTCTCGACGGGCTAGGGATCGAACCCGATGTCCTCGTCGCTGGGCGGGCGGGATCCGCGACTGCCGAACAGCGTGCGCTGGAAGTACTCCGGGGTCTCGTGGCCGCAAGTGATGCGTCGCAGCGTGGCTGAGGTGGGGTGAGATGGCACGCGAGAAGGGCACCAAGTACGTCGCGCAGAACAAGAAGGCGCGGCATGACTACTCGATCGAGGATGTGTTCGAGGCGGGGATCGCGCTCACGGGCACCGAGGTCAAAGCCTTGCGCGCGGGGCGCGCCTCCCTCGTCGACGGCTTCGCGATGATCAACGATGGCGAGGTGTGGCTCCACAATGTCCACATCCCGGAGTACTCGCAGGGCACCTGGACCAACCACGCGCCGCGTCGTATCCGCAAGTTGCTCTTGCATAAGACCGAGATCGCCAAGTTGATCAAAGAGACCAAGGAGGGCGGCCTCACCATCGTGCCGCTTTCCCTCTACTTCAAGAACGGCTACGCGAAGGTTGAGATCGCCCTTGCCCGGGGTAAGAAGAACTACGACAAGCGGGCGAGCATGGCCGAGCGCGATTCCAAGCGTGACATTGCGCGCGAGATGGGCCGACGCCTCAAGGGCCGCGACACCTGATCCTTCGTTGTGGCCCTACACTGGCGGTACAACTGCACAGGGGGTGATCGGTTTCGACTTCGTCTGTTGTGACGGGAGAAGCGGGCCGAGGATGCTGGTTATCTCGCAAACGATCCAGCAAAAACAATAAGTGCCAATACATCGCGCACTGACTTCGCCCTCGCTGCCTAAGCGAGCCTGAAGTCCGTCAGCCCGGGGCTGTTCCCGACCCGGTTCCTGGCGTCAGTAAGGGGACTTACCGCGACGCCCGGCCACGGGGTAGCGCGGAAAATCACACAGTGACTGAGCCCGTCGACAGCTTGTCTGCGTGACTGTCGGGGCCGAGAAAATCACAGCAGACTGCGCCCGGAGAAGACCCTGATCACCAACGAAGGACGCGGGTTCGATTCCCGCCACCTCCACTCAGGGGGGTAAGGAGAACTTCGCGATTCTGTAAGTAGAACTCGTGACGTCTTTCTGGCTCTCCACCGATCCCCTTGCAGAGGCTGGGAACGACCGCTTGTCGGTCGTTCCCAGCCTTCTGTGTCTCTATCGGCGTCTATCGGCTCGACCCCCTGAGACTGCGATAGGCGAACGATGTCGGCACATCGGCGCGGCACTACGCGTGAGCGACGTGTCTCGGCGGTTCGGTGAGCTGGACGCCGTCGTTGTGTGTCGTGTCGTACTCGTTCTGGTTGGTCGTGATGACGTCGTGGTGGGCGACGGCCCAGTCCGCGAGGGCGGTGACCGGGCCGATCAGGGTCTGACCCAGCGGGGTCAGCTGGTACTCGACTCGCGGCGGGATCTCGGGGAAGACGGTGCGTTGCACGACTCCATCGCGCTCGAGCTTGCGCAAGGTGAGGGTGAGCATGCGCTGGGAGATCCCGACGACCCCGTACTTCAACGCGGTGAACCTCTGCGGCCCGTAACCGAGGATGACGATCACGAGCAGGCTCCACTTGTCACCGACCCGGTCGAACGTCTCTCGGACGACGCGGCAGTGCTCGGAGTCCGCGTATTGCGCGATCAGCCCGTACGGCGTCGACGTCACGCCACAGTCCGCCACCACATCGTCCGTGCTGCGAGGAGCCATGGGTTACCTCCGTGTGCCTCGGGCAGATGAAAGTGCCTTCTTGTCATTCCCCCAATTGTTACTGATAGTGGGGTCAGGCACAAGAAGTAACCATCACCTTCTCTAGGAGTTCCCGTGGCACTAACCGTCAGCCCCCTCGTCCGCACACCCGCCAAGATCGGCGCCGGGCTCTTCCTGCTCTGGAGCGTCCTGCACATCTACGTCGGCGTCGCTGGAGCCGTGGAGTACTTCACCGGCGACATCACCAGCCAGTGGACGCTGCTCATCGGCGGCACCAACGCGCCCGTGAGCGGCTTCCAGTTCCCCACCGACGCGCTCACCGCGAACGCGCAGTCCCACCTGCTCCTGAACTTCTGCCTCGACGTCGGCGGCTACGGAGTCCTCGGCGTCATCGTCGCGTGGATGATCTGGGCCAGGGCGTCGTGGACCGGCTACCTCATCGGCGTGGTGGTGATCGGCATCGCCGACCTCACCTTCCTGTTCGCGCTGGTGACCAGCGGGATCATCGTGGCCAACGTCCCCACCGTCGCAGGGCCGATCATCTGGTTCCTCGCCGTGGCCATCACCCCCTTCGGGATGCCGCCGCTGCGCCGTGACCTCCCGAAGGCGCAGCCGGACGACATGGAGATCAACGAGATCTCCCGAGCTGGCACTGGCTCCCAGTGAGCGTCTTCACCGAGCACGAGGACGCCTACCTGCGATCGCAGCGGATGGCGCGTATCGCCACGGCCTCGACCGCCGGCGCACCCGATGATGCCGCCGTCACCTTCGGGGTCGACGGCGACACCATCGTCAGCGGCGGCTACGACATCACCAAGACGGTCCGCTACGGCAACCTCACCACCAACCCCCGAGCGGTCATCGTCATCGACGACCTAGCCTCGACCGACCCCTGGACCCCACGAGGCATCAAGATCCGTGGAAGCGCAGCCCTCGAGGCACTCGACGGCCGGCTGCAGATCCGGATTTCTCCCCTGGTCATCTGGTCCTGGGGACTCAACCCTGACGGCGAGAGCCACTTCCTCGGAGTTCAGCGTCGAACCGTGTAGGGCGTCCTGTACGAGCGATATTGCCGGATATTGGGCGGCCTGTCCGGTTGATGGGTTGAAGGAATCGCCTTCTGGGATTTCCCGTCCCGGATTCCGCCCCCAGTGGGAAGGGCGTTTCGCGCACGAATCGGCCGTTCTACTTAGTCCCCACTCACCCCCCTTTTACGTCGAAAGCCCCGACCATCAGGCCGGGGTTTTCGACGTTTCTCGGGGTCCCTCGAGATGGCGGGACTTGGGAGGAGCGATCGCGAGGTCGTCACTTCTCGGCGCGAAGCGCCGCCTTGACGACAGTTGTGTTCGGGGCGGTGTCCGGTGCTCGGATTCGGTTGTGCTGCAAGCGAATTCGGTGGGTGGGGGTCTTGACGTGAATCGCACATGTGTTCTACTCTGGGTGTATGTCCAGCCACCCCGACCCCGACGGCGGGCTGTCGTGGGGGGTGCCGGAGTCAACGGGGGTGCCGGGATCTGCGGGGGTGCCGCAGTTACCTGATGGGTCGTGGGTGGAGGTGGATCCGTGGGGTGAGCCGGCGCCCTGGGGTGAGCCGGCGCCCTGGGGTGAGGCGGATTCGTGGGGTGGGCCGGATTCGTGGTGCCCGTTGTGGGAGGAGGCCTCTGCTCGGTGGGGGGTGTTGAGTGATGCGCAGGTGATCGCGGGTCTGGTTGGTCCGGCGCATCCGTGTGATGTGGCGGTGTTGGCCTCGATCGATGCGGGGGC
>CAFBPU010000027.1_pt1 | contig 35933 bp, 25 predicted proteins | sample 7269791 | NCBI WGS metagenome assembly CAFBPU01 (sample SAMEA6814154, study PRJEB35770) | freshwater metagenome | biome: Freshwater; feature: Freshwater reservoir; material: water | place: Czech Republic | collected 2017-06-27 | depth 30m m
ACCCCAGGCCTGCAGCCACCCGCCATGCAGGCGCGCATCCTCGAGCGCAATGGACAGGCCGAGCCCGGTGCCACCGGTGGCGCGCGCCCGAGCAGGATCTGCTCGCCAGAACCTATTGAACACAAGCGACGACTCGCCGGGCCTGAGCCCGACACCGTGATCTCGAACCGATACGGCAACCGCGTCGTCGTTCGAGGCCACCGTGATCTCGATCGGACGGCCCTCGCCGTGCTCGACCGCGTTCATCACCAGATTGCGCAGCACCCGGTCGATCCGACGAGCATCGGCCTCGACGAGGCAGAGCCCGGGCGGCAGCAGCACGTTGATCTCGGTGTCCTTGCGCGCGGCGATCACCGATGCCGCGTCGACGACGCGCTCCACGAGTACGCGCAGATCGATCGGGGTGGAATCGAGGACCGCAGCGCCCGCATCAAACCGGCTGATCTCCAGCAGGTCGGACAGAAGTGACTCGAAGCGGTCGAGCTGGGTCTGCAGCAGCTCAGCACTTCTCGCCGTTGCAGGATCGAACTCCACCCGAGACTCATAGAGCAGATCGGCGGCCATCCGTACTGTGGTGAGGGGTGTCCGCAACTCGTGCGAGACATCCGAGACGAAGCGCTGCTGGACCCGTGAGAGCTTCTCCAGTCTCGTGATCTGCTCCTGGAGACTGGCCGCCATCCCGTTGAACGAAGTCGCGAGCCTCGCGAGATCGTCCTTGCCGCGCACCCGCATCCGCTCGGTCAGATTGCCCGCGGAGAATCGCTCGGCCGTGCGCGCCGCGAGGCGCACCGGCGAGACCACCTGACGAGTGACGACATAGGCGATACCCCCGAGGGTCAGCACGAGGAGCACGCCCACGAGGAACACGGTGCGTTTGACCAGGTCGAGCGTGCTGGCTTCCTGCGTGAGAGGGAAAAGATAGTAGAGCTCATACGGGCCAACCCCGGGAAGTGCGAGGGGGGCTCCGACAGCCAGGCCCGGCGCCACGCGGTCATCGAGGTAGCGGATCTCTGTGAAGGTCCACGACTGACGTTGGTCGGCCTCGATCGCGGTGCGCAGACCCTCGGGAACGCTGACCTCGGCCACAAGGTTGGTTCCGCGTTCGGGAGTGCCACCCCGTTTGGGTGGGGCCGCGAGCAGGAGGACGTCGTAGAGACCAGGGCTTCCGGCCCGCTGGGCCAGCGCCGCGGCGACAGTGTCGACGAGTCGCGCCGCAGTGGGGGTAGTCGGCCCGGTGTCAGCCGCGTCGAGGAGCCGCTGGGCCTCCGCAGTTCCGCTTGCGGCCTCGACGACGCAGGCGCGCTCCTTCGCATCGAGCAAGCCGGAGGTGATCCGACCCAGCAGCAGGATCCCCACGAGCCCGACGACCATCAACGACAGCACCAGCGTCGTGGACACCACGCGCAGCGCCACAGAACTGCGCCACAGGGTCAGCGGCCACACCACCACAGTCGCGGTGCGCTCGCGCGCGGTCGACCACCGATTCACGAGATCACAAAGGGCTGAGAGGTCACGGAGGGCCCGCCTTGTAGCCGACGCCGCGGACGGTGAGCACGATCAGGGGGCGCTCCGCGTCGTGCTCGACCTTGGACCGCAGACGCTGCACGTGGACATTGACCAGCCTGGTGTCGGCGGCGTGGTGATATCCCCACACTTCGGCCAGCAAGACCTCGCGCGTGAATACCTGCCACGGCTTGCGGGCAAGTGCGGTCAACAGGTCGAACTCAAGAGGTGTCAGCGAGATCGTCTGATCACCGCGTTTGACCGAGTGGCCGGCGACATGGATCTCCAGATCCCCGATCGTGAGGTTCTCCGGGCCCGGCTCGTCGGTGCGGCGCAGCCGCGTACGGACACGCGCGATGAGTTCCTTGGGCTTGAAGGGCTTGACGACGTAGTCGTCCGCCCCACTCTCGAGGCCGAGGACGATATCGATGGTGTCAGTCTTCGCGGTGAGCATCACGATGGGGACACCGGACTCAGCGCGGATTGAGCGGCATACGTCGATGCCATCGCGACCAGGCAGCATGAGATCGAGCAGGATCAGGTCGGGCTTGGTCTCACGGAACGCCTGCAACGCCTTGTCGCCGTCGAAGCAGAAGAACGGCTCGAAACCCTCGCTGCGCAGCACGATGCCGAGCATCTCGGCCAAGGCCGCGTCGTCGTCGACGACGAGCACACGCCCTCTCGTACCCGTCACGATCCCACTCACCTCTCCTGGGGTTCGCCGATGGAGTCACCCGATGGATGCATGATCGCCGCTCGGAGCCTTCCGTGCATAGCCACGGGCCACTTTCGAGCCCACTCACGTGCGACGCGTCGGCCGACCTCGTGGTTCCCCAAGCCCGGGTGAGCGCCTCACGGCTCTACCGACGCAGTGCCTCACGGATCATCGCCGCGTAGGCGGCACTGCCCGCCGGCCTGGTGTGGATGCCGTCGTTGTAGAACCAGTCGCGGATTCCGTGCTTGGCTGAGTAGGTGGTCCAGTCTGCGAGACGGACATTGCCGCCGGCGAATGCCTTGGCCGCGGCAAGGATCACGCGGTTGGACTCGGCGATCCACCCCCTTGGGGCACGACAGGTCACGAGCACCACGCGGGATCGATCCTTGAGGGCATTCAGGAGCGCGAAGAGGTCCTCCTCGTGGATGACCCCGTTGGTGCCCGCGTGAATGATCACCACGTCGCCGAGAACGCCATACTTCTTGCGCAGGCGAATCCGGTCGTAGATGACGATGGGCTGCCTGCTGATCTGCGCATCGACCGTGACCGTGGCGAACAGGTCGGTGAGGGCGGCCCTCGCCGCGAGCATCACGGAGTCGCCAATCGCCGTGGCCGGCAAGGCGAATGCGTCCGCACCGGCGGGCACGACCACAGGCACGTGCAGGCCGAAGGTATTGCCCGTCGGATTGGTCGTCGGGTTGGCGGTCGGCTTGGTCGACGGCTTGGCCGACGGAGACCCGGACTGCGAGCGCGACGGCGTGGGGGACGCCGACGGCGCCAGGGTCGGTTCCGCCGACGGGCCAGGGGTGAGAGGGTCGTCGCCCACTGCCGTGACACCGTTGAGTGCCTGCTCGACAGTGGACTCCTGGGATGCACCAAACCCGAGCCCGAACCCGAGCGCCACGAGCACACCGCAGGTGGTGACCACTGCAATAGCAGCCCGGCCGATGGTCGCGGCGGCTCCCGCCGCACGCCAACGCTTCCACGCTCGTCCCAGGATTCCGCGGCGAATGGGCATCTCCAGGTAGCGGTAGGACAACTCCGCCGCTGCGAAGGTTATTGCCAGGCGCAGGACCTGCACAGGCCATCCCTCGACCTCGAGGTCGACGCCGGGACGCAGCACCATGAAGATCGGCCAATGCCACAGGTAGAGCCCATACGAGCGCTCACCCAAATAGCGCAGGGGCGCGACCGACAGCGCCCGGGAGAACATCGAACGGGACGTAGCGGCCGCCCACACCACCACGGCAGTGACAACAGCGACGACGAGGAATCCCCCGCGGAAGAGCCAGTTCGAGGTCGGATCGGTTAACCAGAGCGTGGCAAAGAGAGCACCAATCGCGACCGTGCCGACCGCGGTAACCACCCTGCGCCGGAGCGCGGTGAGCGCTCCCGCACGACGCGCCGGTGACCACCCCGCGGCGAGTGCGGCGCCGACGAGCAAGGTCATCGCATGGGTGTCAGTGCCGAAGTAGACGCGGCCAGCATCCGCCGACTCGGGCATACCCGAGCGCACCGCGATGATTCCCATCGCCAACGTGGAGGCCACTGCCCCGACGATGGCGCCGATACGAATCCCGCGGATACCCCCCAGGCGCCACAAGCCGTAGAGCAGCATCGGCCACAGCAGGTAGAACTGCTCCTCAACCGAGAGCGACCAGAGGTGCTCGAGCAAAGGCGGCCGGCCCGTCGCGTCGAAGTACGACACGCCTTGGCCGATGTACCACCAGTTCGCGACGTAGGCCAATGCTGCCAGCGCATCCCCGCCGATGAGAGCCGCCGCATCCTGGGCGAGCCAGGTGGCCAGCAGCGCGGTGATGATGAGCACCAGAAAGAGTGCGGGCAGCAGTCGGCGCGCGCGATGCTGGTAGAAGCGGGCGAACCTGAGCCAACCACGGGCATGAAGCTCGGAGATCAGCAGCGAGGTGATCAGGAAGCCCGAGAGGGTGAAGAAGATGTCGACGCCCAAGAACCCACCTGGCAGCCAGGTGGGATCAGCGTGAAAAAGCAGCACGGCCACGATCGCGATGGCACGCACTCCATCGAGACCCGGGAGATGGACCCAGGTTCGGGCAGGTGAGCGTGGAGATGCGCGAGCATGGAGGGTCGTCGCGGTCACTGGGCATCCCCCTGGCTCGGAAGGATGCCCAGCGTACGACCTCGCAGGGCGATCACATCATCAGCGGCCGTCATGCGGTGACGGTGAGGATGCCGATGACGCCCCACAGGTTGTTGAACGCGTGGGCGATGATGCCGGCCCCCACGCGACCGGTCCGAGCGCGCAGGAGTGAGAGCACCAATCCGATGGTGAGAAGTACCGGGAGTCGGACGGGTTCGAGGTGCATCAGGCTGAACAGGACCGCAGCGCCCACGGTGGCCCACGGCACCGCGCGCAGACCATGGCGGTCCGCCCACCGCGCGATGGCCGCGAATGCCAGGCCCCGGAAACACAGCTCCTCGAAGACCGGGGCCCCCACCAGTGCCGCGATCGCGAAGATCACCACCACCACACGGGGCACATCGGCGCCGAGAACCGCCGCACCGGCCGCGGAGTCGAATTCACCGAAGAAGTACGAGGTCGCCATCGCCGCGAGCGTGCCGAGCACGAAGCAGGCGATACCACCTGCGAGCCCCCACGCGAGGTCGATCCACTCGATCGAAAACCCCAGATCGATCCGGGCGCCATTGCCCTGGAGCCGGGTGGTGAACCAGGGCCACAGCCCAAATCCCAGCCACGGAAGGACCGCGCTACCAAGCAGCACGGCCGACCCCTTCAACGGCGCCCCCGCCGCCACCACCAGGCTCAGCATCAGGATCGGGACAAACAACGCCAACACGATGGATATGGCGATGTCGGCCATGCCCCATCGGGAGGGACGCAACTCGACGCCCGCCAGCCGCGCCTGGGCGTAGGTGGCAGGGGCGCCCGGGTAGGGCGCCCCTGCCACTACGGGGTGATCAGCCACGACGGCCTGGTTCTCCCTACGCCGGAGAGGATCGTGCGGGAAGGGATCGGTCAGTAGCGGTAGTGATCGGCCTTGAACGGGCCGGCGACATCGACCCCGAGGTACTCGGCCTGCTTCTTGGTGAGCTCGGTGAGACCAACCCCGAGAGCATCGAGGTGCAGGCGCGCCACCTTCTCGTCGAGGTGCTTGGGCAGCGTGTAGACACCCACGGGGTACTCGTCGGGCTTGGTGAACAGTTCGATCTGCGCGAGCACCTGGTTGGTGAAGGAGTTGCTCATCACGAACGACGGGTGGCCGGTCGCATTCCCGAGGTTGAGCAGACGCCCCTCCGACAGGACGATGACGGTGTGCCCGTCCGGGAAGCGCCACTCGTCGACCTGGGGCTTGATGGTGACGCGCTGCACTCCGGGAAGAGCCGCGAGCCCGGCCATGTCGATTTCATTGTCGAAGTGGCCGATATTGCCCAGGATCGCTTGGTGTTTCATCCGCAGCATGTGGTCTACGGTGACGACGTCGTAGCAGCCCGTGGCACTGATGATGATGTCGGCGCGACCGATCACATCGTCGAGACGTGACACCTCGTAGCCGTCCATCGCCGCCTGCAGCGCACAGATCGGGTCGATCTCGGTGACGATCACACGAGCGCCCTGACCGCGCAGGGATTCCGCGGAGCCCTTGCCGACGTCGCCGTAGCCGCAGACGACCGCGACCTTTCCGCCGATGAGCACATCCGTAGCGCGGTTGATCCCATCGATGAGGGAGTGGCGGCAGCCGTACTTGTTGTCGAACTTGCTCTTGGTGACCGAGTCGTTGACATTGATCGCGGGGAAGAGCAGAGCTCCGACCTTGGCCATCTCATAGAGACGGTGGACGCCGGTGGTGGTCTCCTCTGTGACGCCCACGATCCCCTCAGCGATCAAGGTCCAGCGCGTGGTGTCCTCGGTGAGTGAGCGCCTCAGCAGATCCAGGATGACCGCGTACTCCTCGGAGTCGGACGGGTCGTCCGAGGGCACCGCGCCCGCGAGTTCGAACTCGCGGCCCTTGTGCACGAGCAGCGTGGCGTCGCCGCCGTCGTCAAGGATCATGTTGGGACCGCCACCATCGGGCCAGCGCAGCACCTGCTCGGTGCACCACCAGTACTCCTCGAGCGACTCGCCCTTCCAGGCGTAGACCGGCACACCGGCCGGAGACTCCACCGTGCCGTGGGGGCCCACCGCGATCGCCGCGGCGGCGTGGTCCTGGGTGGAGAAGATGTTGCACGAGGCCCAGCGCACCTCCGCGCCGAGATCGGTGAGGGTCTCAATCAACACGGCGGTCTGCACCGTCATGTGCAGCGACCCGGTAATTCGTGCCCCGGTCAGCGGCTTGGTTGTCCCGAACTCGTGGCGCATGGCCATGAGGCCGGGCATCTCGTGCTCGGCAAGGCGGATCTCATTGCGACCGAACTCGGCGAGCGAGAGGTCGGCCACCTTGAAGTCAGGCGTACTAGCGGTCATCGGTGGACTCCGTTCTGACGCCCGGGACCCGGGCGGGGCGAGACGAACGGCACGAGGCCTCGTTGGTTCGTCTGCGGCTCATGCGGGTGTCGGCACCGCTGGGCAGAGCCCATTGTGCCATCACCCAGTGGTGGTCGGCGACCCCGCGCCGCGGTCGATGTCGGGCTCGAGGTAGATCCAGCGGACCTCGGGCACTGCTTCGCGCACCCGGATCTCCGCCGCATCGATGGCCCTCGCGATGTCGTCGGCAGTGTCGGCGTGCTCCACCGCGATCTTCGCGGCCACCAGGATCTCCTCAGGACCGGTGTGCAACGTGCGCAGGTGGATGACCCGGCGCACCAAGGGCTCCGCCTCGAGTGCGGCCGCAATGGCCGCCGTCTGCTCGGGCACGGCACTCTCGCCGACCAGCATCGAGGACATCTCGATGGCGAGGAGCACCGCGATCATCAGGAGGAGGCAGCCAATGGCCAGCGCTCCGACGCCATCCCATCGTCCGTCGCCTGTGATCACCGCAAGAGTGACGCCAAGGAACGCCAGGACGAGGCCGACCAGCGCGCCCGCGTCCTCGAGAAGGATGACCGGGAGCTCAGGCTGACGGGCATCTCGCACGAAGCGAACCAACGAGGTTCGGCCGCGGCTGCGATTCGCCTCGATGAGTGCTGTGCGGAAGGAGAAAGCCTCGAGCACGATCGCGATACCAAGGACACCGAAGGCGACCGTGGGATTGGACACCGACTCGGGCGCGCTCACCTTGTGCCAGCCCTCGTACACGCTGAAGAGCCCACCCACGCAGAACAGCACGATCGAGACGACGAAGGCGTACACGTAGCGAACCCGGCCGTAGCCGAACTGATGGTGGTCGTCGGCGACTCGTCGGGATCGACGTCCCCCCAGCAGCAACAACAACTGGTTGCCGGAGTCGGCAACCGAGTGAACGGCCTCGGACAGCATGGAGGTCGAGCCCGTGAGGGCGAACGCTCCGAATTTCGTGATGGCGATGCAGGTATTGGCCAGGAGAGCCGCGACGATCGCCCTCGTGCCGCCTTCGACACTCATCTGAGCCGCGCCTTCAGTTCGTTGATCGGACCGATGGGAGTGGGGTCGATACCCAGCGCAATCGCTGCGTAAATGCTGGCCCAGTCGACGAGCCCGATCAGTGAGGCCAGTCGGACGACGGGATGGCCCTCGATCGCACTCACGACGTCGACGGGGATTCCGCGACGTTCGGCGAGATCCTGCGAAATGTCAGCACGCTGCGCCTCTTTGACGTGCTCCTCGACATCGCGGAGAAGGACCAGACGAAGCGTCATCGGCCCTGGGCCGTCGTTGACACTGTCGTGGAAGATGTCATGGTTGTCGCCGCCGACGAATGCACCGTCGAGCGCCACCACCTGATTGTGGTTGACCTCGGGAAATGCGCCGGACACCACGGGGAGTTTGGCGTTCTCGTTGAGCTGGCACGCCATGCGGTAGGCCGCCACCGCGCCGATCGGCGTGGTGCCCCAGACCATCGGCAGAGAGTACGCGAGCGAGGCGCCGAGCAGCTTGGCACGGTTGTCGGGCATGGGCCTGACGGGCCCGCACTCGACCGAGGTCTCATCGAGGATGTCCGCGGCGCGTTCGAGAGCACTGCGGGGCACAGAGGCGAGTCCCAGTGCGTCGGCAATCAGGAGCACCGGGGTGGCCAGCAGCCACAGGGATGCTCGCGGCATCAGGCCCTCGGCGTCGACTGCGAAGAACACAGCACGGGGTGCGGCCGCAACCACATCGTGAAGCGGAGATCCTGCTGTGCCGACACCGACGAGGCGCGCACCTCGTCGGGCTGCTTCTGCCGCGATGGCCAAGGTCTCCTCGGTGCGACCCGAGCACGAGACCGCGATGACGAGGTCGAGGGGACCGACCCAGCCCGGGAGTGTGTAGCCACGCAAGGTCGACAGGGCCACAGGGCACCCGGCGCCGCACACGGCCGCGAGCACATCACCGCTGATGCCCGACCCGCCCATACCCGCGACGATCACCGCACGAGGACGACCTTCGGCGGCGACCAGGCCGAGAGCGTCGGCTTCGATTGCCGCGAGTGCGCGGCGGATCTGTGCGCCAGAGTCGGCGGTCGCGCGCAGCATGCCGCCAGGGTCGGCGGCGGTCAGCGCGTCAACGTGGTCAAACTGAGGGTCGTCAGCGAAATTCAACGTCCTCACCGGCCGATCTCGACGCCGATGCCGCGCGGACCCGGAGTGGCGTCATCGAGGAGCATCACGGGGATTCCTTCTCGCACAGGGAAAGTTGTCAGGCAGCGGGTGCACACGATCACTCGCGCGGGGTCACCCTCGGCCCGAACGGGGGCATGCTGCTCACAGGGACACGCAAGAAGCTCAAGCATGACCGGGTCCAGCTCACCCATCACGACACTCCTCGGATCAGGGCAAGGGCTTCGTCACGGACGGCCTCCATGAGCGCGGAGTCGGCGCCCTCGACATTGAGCCTCAACAGCGGCTCGGTGTTGCTGGCCCGGACGTTGAACCACCATCGGGCACCCGATGCGCTGATGCCCGCGACAGTGAGGCCATCGAGATCGTCGAACTCGATCCCCGGACGAGTGCCAAATTCCGACCTGATCCGCTCGATTGCCGCAGACTGGTCGGCCACGGTCGTATTGATCTCCCCGGACGAGACATAGCGGGTGTAGTCGGCGAGCAAGCTCGAGAGGGTGGTGCCCTCGGGCGTCTCCCCCAGGGCCGCGAGAACGTGCAGTGCAGCGAGCATCCCGGAGTCGGCCCGCCAGAAGTCACGGAAGTAGAAGTGACCCGAGTGCTCACCTCCGAAGACCGCGCCCGTCTCGGCCATCCGGGCCTTGATGAAGGAGTGGCCAACACGCGTTCGGATGGGCACCCCACCGTGCTCGCGGACAATCTCGGGGACGGCCGCACTCGTGATCAGGTTGTGGATGATCGAGGAACCGGGATCCTTCGCGAGCTCGCGAACGGCGATCAGCGCGGTGAGGGTGGATGGGTCGACGATCCCGCCTCGCTCGTCCACGACGAAGCACCGATCCGCGTCACCGTCGAAAGCCAGGCCGATGTCGGCACCCTGGTCGAGCACCGCGCGCTGGAGGTCACGAAGGTTCTCCGGCTCGATGGGATTGGCCTCATGGTTCGGGAAGGTGCCGTCGAGCTCAAAGAAGAGTGGGGACACACTCAGCGGAAGACCGACCAGGACCGCGGGAACCGTGTGCCCACCCATCCCGTTGCCCGCGTCGACCACGACGTTGAGGTGACGGCTGCCCGCGAGCGGGACCAGCGCGTTGAGGAACGCCGCGTACTCGGTGAGGACATCGCGCTCGGCAATCGTGCCGACGGGCAGGTCACAGGCCGGGACACCCGAGACCGACCACTGACCGATCAACGCCTTGATCTCGCTGAGTCCGGTGTCCTGCCCGACGGGTGAGGCGCCGACCCGACACAGCTTGATCCCGTTGTACTGCGCGGGGTTGTGACTCGCGGTGAACATGGCGCCGGGGAGCCCCATGGACCCGGCGGCGAAGTAGAGCTGATCGGTCGAGGCCAGGCCGATCTCGAGGATGTCGCACCCCTGCGAGGTCACGCCCTCGGCGAATGCCGCCACGAGGTCAGGGCCCGATGGGCGCATGTCGCGGCCAACTACGACGGTGCCGGGACCACCATCGGCACGTGAGGCACCTACGACGCGAACGAAAGCCGCACCGACCAGGCGTGCAATATCGGTGTCAAGATCGTCGGGCACGATGCCACGGACGTCATAGGCCTTGATGAGGCGGTCGAGGAGCGCGTGGTCAAGCACGCGGACGACCCTACCCTTCGTGGTCGGCGCAGCGACGCGGCCGGGTGATCGGCTGAGGTTATGCGGCGGCGCTGGAGCAGATCAGAGCTTGCGCTTGGCCCGCGAGAGCACGTGGTCGACCGAGAGCAACTCATCGCCAGCCTCCCAGGTGCGGTTCTCGCACTCGAGGCAATTGGTGAACTGGACCTCGCTACCGTCGGCGAGCTCCATCGAGATGCGGGTCACGCGCTCGGACTGACACATCCGGCACTGGATGCCGACGCGGGCTCCTGGCTGGGTAAGCGATCCGAGCGCCTCGGGAGCACTCGTCGCCGTCTGAGCACTTCGGGCCATGAGGTGATCCTCTCTCGGGGTTCGCACGGGGAACGATACGGCTGATTCCGTGTGATGGGAAGGTCCAGTGTGACTGATGGGACGTAAGTAATCTCAAGTGACTACTTTGAGCAATCTTGGAGCTACACAGCGTGATCACTATCACCGGTGCGAGCGGGCGGTTGGCGAGACGATCAGACGTCCGCGTCACTCCGCAGCACGCGCAGGTGGCCGCGGCGGCCCAACTCAACGACCGGTGTCGGCACCCTGACCGGAACCCGAGGCCGCGCAGCCTCCCGTACCGCGTCGGCCAGCGCCTCAAGGTCGTCGCTCGAGGGCCGCAGCGCATCGGGATCGGGCTGCAGTCGCACGACTTCCCAGCCTCGCGGGGCGGTCATGCGCTCGTAGTGGGGCGCGCACAGGTCGTAGCAGTGAGGTTCCGCGTACGTGGCAAGTGGCCCGAGAACTGCGGTCTGGTCGGCATAGACATAGGTCAGCGTCGCCACGGCTGCACGGGGGCAGGAGGGCTTGGAACATCGACGCACGGGGCTCACGTGGCCGACACTAAGGCCGCGGACCGACGCCGGACGTGACCGGCACGCCGTCAAACCCTGGAGGCGTAGGTCGCGCTGAGAGCTCGGCGACCTAGTCTTGACGAGTGGGAGAAACCCAGGGACAGCCCTCCGTGCGGCGCGACCGCCACGGACGCGGACTCCGCGGCCCGCTGGCCCCTCCCACCTCCCCCGCGACCGTGCCTCGCGCGGAGCGGTTTGGCGATCTGGTCGTCGACGCGGTCGATCGACTTGAGCCCCGATGGGGTTCGCGGCTCACGGCTGTCGAGGTGGAAGTCCGCGACGTTCCCGACCCGCGCGATGCTCCGCCTGATGAGGTGATGCTTGCCGAGCACCGGACCGACAGATCAGGGCGGATCGCCACACTCGTGCTCTACCGGCGCCCCGTCGAGTTCAGGGCTCCCGAGCACACTTCACTTGTCAATCTCATCCGCGATCTCGTCGCCGAACATCTCGCGGAGGTGTTGGGCACGAGCGCTGGGGAGATCGATCCGTCCTACGACCAGCGCAGCGACGAAGCCTAGGTTCGCCCACCGATCCGATCAGGTCAGCGGACCGAGGAACCCGGGAGCGAGACGACAGCCGGAACGAGCGTGGTGGTCCGGATCGGGTAGATCGGGGAAAGGGCCACGAGCGGGCCCCGAAGATTGGGCTCGAGAAGCTCACGGGCCGCATACACCGGACCACCCGACACGGGAGTGACGACCAGGATCGAGGTCGGCGACGAACTCCTCACCGGGATCGCAACCGGGAGGACCGATCCAGCCGGGACTGTCACGGTTCGGCTCCAGGTGCGCTCGGTCGAGCCGCCGACATAGAGATCGAGTCGGACCGTCGCGGCGGCGGCCGGCGCGGAGAGCCCCACCGTGTGGGCGATGGTGCCCGCCGCGAGCCCCACGACGATGCCCGGCCCCGTAAGTGCGGGCACCGGGGCCGTGGAGTCGTGCTCGAGAGCTGTGGCGGGCGTCCCGAATCGGATCTCGGCCCCCGCCACAACCTTCTCGGTCGAGGTGATGAGCACCCCCGTCGCCTGCCCCTCGAGCAAGGCTCCCAACTGGACCATCTTGACGTGACCGGCCTGCAAGTCGATCTGGTCCAGTCCCGACGGAGTGATCAGGCCGTCCGGGGTCAACAACTGCACGGACACGGTGGTATCGAGGTCAGGCGAGAGCAGGTCGAGCCGGGCGTAGTCGACCCCCTCTGGGATGAGCGGGATCACCAGCGAGGTGCCGAGTGAGGTCGTGGGTAGCAATGACATCCCACGTGGGACGAGCCCCAGTGTCGTGCTGTCGAGGGCGGTGATCGCAACTCGGCCGGAACGCGCGATGACATGGATCGCGGTGATCACCTGGTCGGGCGCGAGCGCGTCCAGCCGCACCAGGCTCCGCGAGGACCCGCGGACGAGGATGCCCGACCCGCCCGGAGCCACCACCTCGCCGGCCAGGCCGTAGACCCGAAGGTCGACCTGGGCTGGCTGGTCATCGACGTTCACCAGCATCACCGTGGTGACACGTCCCAGAGTCGAGCCTGCGCCGACAAGCCAGCCATCGGTGATCGGGCGGCCGCAGGGGGCGGCCGCGAGACCACGGGAACTTCCTCGGCGCGAGAGTGTGACCTGATCGGCCCCGAGCCCAATCGCGAACGACCCGGTAGCCCGAGCGAACACCGGCGGACCGGACTTGGCCAGCACCACGCGCGAAGCCGTGTCACCCGCAGCCGCGATTGACACCGGGCGGGTGGGGAGAGCCCCTCGCACGAGGTCAGCCAAGGTCGCGATGCCCCCGGTGACCGATGCCACGGGCGCGACGCCCGCGACCACCCTCGACGTCCGGTCCACGGTCGCCGTGGTGACAGGACAGACCAGCTCGGTGGAACCGATCGGCTCCTGGCTCGCAGACGCCATCACACTGACCGGGACAGGTGCCAGCAGGAGACCACCGGCCACGAGGAGGCCGGCCGCCAGTAGTGCGCACAGGGCCGCGACAAAGGGACGCGTGACGAGGCGGCCGGCACGCCCACGGACAGGGCGCGCGGATGAGAACGCCATCGGGCGCGGGTTCTCGGCGGGGGCGACGTCGGTCATGGCTGGACCACCTCAATCGGCGGCGACGGGTTCCCCACAACAGGCTCGCGTTCGGCGCCGGACTCGGGAACCTCGTCGGCATCGTCGTCGATCTCCCGCCTCCGCGACGGAAGCGCCAAGATCACGACACCGATGATGACCGCCGCCTGCGCCCACAGCCAGCGGCGGCGGGAGGTGCCATCGAACGTCACAACAACGCGGGCGCTCTCGTCGGGAAGTGCGACATGCTGCACCGAAGGATCGAGGCCACCCTCGACCCCGCCCTCGGATTCGACCCCAACGCCGGCCTGAGGTGTCACGGATATCCCATTGATGCTCCAGAGCCAACGGCCGTTGGAGGCCTCGGCCAAGATCAGCCGCCGGCCCGCAGGCCCCGCTGTCACCGTGGTGTCAATCGAGGTAGTGACCCGTGGCTCCTCGACGGCCATCCGCACCGGGGCCGACCCACGACCAACGCTGGCACTCGCGCTCACCTGGGCGCGGCTAGAGACCGGAGACAACTGCCAGACCGCGTCGCCCCCACGAGAGGCAAGCCGACGCACACCGCGCTGGCCATCGAGGGTGTCGACCAGGGGGTCGCCCTCGCCACCGACGTCGACACGTGTCAGGACGACGTAGCGGATCCCATGGGCGGCGAGCATCGTGATCTCGTCAGCACCGACTCCCCCGGCAAGGCGCGCGACGAGCAGATCGATCTCGGTGGTGACCCACTGCGGCCCTGCCACGTCGAGGTCGCCCAACGCGGGCTCCGGCGCCGACAGGAGGTCATAGGCCAGCCTGTGGTCGGTGAGCCTGCTCAGCACCAAGGCACGGGGGCGCTGCAGCCCGCGCATATCGGCGGCCACGAAAGCCGGGAGCACATCCCTCGAGCCTCGAGTCAGCGGTCCGTCGATACCGATCACCACCAGCGCGAGGGATCCCAGGGGCGCCAGCGCCAGCAGGATCAGAAGCATGCCAGCGGCGGGCTGACGCCAGGTGAAGTTCGAGATCGCGAGCAAGCGCGGCAAGCGGTCCATCGTGAGCGTGGCCGCGAGGATGAGGGCGCCGCCCCACAGCGCGGTGGCCACCCCCGGCCACGGTGCGACGGGGTCGGGGATCGCCGACACCGTGACGCGCAGGACCGACTCGACAACTCCGATCATCAGGCCGCACAGGCCCACGACCCACGCGGCGGCCACCGGTCGTCGCCGGCCGGGCACGGCGAGGGCGACAAGTCCTGCCAGCACGATCCCGAAGCCGAGCCAGAGTGGGGTCGACCCCACTCCACCGGGTCGCAGCAGGGCGACGTCAAGTGCCGTCAAGTGCGCATCGGTAGGGCCGGTGAGCCCGGGCTCGAGCCAGAGAAGTGCGGGCTCGCGGATGATCCGCAGGCTCCAGGGCATGAGCAGTGCCACGGGAACCAGAACCGTCAGCAGGAGACGGACGCGGCCCTTCGCGTCACGAACATAGGTCACGCTGGCGATGAGCGCGAGCAATGCAGCAGCCAACCAGAGGACCGGGGTGAAGGACGCCACGACGGCGAGCAACAGGGACGTGCCAAAAACCCGTCGCCAGGTCGGTGCCCGACCGATGCCGACCAGCCGTGCGCACGATCGTGCCAGCCATGGCAGTAGCACTATCGCGGCCGCCGTGCCGATACGTCCGCCTGAGATCGCGCCGGTGACGGCGGGCAATGTCGCATAGGTGACGGCGGCCCAGATACGAGCCCATCGGACTACGACGACACCGCGCAGCGCGAGGTAGGAGGTGAGCCCTGCCATCGGGACGAGGAGAAGGAGGAGGACGTCCACCGCCGAGGATGCCGATCCGCGCAGGAGGGCCGCGAGGAGTGCCAGGGGGATGAGCCACGCGGGGGCATCCGCGGCCGATCCCGCCCCGACCTCGTGCCAGGCACTGGTGTACGCCGCCCAGAGGTCCGCCGCGCCCGCCGGGGCAGGCACGAGTGCACCCCCGAGCAACTCGCCAGCGCCCAGAAGTGAGCGAGCGCCAATGAGAGCAACCAGGACCAGACCGCACACGAGCAGGGTCGCCGGTTGGGCGGCCCATCGCCGAAGCCGTGAGACATGATGATCGTCACCGAGCCACGCAGAAGGATCATCCGGCGTGGAGTCCAGAACTGAGCGCCTGACCTCAACGGAGTCGCGTCCGGCGACAAGGTCGGCCACCGATTCCAGTGCGTGCCGGGCCTGCACCCCGCGGTGAGCCAGCAAGGTGCGGACGTCGGAGTCCGACACCGACGCGGGCCCACGTCCCGCTGAGTCGACGCGCGCCCGCGAGGACCGCAGAGCCGCTCGGTCGCGGACGGCGTCACGGAAGGCACCCCACTCATCGCGCGCCTGATCGGGAGCCTTGCCCAAGAGCAGGCCGATCGCTCGAACGATCGTGCCGACGAGGAGTCGGGTCGTGACGAAGGGTCGACGCAGACCCGAGGAATGTGCGCGCATCAGGTGGATGGCGGCCGAGCGATCGAGTCTGCGGGGACGCTCAGGGTGCTTGGGCGATCCTGCATCCACAACGCGACGCGAGTGGGTGGCGGCCTCGCGGTGGTGCACGACGGCATCGGTGGCTACGACGACGCGGTACCCCGCCCGCCTGGCACGCCAGCAGAAGTCGATGTCGTCGCGGAACATCGGCAGCGCCGGATCAAATCCACCGAGGGCATCCCAGACGTCCCGGCGCACGAGCATGCCCGCAGTGCTGACGGCCAGAACATCGCGGACCCCGTCGTGCTGGCCCTGGTCGAGTTCGCGGCGTTCGAGACCGGTGACCCGGTTCCCGGAACGAGCCACGGTGACACCACATTCGACGAGCATCGACTCGTTGCGCCAGCCCCGCAGCTTCGATCCCAGGATCTCGACCGTGTGGTCACGGTCCGCAGCCAACAGCAGTGAGGCGAGCGCCGCAGGATCTGGGGCGGAATCGTCGTGAAGCAGCCAGATCCACGCGACAGGAGCGTCGAGGAGATCAGCGGGATCCTCGACGGTGGCGACGAGTTCGTGGGCGCCATAGCGCGGGGGCTCGTGCGGGCCATGAGAACCGTCGGCGAGCAGCTCACCCTCGGCCTCGATGCCGCGCGCCACTGCAGTTCCGAAGCCAGTGTCACGGGGAAGCTCGACGAGCAGGTCGATGAGCCCTGTGTCCGCGGCAGCGCGCATGAGGACCTGAGTGTCGTCGACGCTTCCGGTGTCGACACCGATCACCCAATCGGGGCGAAGGGTCGATCGTGAGAGTGCAGTCAGGACAGCGGGCAACCAGCGGGCACCGTCGTGAGACACGAGGACAGTGGTGACAACGTGCTCGCGCAGAGCGAACTCGTCGAGGTCTTCTGCGAAGAAATGGGCATCGAGATCCTCGGTGATGGTCTCGAGGTCATCGACCCGCGCATCGTCAGAAGCCATGGCGCCTGCACCTTACGCGATCTGCTGAGAGCCACCACGCGGCGTTCCGGGGGGGATGCACGGATCAGGCGGTGGATCAGCCCGCGGCCTTCTTCAGGCGTCGCCGTTCGCGCTCGGACAGACCGCCCCAAATGCCGAAGCGTTCATCGTGACCAAGTGCGTATTCCAAACACTCGACACGGACATCACATGTGGTGCACACGCGCTTGGCCTCACGGGTCGAGCCGCCCTTTTCAGGGAAGAACGCCTCGGGATCGGTCTGGGCGCACAGTGCGCGCTCCTGCCAACCAAGCTCCACTGCGTCGGCCATCGGCAGAACGGTGGGCTGAGACACCGCGGTACCTCCTCGACCTCGGCTCCGAGCGTGCTCTACCCCCGGGGCCTGACATGGCATCCAACGCAGATCGCGCTGGCTACAAGGTGAATTACACGGGTGTAAGTGCTCCCACGTCAACCCGGTTGACCCGATTGGGCCCGAGGGCCACCGCCATCAGGCGCCGACGGGCACCACTGGAAGAAGCTCCAGGATCGTGCGGCGTGCCGCAGCGAGCCGCTCGTCGTCAACCACCCCGTACGTCGTCGTACGCTGACGAGCGGGCCGGCCGGCGGTCGCCGCCATGTGCTCGAGGTCAGCCACACTCTTGCGTGAACCGTTCTGCGAGCCCGCCATACGGCTGATGGTCTCCTCCATCAGGGTGCCGCCCAAGTCGTTCGCGCCACCGCGCAGCAGCGCCTCGACGCCCTCGGGCCCGAGCTTGACCCACGAGCACTGAATGTTGTCGATCGCACCGTGAAGCATCAGGCGCGCCATGGCGTTGACCGCACGATCATCACGCGAGGTAGAGCCAGCACGGGCCACGCCCGCGAGATAGACGGGGGCGTTGTGATGGATGAACGGCAGACCGACGAACTCGGTAAACCCGCCCGTGCGCTCCTGGATCGAACGCAGCAGCGCCAAGTGCGCAACCCAGTGGACCGGTGCGTCGACGTGGCCGTACATCATCGTCGAACTTGAGCGAATCCCCAGATCGTGGGCCGTCGTCACGACCTCGATCCACGACGCCGTTGGGAGCTTGCCCTTGGTGAGGACCCAGCGGACGTCGTCGTCAAGAATCTCCGCTGCAGTGCCTGGAATGGTGTCGAGCCCGGAAGCCTTTGCCTCCGTAAGCCATTCGCGAATCGACACACCTGATCGAGTCGCGCCGTTGACGACCTCCATCGGCGAGAAGGCGTGGAGGTGGATCTCGGGCGCGCGGCGCTTCACCTCGCGGGCGAGATCGAAGTAGGCCGTGCCGGGCAGATCGGGGTGGATCCCACCCTGCATGCAGACCTCGGTGGAGCCGACGTCCCAGGCTTCCGCGACGCGATCCCCCACCTCTGTCAGCGACAAGGTGAAGGCGTCGGCGTCGGTGCGGCGCTGCGCGAAGGCGCAGAACCGGCACCCCGTGTAGCAGACATTCGTGAAGTTGATGTTGCGGTTGACCACGAAGGTGACATCGTCGCCGACCACATCCCGCCGCACGTCGTCGGCGATACGCGTGAGGGCCTCGAGCGCGGGGCCATCACAGGACATCAACGCGAGCGCCAGATCGGCGTTCTCGGGCCGAGCTAGTGCTGCGGGGTCGTCGGCCGCCATGGCCAATCCAGCGCGCAGATCGGCATCCAGGCGGGCGACCGGCGCGCCTGCGGCGCCCTCGATACCCGCTGCGATCGCGCGCGCGTGGTCGTCGACGGCCTGCCAGTCTCCATAGACCTCGTCGAAGTCGCCACGACGATCACCCGTGCGACCCTCGGTGTCGACGCTCTCGTGAAGGTCGACCCGACCACCCGAATGGGCGCTGGCGAACGCGTCGTACCCGGTGTCGGGCTCCTGCCAGGCAGTTCCTACCGGGATCTGGCCCTCGATCGCGAGGCCATCGGGACCGGCGAGTGTGCTGACATGGGGGCGGACCCGGGGATCGAGCCAGGGGTCGGCACGCAGGACGTACTCGGGGTGAGCGGTCAGGCGCTCCCGGAGCGTGAAGCCGGCATCAGCCGTCAACCGCGCGAGGTCATCGAGCTGTGGCCATGGGCGCTCGGGATTGACGTGGTCGGGGGTGAGCGGGCTGACGCCACCCCAATCGTCGACTCCCGCGCGGAGTAGCAGTGCGATCTCGTGCGCATCCGTCAGGTTCGGCGGGGCCTGGATCCGCATCCGCGGCCCGAACAACAGGCGCGCCACCGCGATCGTCGCGAGATAGTCCTCGAGCGGTAGGTCGTCGTCGTGCCGCATCGCGGTATCGGGCTTGGCCCGAAAGTTCTGGACGATCACCTCCTGGATGTGCCCGAACTCGCGAGCCGATCGGCGGATGTCGAGGAGGGCCTCGACCCGCTCACGCGGAGTCTCGCCGATACCCACGAGGATGCCGGTCGTGAACGGCACCGACTGGCGTCCGGCATCGGCGAGGACTCGCAACCGGACGGCAGGTTCCTTGTCAGGGCTGCCGAAGTGGGGGCCGCCTGGCTCGGACCACAGGCGCACGGCCGAGGTCTCGAGCATCATCCCCATGCTCGGGGCCACGGGCTTGAGCCGGCCGAAGTCCTCCCAGCTCATCACCCCAGGGTTGAGGTGCGGGAGCAGGCCCGTCTCCTCCAGCACTCGAATCGACATGGCCCGCATATAAGACAAGGTGTCGTCATAGCCGTTCGCGTCGAGCCACTCTCGCGCCGCGGGCCAGCGGGCCTCTGGGGCGTCGCCCAAGGTGAACAGCGCCTCCTTGCAGCCCAGGGCCGCACCTGCGCGCGCGATAGTGAGCACCTCGTCGGGGCTCAGGAACATGTCATGGCCTTCGCGACGCAGAGACGCCGGATCGGTCGCGAACGTGCAGTAGTGGCAACTATCGCGACACAGGCGCGTCAGCGGGATGAAGACCTTGCGGCTGTAGGTGACGATGCCCGCGCGCCCCGCGCCTTCGAGCCCGCGGTCGCGCACCGCGCTCGCCAACTCCAAGAGAGTGTCGAGGTCGTCACCTCGGGCGTGGAGCAGCGCGGTGGCCTCGTCGAGATCGAGGGCCACACCTCGGGCGGCGCGCGTCAACGCGCGAGCAACTTCACGAGCGTTCGGTGCTGAGTCCTCGGTCACCTTCGGGAGCCTATGGCCTCCGCGGCGATCTTCACCCGTGCGGGGTGGCAGGATCGGCCCATGCACATCACGGTCCTTGCGGGCGGCATCGGCGGCGCGCGCTTCACGCGGGGGTTGCTCCACCATCTCAGCGGGATCGGCGACGGCGACGTCGACGTCACGGTCATCGGCAACACCGGTGACGACATCAGGCTTTTCGGGCTGCAGATCTGCCCCGACCTCGACACCGTGATGTACACCCTGGGCAACGGCATCAGCCGCGAGAGGGGATGGGGCCGCGAAGACGAGACCTTCACCGTCAAGGAGGAGCTCGCCGCGTACGGAGTCGCTCCGGGGTGGTTCGGGCTGGGCGATCGCGACACCGCCACCCACCTGGTTCGCACGCAGATGTTGGCTGCGGGCTATCCGCTCTCGGCCGTGACCGAGGCCTTGTGTGCGCGCTGGGAGCCGGGGATCCGGCTCCTGCCGATGAGCGATGACCGCCTCGAGACTCACGTCATCGTCGACGATGAGGAGCCCGGGACGCGCCGGGCGATCCACTTCCAGGAGTGGTGGATCCGCCATCGCGCCGGCATCCCCGCCCACGGGTTCGTGCTCGTCGGCGTCGACGAGGCCACGCCCGCTCCGGGGGTGATCGAGGCAATCCGCGACGCGGACGTCGTGCTGCTCCCGCCGTCCAACCCCATCGTGTCCATCGGCACGATCCTGCAGGTTCCGGGCATTCGCGAAGCCCTGCGCGCCACAGCAGCACCGGTGGTAGGGGTCTCGCCCATCATCGGGGGCGCGCCCGTTCACGGCATGGCTGACGCGTGCCTCGCGGCAGTCGGCGTTGACACGTCGGCGTCGGCAGTGGCGCGCCACTACGGAGCGAGGCGCTCAGCCGTCCCGGCGGGTGCCGACGCTGGCGGCATCCTCGATGGCTGGCTGGTCCACGCCTCATCCGATTCCGCGTCCGTGGATGAGTTGACCCCCCTCGGGATCGCCACGAGGGCCGTACCTCTCTTGATGACGGATATTGAGGCGACAGCGTCGATCGCCTCGGCCGCATTGGATCTCGCGGCGAGTATCACCAGATGAACGCAGCCGCCCTCACCGTCGTCGGGGTTCCGGGCCTCCCCGAGATCGTTGCTGGCTCCGACCTCACACACCTGATCTCGACCCTCCTGCCCGCACTCACCTGGCCCGACGGGTCGACGGGGATGTGCGACGGCGACGTCGTGGTCGTGACGAGCAAGGTCGTGAGCAAGGCCGAAGGTCGAGTGGTGGCGGCCGAGAGTCGTGAGGACGCCATCACTGCGGAGACGGTGCGCGTCGTAGCCACCAGAGCCACTCCCCGGGGCCTCACCCGCATCGTCGAGACCACCCATGGCCTCGTGATGGCCGCGGCTGGCGTCGACGCGTCGAACACCGAGCCCGGCACCATCGTCCTGCTCCCGATTGACCCCGATGCCAGCGCCCGCCGACTGCGCAAGGCCCTGTCGCACGCCACAGGTCGTCGTCTGGCGGTCATCGTCACCGACACCATGGGCCGTCCCTGGCGCGACGGTCTCACCGACGCCGCCATCGGCGCCGCCGGACTCATGGTCCTCGACGACCACCGCGGGCGCGTCGACTCCCAGGGGCACACCCTGGAGATGACGGTCACCGCGATCGCCGACGAGGTCGCCGCAGCCGCCGACCTCGTCACGGGGAAGCTCAGCGGGCTTCCTGTCGCCGTGGTGCGTGGCCTCGCCGCGTTCACCACCGACGACGACGGCCCCGGCGCCCGGGCCCTGGTTCGACCATCCGGCGACGACCTCTTCAGGCTGGGCACCGCCGAGGCGATCGCACTCGGGCGGGCCGAAGGGCAGCGCGATGCCGTGTTCGCCCGGCGCACCGTGCGACATTTCACGGATGCTGCCGTGGATCCCGCCGCGATCAGTCGTGCCGTGGAGGCCGCCATCACAGCGCCGAGCCCACACCACACCACACCATGGCGCTTCCTCATGGTCTCCTCCGCCGAGACCAGGACTCGCCTGCTCGATGCGATGAGAGCCGCATGGGAGCGCGACCTCCGCACGAAGGACAACTTCGACGGCGCCTCCGTGGAACGCCGAGTCAGTCGCGGTGACGTGCTTCGGGACGCTCCCGTCCTCGTACTGCCGTTCCTCGATCTCGAGGGGGCGTCGCACGACTACCCCGACGACCCGCGGAACTCCTACGAGCGCGACATGTTCCTCGTCTCCGGGGGCGCTGCCGTTCAGAACTTGCTGGTGGCCCTCGCCGCCGAACAACTCGGATCGGCGTGGATCTCCTCGACGATGTTCTGCGCCGACGTCGTTCGTGAAGTCTTGGACCTTCCGTCCTCGTGGCAGCCGCTCGGCGCAGTCGCGATCGGACATGCCGCACGCGACGCGGTCGCTCGACCGACGCGATCGACAACCGACTTCCTGTTCGAACGCTGATAGCCGAACGCCGCCACCCCTGCCGGATCGTCGCAAAGAGCCTGCAAGAGTGGTGACATGACTGCTGACTTCGCGAGCGAAGACCCCGACTCGAGTCTGCTCACCTCCATCGGCGCACGTTTCGACCACGTCGCGGTCGCAGGGCCTTCACTTGCCGCCCTGGTGGCGTTCTACCGCGACACCCTTGGCGGCGAATACCTCTACGGCGAGGTGCTCCCGGTAGGTGCGATCGTCGCCACCTTCACGATCGGAACGGGTCGGGTCGAGTTGATGGCGCCAACCCCGGGCTCGTCGTTCTTCGATCGGTTCTTCGAATCCACCGCAGGTCGAGGTGGGGTGCACCATCTGACCTTCTTCGTCGACGACGTCGACGTCGCAGCGGCCGCACTCACCGCACGCGGCATCGCCACCTTCGGGCTCAAGCACATCACCCAGTGGTCGGAAGTCTTCATCCACCCGCGCGGCAATGGCGGGGTGCTCGTCCAGCTGGCCAAGGTCGGCGATCACAGCGGTATCACCTGGGCGACACTCGAGGATCTGCTGGTTGCTCAGCGATCTGACGAGAATCGCACCGAGGTGTCAGAGAGCACCACGCCGGGCCAGACCCGCGCGCCTCGGGTGAGCTCATTGCCCGGGCCGACGTCAGCGCCGTCGCCCACCACGACACCGTCGAGGTAGGCGCCCGAACCCACGATCGCACCCGATCCGATCACCGAATCCTTCACGTGGGCACCTGCCGCGATCATCGCACCGTCGAACAGCGACGAGCCGTCGACGATCGCACCCGAGCCGACGGTGGCACCGGCGCCCACGAAGGTGCCGCCGCGAAGTATCGCGTCGACCGCGACCTCCGCGCCCGGTCGCACGAGGAAGTCTCCGATCGGCCCCGGCAGCGCCGGGCTCGGAGCCTTGCCCGTGACGAGGTCACGCGAACCCTGCACGAATGCCAGTGGGGTACCGAGGTCAAGCCAGTAGCCGACGTCGACGAAACCGATCACCATGGCCCCAGCAGCCAGCAACCCGGGGAACGTCTCTCGCTCAACCGATACCGGCCGACCGATCGGGATCGAGTCGATCACCGAGCGACGGAAGACATAGCACCCGGCGTTGATCTGATCGGTGACGCACTCCTCGGCAGTCGCGGGCTTCTCGAGGAACTGCAGCACCCGGCCCTCGGGGTCGGTCGTCACGAGTCCGTAGGCGCGTGGGTCCTCAACGCGAGTGAGATAGATCGAGACGTCGGCCTCATTCTCGCGCCATCCCCTGACCTGGCCTGCGATGTCGTGCCCTGACAGCACGTCGCCGTTGAATACCAAGACAGGGTCGTCGGGGCCACTCTCAAGTAGCGACGCCACATGCCGAATCGCCCCGCCTGTTCCCAGCGGTACGTCCTCGGTGGCATAGACGAGTTCTACGCCGAAGCGCGAGCCGTCACCGAAGTACTCGCTGAAGACCTCGGGCCTGTAGGAGGTACCCAGGATCACGCGAGTGACCCCCGCCTCGCGTGCTCTCGCGATCTGGTGCTCGGTGCAGGGAACACCCGCGACGGGCAACATGGGTTTCGGGGTCGTCACGGTCAGCGGGCGCAGACGTGTCCCCTGACCGCCCACGAGCAACACAGCCTCAAGCACGCGGTCACTGTGCCACATCCGGCCCGGCCCCATCGCGACATAGGGTCACGAGGTGATCCCGACAACGATCCCCCTGGCGCTCGATGCCCTGATGCGCGTCGACTCCGCTCGCCCGCTCGTGACCTATGTCGGCCCCGCCGGAGAGCGGACCGAGCTCTCGGTCCGCACCTTCGAGAACAACGTGGCCAAGGCGGCGAACCTCCTTCGTGACGACGCTGGCGCCACCGTCGGCACGCGGGTGGCCTTGCACCTGCCCGCGCACTGGCAGACGAGCGTGTGGATCGGCGCATGCGCCCTCGTCGGCGCCGTGGCATGGATCGCGGGAGAGCCATCGGATCCACTCGTCGAATTGAGCGTCGTCGGACCCCGCACCCTCGACGTGCCGCGTGCGCCGCTGACACTGGCCACGGCACTCCACCCCTTCGGCATGCCCTTCACAACACCTCTGCCACAAGGGATTCTCGACGTCGCGCTAGAGGTTCGCGCACACGGTGACCGCTTCACGCCGTACGACGCCATCCACGGCGACGAATCATGGCTCCTGACGAGCAGCGGGGCCTGGACACAGTCCGAAGCACTCCAGCAAGCACGCGATTTCGCCGGCAGCGTGGGCCTACCTGATGGCGGACGCCTGCTGTGCACGCGAGGCCTCGACGACGCGTCCCTTCTCGCACTGCTCGCCGTGCCACTAGTGGTCGGCGGCTCAGTCGTGATCCTCGCTGATGAGTCAGCCGACCCCGACGAGGTTGCGGCGCGAGAACGCTGTGAGGTGATCCTCAGGCCCGACGCGCGGCCGTGACCACCGCCAGGCTCACATCTGCGCCGACGGTCAGTGAGTTGACCCCGCCCTGAAGCCACGTGGTGGCGATCGCGGAGAGCGAAGTGCCCACGACCATCACGGGCACCCCGGGGGCAGCGAGCATCCCCGACGTCGTGCCCGTCTCGGTCGCGAGGATGACATGGCCGGGCGGGATCTGCCCCAGGGTCGCGAGAACTCCCATCGAGGTTCCTGGCACGTCGCTCCCCACCACGCGAACTCCGGTGGTCATCGCACTCAGGACGGTATCCGCGATCGAGGATGTAGGTCCGACCACGTAGGTCTGCGAGGGAAGCGCCGCGGCCAGGAAGGCGGTGACGGACGCCGAGGCCACGGCCGCGCCCGGGACGAGCACGAGAGCACGCCCGCTCGCCGCAGCAGCCGCACCTGCCAGCGTCGCCGACACAGGGTCGCTTGCCGACGCGACCATCACAGGGGTGCCGACCGGCCTTGCCAGCACATTGGCGGCGATGTTGACGGACATCTCTGTGTCGTTCGCCCCGGAGTACCTGCTCACGATCCCCACAATGTTGCTCACCTCAGTGAGCACCGCGTCGGGGATCTCGCTGGGCGTACCGACGATGTATACGCGTGTCGCCTTGCGCCGCACCAACTCTGCGCTCGTCACCGCCGGCAACCCGGCACTCGAGGTGAGCAGGAGAGGCCAGCCCTTCTGCACGGAGAGATTGCTCGCGACCGCGATCAGCGCCGGCGAGTCGATGGGTGCCAGAAGAATGAGAGTGGAGGTGGACGTCGACGCCTGAGACGCACGGACCGCACTCGTGGCCGCGTCCGCCGACGCGGTCTCGACCGCGCGCCACACCCAGGTGCTCGGCAGCGAGAGCCGCGAGCGCAGCGTCTCGCCCCGAATCGACGCTGAGGCGCCAGATGAAGACCAGGCAGTCGCAGTGCTCACACCACCGGCGACGGTGCGGGAGGACAGGTCGATGCGCACCACATCCGCGAGGCCGAAGGCGAGCGCCACTGCGGCCTGCGTGCGCAAACGTGGCAACCACGTCGACCACGGCACCGACGGATCAAGGCTCCAGTGGTCGTCGATGGACTTCGCGTAGGCGAGCGAGCTGACCCACACGTCCTGCGAGTTCTGCGTCGCACCGCCCGAGGCCGCGAAGTAGTAGGCCGTGATCGGCTTTCCCCCGGAGAGGATCGCGAGGGCAGTCGTGGAGTTCGTGAGCGTCGAGGTGACCGCCGCACGCCATAGCGTGCCCGAGGCACCAGATTCCTTCACCCAGCCGGCGAACACCTGGTCGTAGTAGGGACCACCGCCGTCGTCGACGTGACAGGCGCACAGAGCCCTGGCCGTTCCGCTTCCGTAGCGTGCGAGCGCATAGGTGCGTGATGCCAAGACCTGAGCCTGTAGGGCAGCGGCTGGCCAGGACGAGGACATCTCGGCAATTCCGAGCAGGTACTCGTCATGAAGACGCACCTGATTGACGACCTCCACCTTGGTGGTCGCGGCCGTCGTGGTGGCGATATCGATGACTCCGTAGCGATATCTGTGGCCAGAGCTGGCGAACCCTGCCCAGCTCGTCGCCACGTTGACGAGCGTGGCTGCGGTTCCGGCCTTACCTGGCTGGCGGGTGCCGGCCCACCGGATCCGGACGGATGCTCCCGTGCCGATCCTGCTCGCGACTCCCGCCCGCGTCCGGGTGACGATGACGGTGCCCGCGGCGACACCAGTTCCTGCGGCAACGGTGATGACGTCCGTCGGACCACCCACGACCGCGGCGAGTCCGGCGACGGTGACCTCGATGCCACCTCCGCCGGCGGCTACCGCCTCAGGCCGCACGACCACGATGGGCTGCTGGTGCAGCAGGTTTACCTTGAGCTCGAACGCATCTGGCACCGCCGCGACCGTGGTACCGGAGTAGTAGTGCCGCACGATCTGCGAGCCGGACGATCCCTCGAGCGCCATGCCTCGGGCCCCGTACTGCGACATCCCGACGCCATGGCCGTATCCGGATCCGAAGAAGGTGAACGAGGCGGGCACCACTGGGGTCACGGCGGCGGTGAGTGGCACGGCCGTGGGCACGGCCGTGGGCACGGCCGTGGGCGGGGCCGCTGGCGGGGCGGTGGCGGTGGCCGCGGGCACTGGGCGCGCAACCATGGCGGCGGCGATGGCGCCCAGAGTGCTCTCGCTCCAGGTTGCGACCGGTGCGATCGCGAGGACGTGAGTGACCTGGGCGTGCGCAACAAGCCAGGCCGTCAGCGCCGAGGGTGACGAGGCCGCGAGCAGCAGCGGACGGCCGGCTCCCGCCGCGACAGCCCGCGATGACAGTGCACCCAGCGGCATCGCGCTGATGCGATCGGCCGAGGGGGCCAGCGCGGCAACAAGCGCAGCGGCGCGCGCGACATCGTCAGCCCCAGTGATGCGAACTGCCCCGGGGATGGCAGCGAGAACGCCGTCTGAGATCGCACCGGAGGTTCCGGCCACGGTGACCTCAGTGACCGCCAGCCTGCCGAGCACGAGCGAGGTCGCGGTGGGCACCGTCGTGGAACCGACGACCACCAGGGGAACTCGCGCCGCCGCCGCATCGGCTGCGGCCGCCGTAGCGAGATCCGCCGAAGCTCCCGGCTCGAACGACACCGCGACCGCTCGACCACGGACGCCCATCTCATCGGCCACTGCGGCTGCCGTCTCGGCAATGTCGGCACCGGTCAGCCGGACGATCGTGGTGACCCCCAGTGAGCGCAATTGGGTCTCGACGGCCGTGTCGATGCGAGCGACCGAGCCGACGAGGTAGACGGTGGTCGCCGCGCGCGCCTTGATATCGGTCTCCACGGCCGCCGGGAGCGCGGTCGGCATGGTGAGAAGCCGGGGGGCGTTCTTGATCGCTGCTAGGGGAGCGGCAATGAGAGCTTCAGCGAGGCCCGCATCCTCACCGGGGGCCAGCACGATCGTCGTCGACGACGGCGCACTGAGTCCTCCGGCGTGGACAGCGGCCGCGTAGCGCTCTGTCTCGGCGAGGCGGGACACCTGGGCGCATGGACCCATCGGAGAGCCGGGAATCTCAGTGACAACCATGGGGGTGTCGACGGGATACGCCACTGCGGCGCCATTGCTCGCCGACAGCACGAGCCGATAGGTGCCCGGCAGTGCAGCCGATCCGTCCGCGCGCTTTTGGTTCCAGTAGATGCGGAGCACACCAGCTGCCGCCTGAGTACCTGTCAGGACCCGCACCGGCGCGCTCTGGCACACCGAGAAGATCTCCAGCTTCCATGAGACCGGTGTCGTCGTTGTCGTGACGAGCGTGCCACCCGAGGCCCCGTAAGGGGTCACTGAGGGGACGAGGGCGGGCATGAGCAATTGCGTACCCATGTAGGCACGGGCGAGCGTTCGGATCTTCGGCACGAATGGCTCGAGATAGCGCCCAGGACATGCGGTCGAGCCGATGTCGCGGTGCCCGGAGATCACCGGCACCGTTGCCGGGGCTCCCACGGCATACCGCGAGGTGCCAGCACCGCTGTTGGAGATCAAAGTCGCGACACCGAGCGGGTTGCGGTGGTTGAGTGCGAGTTTCCAGGCCATCAACTTTGCGATCGACGACGCAATCGCGGCAGCAGCCGTCGTGCCCGGCTTGAACGTGTCGAAGTTGCCGAGGGCGGATACCGCAAACGTGTTCTGGTTGAAGCCGGCGGTGTGACCACCCAGAACGTTCTTCGCCATCCCACCAGCGCGTCCTTCGTACAGGCGCCCGAACCGGTCGACGAGGAAGTTGTAGGCGATATCGCTGTAGTGCAAACCCTTGGTGAAGTAGGCATAGAGCGCGCGCACCTGGGCTGTCGCCTGGGCGGGCGTGTAGTTCGACGTCGAGGCGGTGTGGTGCACGAATCCGACCTTGACGGACCCGGTGTAGACCGGAGCGCTGGTGCGCATCGACTCGTCCGCGCCCCACTGGGCGCGCGTGATGATCGCAGGGCGCAGCGGATCGCCCGCTGCCTGCGCGGTGGAGAGTGCCGTGGCGACAATGCCAGCGTCCGCATCGGCGCCCGAGGTCTGCGGATCGATCAACGTGATCCTCGCGTCAGTGGGGGCGACACCGCCCGCGCTGTCGATACGCACCTGCACCCCATCCGACCCGGGGTCGGTCAGCAATGGCTCCGCGCCGCTGCGGACGCCCGCCGCGAGTGCCTCAGCGGATCCGGTGTCGGGGCCGTGGTCTGGTTCGACGGCGAGCACCGACCAGTGGCTCCAGCCGTCGACTCCGTGCACCCTCACTTGCACAGTGGTGCCAGGGGGCGCGGCGCCGCGCCAGTCGACCCCCACGAGAGTGAAAGCCGCCGTCGACGTCGCCGCCGTGACGACCGCCGGAGCGAGCGGCAGCGCCAGGTTCGATACCGTCACTGCCGGTGTGACCGAGTCGAGGAGGCCCAACCGGTCGATGCCGCTCAGGGGGATCGCGGCGACCTCGGGGGTGACGGGATGGATCGCGGGAGCCGACGTCGTGAGGACGGGGAGGGCCAGCACCGCAGGCACGACGACGACCGCAGCGAGACCCGCTACGAGCCGATGGGTGCCACGCACCGCTACCTCCTGGGACTAGTTCGGGGCATACGAATCCCCAGATTCGCCGGCACCCCAGTACAGCTATCGGGGTGTACCCCCGGGAACTTGACCCTGGGGGGCCACAAATCGGGGCCGATTCGGATGGAAACAACCCGGCCAGGGACTAGTCATAAGGTACCCCGCACTTGCCGCGAGACCGGGGATTCAGTCGCGTTCGGTCGCGGTCGGGTGCACTCAGGTGCGCCCAGGTTCGCTCAGGAAGGCCTCCAGGGCCTGCGCTGAGCGGCGCCCGTCGTGCCACTCGGTCACGAACGCAGGCCCGTCGGCCGCGTGTGACGCAGCGTCCGACCTGGAGTCGAGGATCTCGGCGATGACGGCGGCGAGCGTCGACGGGTCGGCCTCGATCACGGGCACCTCCGTTGGGACGCGCGAGCGCAGGGTGTCGCCGACATTTCCCACCACTACCCGGCCGAGAGCCATGCCCTCACAGGCCAGCACTCCGTAGAGCCCGAGCAGTAACTGATCGACCACCACGTCGGCATCAGCGACGACTCTCGCCACCTCGGACTGCGCGACACCTTCGATCCGTCGGTACTCGATGAGTCCGCGGTTCGCGAGAGGGGTCAGCACCTGCTCGACATCACGGGTGCCCTTCAGCGCGGCGTTGCTTGGGGCATGCACCACAAGGGGAATCGGGCGCGACCACAGTGGCCGCGGTGAGGGCCACCCACGCGCGTCGACCACGACTGGCAGCCACGCAGCGTTGGGGAGGTAGTCGAGAAGGTCGGGCGTCGACACGAAGATCGGTCCGCCGAAAGCAGCGATGAGCGGGAGGAGCGCATCGACCTTTGCCTGCAAGGTGCGCGTCATGGGGTCGCCCACATCCTGAAAGGGTGAGTACTGATGGGTGAGCACATGGCGACGAGGATCGCGAATCTCCGAGCCGTGAAAGGCCAGGGCCGTGCGGATCCCGGCGGCGCGCAGGACACCTTCGTCGCCACGGAAGTCGCGGCCGTGGCGAGTTCCCAGAATTGGGCGACCCGCCTCGAAGATCGCGTGGGTCCACTGAGCGAGGGCTCGCTCGGTGACGCGGTCGGCCCAGGTCGCATCACGCGCATAGCGCCGCGCCGAGACGGACACATCGCACGGGTAGGCGAACCGGCCGCTGTCGATCGCGATTACCTCATGGGTGACATCCGGGATGAGTCTCGCGGCCGCGTCGGCCCATGCCCAGCCTTGGCCGGCAGAGTTCGCTGGGCCCACACCGATGCGGATAGGTGATGGAAGTACCTGTGCCGCAATCGTTCCCACCGCCACGCCGGGGTCGGCATCACCGCCGAGCGTGACGCTTCCCACCTCGAATCCCGCGACGTCGGCGTACGCGTCCTGCAGCGACACCTCTCGCCCCACCGGTTGCGAGCTCACCACGCGCGCCGCACCCGCGACCAGAGAGCGCTCCAGCGTCCGCCAGCCCGCGAGTTCACGCGGCGACCGGGCTCCTGGGGTCGGAAGTCCGAGCGGCCAATGGCCCACATCGAAGATCCACGGGGTCGCTCGACCACTGCGCACGAGACGGGCACTCGCGCGCGATGCGGCGAGTGCCACGACGACACCATGGGCGTGGATGACATCCGGGGCCAGCGCGTCGATCTCGCGGGCCATCGCATGATCTAGGGCCTCGGCCTCCTGACGGCCCTCCGGGCTTCGCCCCGCCATCGCAATGCGCGACCGCGCACGGTCAAAGGCTCGCCACGCGACTCCTGCCGCCCGATCGACGATCCTCACCGGAAGCACCGCAACCCTGCGCCTCGTGCGAGCGTCGATCGCCTGGTCGGTCAAGGGAACGTCAATCGCGACGTCGACGAGACGGACGAGTCCGTAAGCGGATTCCAGGCGCGCCCCGTCGACCGAGGGGCGCAGCACGGTGACATCAGCGCGCGTGGCGATTGCCAGCGCCGACGCAAGTACGTACGCCTGGGTGCGCCGATCGTTGAGTGCGACGACGACCACGGTCGGGCGGCTTAGGCGGGGGGTTGATGCAGCGGGCGGGGAGGCGTTCATGACGTCTCCTGTCACTCGTGCTCCAGTGGTGTGCCAAGTCTAGGGAGGAGGAGGTCTCGGGAGAGTCGCGCCGGTCGAGCGGCATCAGCCTTCCTACGATGGCATCGATGTCCCACATTCCTCCCGAGCCCCACAACCCGCCCACAACGGCTGCCGCTCGCCCCCCGCGCACCGCACCGCAGGTGGTCCGTTTCGTCGTCACCGGTCTGGTGAGTTACCTCGTCGATGTAAGCCTGCTCTGGACGACCGTGTCGGTTCTCGGCTGGGCGCTGGTCGTCGGCACCACTGTCGCGTTCGCCGTGTCATTCGTCGTCAACTACGGGCTCGGCCGCGCGTGGGTGTTTCGTGCTCGCGGGCCACACGGTCCACAAGTCGCGCGGTACGCGGCCCTGGTTGCGCTCAACTACCTGCTGACCGTGCTGTTCGTGAGTTCACTCACCGCGCTGGGTTTGGGGTTAATCCTGGCCAAGACCATCAGCGTCGCCATCAATGCGGTTCTCAACTTCTTTGCCGGGCGGCACTGGGTCTACCGCTAACGCGGACTCCGGCGCGTGACTGCGGAGGTCGCGCCATTCAGCGGGGGCTCTCCTCGATGTCGAGCACGAGCGCCTGGATGAGCATGAACACACCTGTCAGACCCGGTGCGACCGAAAGGAGCCAGGTTCCAGTGCTCGCCTCGCGCGGACCGATCGAATAGGCGAGCGCGAACACCCCGATCACGAACCCGAAGCCTGCGAGGGCGAGCCCGGTGAATAGCAGCAGTGCCACCGGTGAGAACGAAGGGACCACGTACTTACGCACAATGCGGAACCAGAAGCCGCGCCACAGGGTGCGCAGCAGGCGGGGCACGATCCTGGGCAGCCTGATCCCCGAGACCTCGTCCCCATAGATGGCGGGAATGGGGACGTCGCGCGCTCGCACGTTGGCGATGTTGAGGTTGATCAGCACACTGTTCTCGAACTCGTAACCGCGCGCGATGGAAGCAACATCGAGCAGCCGCCACGCCGAAGCCGACAGTGCGGTGTAGCCGTTCTGCGGATCGAATAGGTGCCAGTAGCCAGAGGACGCCTTGGTAAGGAAGGAGAGCACGACATTGCCGAAGATTCGGGTGCGCGACATCCCGGCGTAGGACGAGGCATTGAAGAATCTGTTGGCCTTCGCGAATCCAATGCCATCGTTGACGATCGGATCGAGAAGGGTCGAGAGGTAGGCCGGGTCCATCTGCGCGTCGCCGGCCATCACGACCGAGACGTCACACCCTTCGGCGAACAGAATGCTGTGGCCGGTGAGGATCGCGCTGCCCACACCTCCGTTGACCTCGTGAGTGATCACGGTGACACGAGGGTCACCCACGGCCCGCGCTCGCTCGGCGGTGTCATCGGTGCTGGCATCGTCGACCACCACGATTCGGTCGACGAAGTCCGGCATGGTCGACAACGTGCTGGCGATGAGGCGGGATTCGTTCCACGCGGGGACTACCACCCCGATGCGAGATCCCGCATACATGGCGCTACTCCCCTCGGACGAAGTCGAACAGCACTGCGGCCGAGCGGCGGCCGTCGTGGTGTTCGCGCACGAACGCGGGGCCTGCGGCACCGACTGCCCGGCTGGCGTCCTCTTCAGCGACAAGCCCCAGTATGACCTCGCGCAAGGTGCTGGGGGTGGCCTCGACGACAGGAACCGTCGAGCCGAACCGCGCCCGGACCGCGCCCGACAGGTGCGCCACCACCACTCGACCACACGCCATCGCTTGTGCCGCAAGAACTCCCGGATTTCCGAGCACAACCTGGTCGACCAGGATGTCGGTGTCACGCAGGTACGAGGGCAAGAGACTGGGCGGGATGTCCTGCAGCCTCCGGTACTCGATCACACCCCTTGCGTCGAGCTTCTCGAGGACGGGATCGATGTGATCCGAGCCCTTGAGTGGCCCTGAGCTCGGCGCGTGCATCACGACCGGCCGAGGCCTGCTGAACAACTCGCGTCCAGGAATGAACGACGTCGGGCCGACCACAATCGGAAGCCACACGGCACCCGGAACGAAGTCGAGCATGTCAGGGGTGGAGACGAAGCGCGTGACGTCGAGGATCTCCATCAACGCGTGCACGTTGTCGGTCTGCGTGGTGCGCGCCTGCGTCTCGTCCTCGTGCCCAGAGTTGGCGAACGGCGACATCGGGTACAGCGCGACATGTTCACGCGGACGTCGCGCCTCCGATCCGTGCAGCACAAGCCCGACCCGGCGACCCGACAGCACCAGATGGGCGATCTCCCGGGCGCCGGCCTGGAGGTCCCATGCCGTGCTCGCACCCGAATCTCCGAGGCCCAGGAGAGGACGAAGGGCCTCCAAAAGTACGTGGGTCGAGGGAAGGACCGCCTCGACCGCTGCCCGCGCACGCACGACGGGGTCGGCCCAGTCGGTGTAGGTCATCGGGATGTCCGCGGGAAACATGAACGAGGCCTGCGGGCTCACGACCGTCAGGTTACGCGCGGTGACCCCCGTGCGCTGCTCCAAGGCGCGCGCCCAGGCCGCGCCCTGTCCGGCGTAGTTGGCCGGACCGATGAGCAAGTGCTGGGAGCCCCCCGAAGGAGCGACAGCACTCTGCACTGCGGCCGCCGTAACGATCCGCCCCGAGTCGAGGACTTCGTCGGCGCCGAGCACCCGCAGCGCCGATGGCCGACCCTCGCCGACGACATCCTCGATCGTGGTCGTGACCATGACTGCCGACGCGCCCGCGAGCAGTGCGACACCGTGCATGGATCCGGCGCGTAGGCCCACGACGTCTGCATCTGCGCGCGAGTCGGACACTGCGCGCAGGTCAGCCTCGGTCAGATCCGGGGCCAGAACGACGATGCGCCGCCGACGCGACTCGCGCTCGACGAGCGCGGGATACAGCGACTCCGGCGCATCCAGGATGGCCGCACGCTCGCCGAGGTCGATCGACGACGCGAGCGATCCGGTGAGAAACCGAACGGCAGCCTCGGAGCCATCGACCGCAATAACTCCGGGGCGCGAGCGGGCCACATGCCATGCCACCGTCGACGCTTGACCATCAAGGGAAACCAGCATATCGATCTTGCCATGTGAGTCGAGCTCGCGCTCGACATCAGCGATGGCCCTGCGCAACCTCAGCAGCGCAATGCCTGAGAGGCCTGACGCGAAGGTCACGAGCGGCGGCTCACGGTCCGAGCCATCGCCGGCCGATGCCGCGGAAGGCGCCTCAGGCTTGGGCCTCATCCGGATCGAGAGTCGCGCAAGCTCGCGCTGGAGTCGCCGTAGCACCCGTCGCCCTCGCTTGAACTGGCGCCAGGCGAAAGAACGTGCCCGCCGCACCTTCGCGGATTGCCGCAGCCGGGTCAACGCTCGCACCCACAGGCCTGGCGCCGGATGGACGACGCACACCACGATCTCCGCGTCGCACGCGCGAAGTGCTGCTAGGTCACCCGCAGTGGGTGCGACACCAGTTGCCAGGACGAGGACGGCGCTCATCACGTCACCCTCGCTATCACGCGATCGAGCGCGGGGCCGAGTATGCGGTCGCGACGGAACGCCCCACCCGCTTCGATGGCCCGCTCGACAACTCCGGGAGTGGTGTCAGCCGCATCGCGGGCACCGGCCAGCAGAACATCTCGCCAGGTCTCCGCTGAGGATCCGGTCCCCAGATGCACGCGCGGGTACTGCGCCAGCACGCGCCTGGCGTCGTGTTCGGCTTCGACCACGCCCGCGATGGGCTTGCCGGTCGCCACGTACTCGTACACCTTGCCCGAGGTGACCATCCGCCCACCCTCCTTGGCGAAGATCAACACGTCGATCTCCCGGTAGGCCTCGTCAATCCGCGCCTTGGGCCACCGGCCCATGTGAACGACGTTGTCCCGCACCGCGGACTGAAGCAGGAGTTCTTGGCTGCGGCTTCCTCGCACGTGTCCGAGACCGCCGTAGAGGCGAAGTTGTGAACCGCTGGGGAGGCCCGACCTCCGGGCCGCACGCCAGCCATCGATGATCTGTTGGAGTGGCAAGCCTTCGTTGATCGTGCCGAGAAACCCGAACACCGGAGCCGCGGGAACTCGGTGGCCAAGGCTTGCGGGATCGATGAACGAGATGTCCCAGCCGTTCTCGACTACGACGATCTTGTCACGATGGCTCGGGTACCGGCTCAGGTGCCAATCGGCGATGGGAGGGTTAACAAACCACATCTCCAGGCAGCCGTCGAGCAGGTGATCGAGCCACTCCTGCTGCACGTCTGATCCCGGATACGGCTCTCCCGTATAGACATTGAGGACCCACGAGTCGCGATCATCGAGCACGTAGGGCGTTCCGAATTCAGCGCTCATCATCATCGGCACCACGAAGTCGACGTACGGATTGCCCGTCGCGATGACGAGATCGACGGGCCGCTCACGCTGAAGTCGATAGGCAGCTGCCTCGACCCGGGGACGCCACGAGGCGTACTGATTCTCCGGGAAGATCTTGCGCTC
>CAFBPU010000028.1_pt1 | contig 35172 bp, 28 predicted proteins | sample 7269791 | NCBI WGS metagenome assembly CAFBPU01 (sample SAMEA6814154, study PRJEB35770) | freshwater metagenome | biome: Freshwater; feature: Freshwater reservoir; material: water | place: Czech Republic | collected 2017-06-27 | depth 30m m
GCCCTCGAACATCACCTGTCCGCCGGCAGAACCCGCGCCGGGGCCGAGGTCGACGACGTGCTCGGCGATCGCGATCGTCTCGGGCCTGTGCTCGACGACCAGCACGGTGTTGCCCTTGTCACGCAGTCGCAGGAGCAGGTCGTTCATGCGCTCAATGTCGTGAGGATGCAGCCCCGTCGTGGGTTCGTCGAACGCATAGGTGACATCGGTCAACGCCGAGCCGAGGTGCCGGATCATCTTCACCCGCTGAGCCTCGCCGCCCGACAACGTTCCCGACGGTCGGTCGAGGGAGAGGTAGCCCAAGCCGATCTCGACAAACGCGCCCAGCGAGTGGTGCAGCGACGCGAGCAATGGTGCGACCGTGGGCTCGTCCAAGCCCTTGACCCAGGCCGCAAGATCGCTGATCTGCATGAGGCAGGCCTCGGCGATGCTGATCCCAGCAATCTTTGAGGCCCGCGCACCTTCGCTCAGCCGCGTTCCTTCGCAGTCGGGGCACTCGGTGAAGGTCACCACCCGTTCCACGAAGGCCCGCACATGCGGCTGTAGTGCACTGACGTCCTTGGACAGCATCGACTTCTGGATCCGAGGGATAAGGCCCTCGTAGGTCAGGTTGACGCCCTCTACCTTGATCTTGGTGGGCTCCCTGTAGAGCAAGTCCTGCAATTCACGCTTAGTGAATGTGCTCACGGGCTTGTCCATGTCGAAGTACCCACATCCTGCGAAGATGCGGCCGTACCAACCGTCCATGCTGAAGCCGGGAACCGTTAACGCACCTTCCTTCAGGGACTTGCTCGCGTCGTAGAGCTGGGTGAGATCGAAGTCGGTGACCGCGCCTCGGCCTTCGCAACGAGAGCACATACCCCCTGTGATGCTGAAGCTACGACGCTCCTTGACCGTCCGGCCGGCCCTCTCGATGCTGATCGCCCCCGCGCCGCTGACCGAGGCCACATTGAAGGAGAACGCCTGCGGGGAGCCCAGATACGGCTTTCCGAGTCGGCTGAAGAGGATGCGGAGCAATGCTCCCGTGTCGGTCGCCGTCCCGACCGTGGAACGAGGGTTCGAACCGACCCGCTCCTGGTCGACGATGATCGCGGTGGTGAGTCCCTCGAGCACGTCGACCTCGGGACGCGCCAACGTGGGCATGAATCCCTGAACGAAGGCGCTATAGGTCTCGTTGATCAATCGCTGCGACTCCGCAGCGATCGTGCCGAAAACCAAGGAGCTCTTGCCCGAGCCCGAGACCCCGGTGAACACCGTCAGCCGGCGCTTGGGGATCTCCAGGCTGATGTCCTTGAGATTATTCACGCGGGCGCCGTGCACACGGATCACGTCGTGGCTGTCGCTAGGGTGAGACGGGGTCGACTGTGAATTCGCCTTCGTGGCCATGGTGGTGGTGACTCCATCCGCTGTGCACAGAACGTTGTTCGAGCAGACGCGACCAGACGCCACGGAACAATCAACGTTCGTCGTGTCAGGTCGTGATCTGCGCCGTCGGGCCGTCTGGGAGCAGTGTGCGCGCCGCCACGACCGCGCGCACGATCGGGCCGAGTTCGGCGTCGGGAATTCTGCGATAGCCGTCGACGTCGACAACGGCAACCACGGGGAGGATTCCTCGAGCCAAATCGGGGCCGCCCGTGGCGGAGTCGTCATCGGCGGCGTCGTACAAGCTCTCGATGGCCACGGTGATCGCCTCGAGCGGGGTGAGGTCTTCACGCCACAGCTTCTTCAGGGCGCCCCGGGCGAACATGGAACCTGAGCCCACACCGTGGTGGCGGTGCTCCTCATAACGGCCACCGGTGACGTCGTAACTGAAAATTCGCCCGCGCTGGGTGTCGGTATCGAATCCCGCAAATACCGGAACGACCGCCAGACCCTGCATGGCCATTCCGAGGTTGCCGCGCAAGAGCGTGGCAAGACGATTGGCCTTGCCGTCAAGAGAGAGCTGCGCGCCCTCGATCTTCTCGTAATGCTCGAGTTCGACCTGGAAGAGCTTGACCATCTCGACTGCCAGCCCCGCGGTTCCCGCGATCCCGACGCAACTGGACTCGTCAGCGGGGAAGACCTTCTCGATGTCGCGCTGGGCGATGAGGTTCCCCATGGTGGCGCGCCGATCGCCGGCCATGACGACACCGCGACCAAACGTCAGGGACACAATCGTGGTGCCATGCACGGCTTCCATGCTCGTGCCCGCCGGGAGCGGTCGCCCCGAGGGCAGCAGGGACGGGTCATGCACACCGAGGAACTCCGCGAAGGACGATGAGCCGGTCTGCAGGAAGGCCGATGCCAACGACGCACCGAAGCCGCGTTGCCTGTAGTCGCTCACCGGGTTCCTCTCCTTCGCCGCAGCTCACCGGACAGGCCGAACCTACCGTCAACACTGCGCGCGGCGAAGGTCACTCGCCACCCTTCTGGACGAATCCTCGAACGAACTCCTCGGCATTGGTCTCGAGTGCCTCGTCGATGTCCCCGAGGATCGCGTCGATGTCAGCATCGAGGGCTTCCTTGCGCGCCGAGAGATCGGACTCGGGCGCCTCGGACTCCTCGGACTGGTCCTGGTCGCTCGAGCGCGACTTCTGATGCTGCGAGCCGGTGTCTCGAGTGGGCATAGCGACCTCCTCACACCCTGGCCCCGACACGACGTCGAGGACTCCTCGACCCTACTCACCCGCACGGTCACGCGTCGCGCTACCGGACATGACGCGCCGCCCCCGCGGAGGCGTGCGACCCGAACCCTCGGGTCAGTCGCCCCGGTTCAGGGCCCGCACGAGCTCCTGTGCGCTGGGGTTGGCATCGAGCAGGGCCTGGACATGGGCACGCGTGCCTCGAAGCGGTTCGAGTGTGGGCACGCGCTGCAACGTGTCGAAACCGGGCACGTCGAAGACAACCGAATCCCACGAGGCCGCTGCCACATTCTCGGGATACCTGCGCATGCATTCACCGCGGAACCAAGCACGAGTGTCGACCGGCGGCGTGGACACCGCCGCATCGACCTCGGCGTCAGTGGTGAGCCGCAGCAGGGAACCTCGGGCCTGCAGTAGTTGCGCGAGTCCCTTCTCAGGACGGACATCGCTGTACTGAAGATCGACGAGGTGGAGCCGTGCGTGATCCCAGTCGAGACCGTCACGGTCGCGGTAGCCCTCGAGAACCGCAAGTTTCGCGACCCAGTCGAGTTCGCTCGAGAGTGACATGGGCTCGGACCCGAGCCTGGTGAGGGTCGACTCCCATCGATCGAGGACGTCGGTCGTCTGGGTGTCGACGTCGGACCCGAGACGATCCTCGACGTACTTGCGCGCCTGCTCGAGGAAGTCGGACTGCATCTGCAGCGCGGTGACCCGCCGACCCGACGTGAGAGTGACCTGGTGCCGTAGGGACGGATCGTGTGAGACCAAGTGCATCTCCTGCACCGACTTCGGCATGGTGAGCTGCAGATCGAGAAAGCCGTCCTCGACCATCGACAGCACCAACGCGGTCATTCCGAGCTTGAGGTAGGTCGAGATCTCCGCAAGATTCGCATCCCCGACGATCACATGAAGACGACGGTACTTCTCCGGATCCGCATGCGGCTCGTCGCGCGTGTTGATGATCGGACGCTTCAGCGTGGTTTCAAGCCCGACCTCCACCTCGAAGAAGTCGGCTCGCTGTGAGAGCTGGAATCCCTGGCGGCGGCCGTCCTGCCCCATGCCGACCCGCCCGGCACCCGTGATGATCTGTCGCGATACGAAGAAGGGGATGAGGTGCTGCACGATCTCAGCGAACTGCGTCGAGCGCCGCATGAGGTAGTTCTCATGGGTTCCGTACGAGGCGCCCTTGTTATCGGTGTTGTTCTTGTACAGGTTCACCGGCTGCGCCCCGGGGATCTGACGCACGAGTGCGACCGCGCGGGCCATGATTCGCTCACCCGCCTTGTCCCACACCAATGCATCGCGAGGGTTGGTCACCTCTGGGCTTGAGTACTCCGGGTGCGCGTGGTCGACATAGAGCCTGGCGCCGTTGGTGAGGATCACATTCGCGAGGCCGAGGTCTTCGTCCGTCAACAGCGTCGGGTCTGCATCTGCGCGGGTGAGGTCGTACCCACGAGCGTCGCGGAGGGGGGTCTCCTCCTCGAAGTCCCAACGCGCCTTCGCCCGAGCCGCACCTATCACCGCATTGGAGTAGGCGTTGACGATCTGCGAGGACGTGAGCATCGAGTTGACGTGCGGATGGCCTGGGACAGAGATTCCATACTCGGTCTCGATTCCCATGACCCGGTGCACCGTCATGGCTCCAGAGTAGGGCCGCGCAGCGCCAGCCGCGGTGCCTCACGCGTGATGTCACGGCCCGGTCGAGCACCGCCCACCGCCCTGTGGCACACGAGCCGATGACAGGATTGAGCCATGACCAGACCACTTACCCTGGGCTTGCATACCTTTGGTGACGTCACCGCCGCCGCCGACGGGCGCCCCGACCACCCTGCTCTGGTCATCAGGGATATCGTCGAACAGGGCGTCCTGGCGGACGAGGTCGGGATCTCTTTCCTCGGTCTCGGAGAGCACCATCGGGACGACTTCGCGGTCACCGCACCCGAGGTGATCTTGGGTGCAATCGCAGCACGCACAAGCCGAATCCGCCTAGGAACGGCCGTCACCGTCCTGTCCAGCGACGATCCGATCCGGGTCTTCCAGCGGTTCGCCACGCTCGACGCCCTTTCCCGGGGTCGTGCCGAGGTCATCCTGGGTCGCGGTTCCTTCACCGAGTCTTTCCCGCTGTTCGGATTCAGCCTCAGCGACTACGAACTCCTCTTCGCGGAGAAGCTCGACCTGTTCTCTCACCTGCTCGCGGAGGAGCCCATCTTCTGGGCCGGCACCATCCGCCCCCCGATCGATGGTCTGCGAGTACACCCCGCCACCGAGGGCGGACATCTGACCACGTGGATCGGCGTTGGCGGTAGTGGCGCCTCCGTCGTTCGGGCGGCGCGTTACGGCCTGCCGCTCATGCTGGCCATCATCGGGGGTGACGCCGCGAGATTCGGCCCGCATGTCGACCTATACAGGCGCTCCCTCCTCGAGGCCGGACACGAGGAGATGCCGGTCGGGGTTCACTCCCCCGGCCATGTGGCCGATACCGATGGCTTGGCCCGCGAGCAGTTCTGGCCCCACTACGCCGAGATGTTCGGCCGCATAGGCCGAGAGCGCGGATGGAACCCGCCCACGCGGGCGCAGTTCGATCAGGAGACGGGCCCGCACGGGGCGCTCTACGTCGGTTCACCGGAGACCGTGGCCCGCAAGATCGCGGCAACCGCCCGCGCGCTCGACCTGACGCGATTCGACATGAAGTACGCGACCGGACCCATGCACCACAGCGACCTGATGCGCGGAATAGAGCTCTACGGCTCGAAGGTCACGCCTCTCGTGCACGAGATGCTGGCCTGACGGCGATCACCTAGCTTCCGTCAGGCTCGCACCTCGGTCGAGGTCTCGCGCCTCAGTCATGGTCGCCGAGCCCGGCTGGCGATACCATCGCGCCACCGCCAACAGATCCGTCGTCGTCGCGACTTCCAGATCACACCATCATTCGAGGAGGGCTCGCGAGTGCGCCCCCCAACCTCGTTCTCCCGGTGGTCGTCCCTCTCGTCGCGTATCGCGATCTTGATCTCGGCTCTACTGGTGATCAGCGCCGTGACGACTGCCACCTACTCAGTGCTGATCGCGCACAGCACGGCGGCGAACAGTTCGCAGATCGCGATGTCCAACGCCCACGAATCCACGGGAACACTCATTCAGGCGGCATACGCCGAACAGCAAAGGTTCAGGGAATCCGCCCTTGTCGCGCGCAAGGCCCAACTGCGGGACGTTGCAGGACCATTGACAACTGCCCTCGATCAGTTCCGCGCACTGGCGACCAACGGCACGATCAGTGTCGACCAGGCGCAAACCGCGGCCAAGGCCATGCTCCGCTCGGTGAGATACGGCGAGAAGAACGCTGACTACTTCTTCACGTACGACCGGACAGGGAAGGCCATCGCGCACCCTGACAAGGCACTCGACGGGCGCAACCTCATCGACCTCCAGGATGTCAATGGGAAGTACATCATCCGGGCGTTCATCGACGTCGCCGAACAGGAAGGAACCGGCTACGTCGACTACTTCTGGACCAGGCTCGGCGAGAAGGTTGCCTCACCAAAGATCTCCTACGTCTTCCACTACGCCCCATGGGACTGGACGATCGGCACCGGCGTCTATGTCGATGACATCAATGTCGCGGCGGCGGCCCAGCTCGAGAAGACCAAGGCGGCGCTGAGCGAGTCGTTCTCACACATCAACTTCAGCGCCAACGGTCTTCTTTTCGCGCTTGATCGGGACGGCCAGGTGGTGATCGCCCCGACGAACCGCGACCTCACCGCAATCACGACCGCCGCATGGGGGCGCGACCTCGCCACCACGCTCATTGCCAAGACTCCCCCGCAGTCAGGTGCACTGACGGAGTTCGAGACGTCAGCGTCTTTTCGAGGCGCCGGTGAACAGTGGAACGTCACGGAATCCTCCATTGGCGAACTCGGCTGGACCCTCGTATCCATGGTGCCGCAGGCCGAGATCGCTGAACCCGGCAACATCTCAGCCCAACGACAGGGGCTTCTCAGCCTCTGCGTGAACCTGCTTGGCCTGTGCGTGGGCCTGATCGTCAGCCGTCGCCTCGTACGCCCGGTCGCCTCGATGACGGCTGCGGCCGTCGCGCTTGAGGGCCAATCGTTCGAGCCCGAGATGCTCGACAGAGCCGCCTCTCGCAAGGACGAAGTAGGCGTGCTGGCACGGGCGTTCCAACGCATGGGCTCCGAGCTCCTCCAGCGCGAGCGGCACCTCGTCGAACAGGTCAAGCGCCTGACCGTGATCATCGACCACCACAAGGCCGAGGAAGATGCCGAGGCGATCACCGGCACCGAACACTTTCATCAGTTGGCCGAACAGGCGAAGGCGATGCGAGCCAGGTTCGCGGCGGACAAAGACTCCTGAACCACCTGGCGTCACCGTGGTAGCGGTCGCTACAGGTACTGACCGGTGTTCGAGACTGTCTCGATCGAGCGCCCCGCCTCGGTGCCCTGCTTGCCCTGGATAAGAGTGCGGATGAAGACGATCCGCTCTCCCTTCTTGCCGGAGATGCGGGCCCAATCGTCAGGATTGGTGGTGTTGGGGAGATCCTCGTTCTCGCGGAACTCGTCGAGACACGCGGCCAGCAGATGCTGGACGCGGATACCCCGCTGACCGGTGTCCAGTAGTTGCTTGATCGCCATCTTCTTGGCGCGCGAGACGATGTTTTCGATCATGGCTCCGGAATTGAAGTCCTTGAAGTACAGGACCTCCTTGTCGCCATTGGCGTAGGTCACCTCGAGGAATCGGTTGTCCTCGGTCTCGGTGTACATCCGCTCGACCGCCCGCTGGATCATCCCCGCGCACGTTGCCGAGCGATCGCCGCCATGTTCGGCAACATCCTCCGGGTGTAGCGGGAGGTCGGCCGTGAGGTACTTCGAGAAGATGTCAGCGGCGCCCTGAGCATCGGGACGTTCGATCTTGATCTTCACGTCGAGCCGGCCCGGCCGCAGGATTGCCGGATCGATCATGTCCTCCCTGTTGGAGGCACCGATGACGATCACGTTCTCAAGCCCTTCGACACCATCGATCTCGCTGAGAAGTTGGGGAACGATGGTGTTCTCGACGTCGCTGGACACCCCGGACCCACGGGTGCGGAACAGCGAATCCATCTCGTCGAAGAACACGATGACCGGCATGCCCTCGGATGCCTTCTCTCGGGCGCGCTGGAAGACCAATCGGATGTGGCGTTCGGTCTCGCCGACGTATTTGTTCAGCAGCTCGGGGCCCTTGATGTTGAGGAAGAAAGACCGGCCTTCAGGACGGCCTTCGACCTCAGCCACCTTCTTGGCCAAGGAGTTCGCCACAGCCTTCGCGATCAAGGTCTTGCCGCAGCCGGGCGGGCCGTAGAGCAGGATTCCCTTGGGCGGCCGGAGTTTGTGCTCCCGGAAGAGATCCGCGTGGAGATAGGGCAATTCCACTGCATCCCTGATCGCCTCAATCTGTGCGGCCAGCCCGCCGATGTCGTTGTAGTCGATGTCGGGAACCTCTTCGAGAACGAGCTCCTCGACCTCGGCTTTGGGGATGCGCTCGAAGACGTACTGCGACCGGGGCTCGAGAAGTAATGAGTCGCCCGCGCGAATCGTGCTGCCGATGAGTGGTGCGGCGAGTCGCACCACCTTCTCCTCGTCACCGTGACCGATGACGAGGGCGCGAAGCCCGTCCTCGAGGATCTCTTTGAGCATCACGACCTCTCCATGACGCTCGAACTCCCGCGCGGCGACGACGTTCATGGCCTCGTTCAGGACCACCTCTTGGCCTGCGCGCAGCCCGGATGATTCGACACCGGGGCTCACCACGACTCGCATCTTGCGTCCGGCTGTGAAGACATCCACGGATCCATCGTCGAAGAGCTCGAGGAAGACCCCATAGCCACTCGGAGGCTCGGCGAGGCGATCGACCTCCTGCTTGAGCGCCACGATCTGGTCACGAGCCTCGCGAAGCGTCGCGACGAGCCGCTGGTTCTGCGCAGCCGCCGATGCGAGCTCGGACTGCAACGTCGCCGCACGTGCGTCGGCTGCGCGGTCATCGGGGTTCGTCACGGTGCTCACCTCCGGAAGGGTCCTCGTCATCCGACCCTACCCACCGAGGAGGTCCACCGCTCGTGGTCGAAGGTTCCGACCGGCCGGGATCAGACGGGGAGCTCGTAGTCCTCGCCGTAGGCACCCTTGGAGGGACGCGTGCGGCGGATGGGCAGCACCGTTCCGTCGGCGAGACGTCGGGAGGACACGAGGAACCCGGTATGCCCGCTCATGCGGTGGTCGGGACGCACCGAAAGCCCTTCGAGATGCCAGGTGCGCAAGAGGGTTTCCTGAGCGTGGGGCTCGGTCCAACGGCCGTCAGTGCGCAGGGTCTCGACGGTCCTCGAGAGCTGGGTCGTGGTGGCGACGTACACGACGAGCACACCCCCCGCGACCATCACCTCGGACACCACCGGGATGCAGTCCCACGGGGCGAGCATGTCGAGCACCACCCGGTCGACCTCGGTGTCGATCCCTTCGGCCACGCGCTCGCGCAGGGTGGGCGTGAGATCGCCGACGGTGAGTGACCAGGCCGGGTGAGGAGATCCGAAGAACGTCTCGACGTTCGCGCGCGCCACGGCCGCGAAGTCCTCGCGCCGCTCATAGGAAGAGACGGAGCCGGAGTCCCCGACGGCACGGAGCAGTGAGCAGGTGAGGGCGCCTGAGCCGACACCCGCCTCGATCACGCGGGCACCCGGGTAGAGGTCGGCGAGCCCCACGATCGCCGCCGCATCCTTCGGGTAGACGATCGTGGCCCCCCGTGGCATCCCAAGGACGAAGTCCGAGAGCAGCGGGCGAAGGGCCAAATAGGGGGTTCCCATCGTGGTCGTGACGATGATCCCTTCAGGGCGTCCCATGAGATCGTCGTGCTTGATCGAGCCCTTGGACGTGTGGAACTCCTTGCCCTCGGCAAGGGTGATCGTGTTCAGCCGCTTCTTGGGGTCGGTGAGCTGGACGCGATCGCCCTCGCGGAAGGGACCACGCCGATTGTCGGCTCCGGTCGGGGCAGTGAGGGGGGTCATGGGGACCAAGACTAGGCCGTGCCTGGCATCTTGCCCGCCGCCCACGTCAGCGCAGCGATCGCGAGCACCGTCAGCGGGGGCCGCTGAGCGCGCGTTCGACATCCTTGGTGTGCAAGATCCCCACGAGATCTCCGGCCGCATCACGCACGAGATACCCGTCCGCGGGAAAGGCTCCCATGGCATCGAGTAGTGACTCGCCCACGAGCTCAGCTGACACGACCGCCCGAGGGTCGAGCAGGCCCGACACGGATGAGACCGGCACCCAGGGCCGGCGCTGCAACGGCACTGCCGTCACCGCGTCGTCCTGAGCGAGAGCGGTCGGCCGTCCGTCCGGGTCGACGATCACCATGCCGGTGGCCGAGTGAAGATCGCGTTGGCGGATCGCCTCGGCCAACGGGGTGTCGTGAGCCACCAGCACCGCCGGTCGCGAGAGAGCGCGGGCCGAGAGTTGAGGGATCCGCTCACCCTGCCGTGCTCTGCGCAGGGCGTCGGACGCACCGGCATACAAGTAGGCGGCCACGAGTCCGCTGATGACGATATTGCTGACGTCAGGCTGATATCCCGACCGCAGCGCGAGGTAGAAGGGGGCCACAAAGACGAGCACGGCCATCAGTCGCCCGGCCCATGCCGCGATGATCGTGCCGCGGTGCTCGTTGCCCGAGATTGCCCACACGACACACTTGAGCACCGCTCCACCATCGAGCGGGAGCCCCGGTAACGCGTTATAAATGCCAAGGACGATGTTCGACACCGCGAGCGCGTAGGCGATCACGTAGACGCGCGGGTCGCCCGAGTACGCGGCGCTGGCGGCGATGGCCGCTGCGAATCCGATCGCGACCGAAGAGAGCGGGCCGCTCACAGCGATGAGTCCCTCGCGAAGTGGCGACGCGGTGCGGCGTTCGTAAGAGGTGAAGCCGCCCAGCACCCACAAGGTGATGCCGTGCACCGGGAATCCGGCCGCCCCAGCCACCCACGCATGGGCGAGTTCGTGCCCGAGGATGGACAGGTAGAACAAGACGGCGAACACGAGGGCGAGCACGGCCGTCTGCGTCGGTTGGGCAGGGTCGATCTCGAAACGATCCGACCACAGATAGGCGATGAGCCCAATGCCCAGGAGCCCACTCCAGGGCATCGAGACGGGGATTCGGCCCAGCGTGAAGGCAAGTCCGCCCTGCCGGGACCGCCGCTGCCCCGCGCCCTGTCCCGTCCCAGATCCTGCGCTCATCCGCTCACCCTAGGCGTCGTCGAGGAACTCGTGGCCCATGGCACCACCGTGGCCCGGCGCTGTGAGGATGGATCGTCGCACTTGGCCCGTAGGGTCGGACCATGGTCGAACCGACGCCGATGCCCGCCCCTGCGACAGTGGCCGGGGTTGCGCCACTGCCGGGGGCCTCCGGACTCCTCGCCGGTGGCCCGGTCCCGTGGCCGGCCGCGTCCGTGTTGGCACCCTCGTTGTCCCCCTCACGCGCCGGCGACTTCATGACGTGCCCGCTGCTCTACCGATTTCGCGCGATCGACCGGATTCCCGAGAAGCCCAGCAAGGCCGCGGTGCGCGGCACGCTGGTCCACCGGGTCCTCGAAGAACTCTTCGACCTTCCCGCCGACGAGCGCACCCTGCCCGCAGCCGCGGCGATGGTCCCGGCGGCGTGGGACTCCGTGCGCTCGCAGGACGAGATCTCTGAGGCCGATCTATTCGAGGATGCGAACGAGGCGCAGGCATGGCTGACCTCGGCCATCCCACTTCTCGAGGCGTACTTCCGGCTCGAAGACCCGCGCACCCTCGAACCCGCCGACCGCGAACTGCGCGTGGAGACCACGCTCGACGGCGGCCTCGTGCTGCGCGGGTTCATCGACCGCGTCGATCGCAACGCGGCGGGTGAGATCCGGGTCGTCGACTACAAGACCGGCAAGGCCCCCCGAGAGGGCTATGAGCAGAAGTCTCTGTTCCAGATGCGCTTCTATGCCCTCGTCCTCTGGCGTATCACCGGAACCTTGCCGCGGGTCCTGCAGTTGCTCTACTTGGGCAGTGAGGACACCATCCGCTACACCCCGACCGAGGCTGACCTCCTCGCCACCGAACGCAAGGTCATCGCACTTTGGGCCGCGATCGAACGTGCCCACGAGAGTGGCGACTGGCGGCCCTCGCCGTCCAGGCTCTGCGACTGGTGCGATCACAAGGTGCGCTGCCCCTCCTTCGGCGGCACGCCGCCGCCCCTCCCGGGACGCGAGACCACGCCAGGCCCGATCTCCGGCTAGCGTGTACGGGTGACCACTGCCGCCCGCGCCGCATCCCTGAGCAAGATCTACGGACACGGCGACACCCGTGTCACCGCCCTCGACGCGGTCGATGTCGAGATCGAGGCAGGTCGATACACCGCGATCATGGGCCCCTCCGGATCCGGCAAGAGCACCTTGATGCATTGCCTGGCCGGCCTCGATGCCATCACCTCGGGGCAGGTGTGGATTGGCGACACCGAACTGTCCGCGCTCTCGGACAAGGCGCTGACCCGGCTGCGACGCGATGCCGTGGGCTTCGTGTTCCAAGCCTTCAACCTCGTGCCCACCCTCACAGCACTCGAGAACATCACCCTTCCTCTCGACATCGCGGGCCGCAAGCCCGACCAGGCGTGGCTCGACACAGTGATCGACACCGTGGGATTGCGCGATCGCCTCAAGCACCGTCCGAGCGAACTCAGCGGCGGTCAGCAGCAACGCGTCGCGTGCGCGAGGGCGCTGGCAAGCCGACCCGCGATCATCTTCGCCGACGAGCCCACCGGCAACCTCGACTCACGATCAAGTGCCGAGGTGCTCGGTTTCCTGCGACGCAGTGTCGACGAGTTCGGCCAGACCATCGTGATGGTCACCCACGACCCTGGCGCCGCGTCCTATGCCGATCGAGTGATCTTCCTCGCTGACGGCCAAATCGTCGAGGAACTCGAGAACCCCACAGCCGAATCAGTCCTCGAACGCATGAAGGCGTTCGAGGCGGGCCGGAGCTGACGCCGCCGTGTTACGCGCCGCCCTGCGTTCCCTGCTCCAGCACAAGCTCCGGCTCTCGCTGACCCTGCTCGCCGTCGTGGTGGGCGTCGCGTTCGTCGCGGGCACCTACATCTTCACCGACTCTCTGAAGCGGTCCTTCGACGCGTTGTTCTCCGCCCCACAGCCTGACGTCACCATTTCGAGTGCGTCCGCCCTGAGCACTCCCGCCCAGGGCGACGGCGGTGGTGGAGGCGGGGGCCCCAGCGCCGACCAGGCGACCACCTTGAGCGAATCCCTCGTGAGCACGGTTGCTCGGGTTGAGGGAGTAGCGGCCGCTTACGGCTTGGTGGCCTCCAGCGGCGCACTCGTCATCGGCAAGGACGGTAAGGTCGTCGGCCAGAACGGGCCACCCGCACGCGGGAGCTCATGGCTGCCCGACACCACCATCAGCTCGCTCACCCTGGCCAGCGGCACCGCGCCCGCTGGCCCTGATCAAGTCGCTCTCCTCGAGGCCACCGCCGTGGCTGCGGGCGTGGGCCTCGGGGATCGCGTGCGACTCGACACCCCTGGCGGCCGCGTGGAGATGCAGGTCGTGGGGCTGATCACCCGCGGTATCTCTGGCAGTGACGGCAGCACCCTGGCCGTCTTCGATCTCCCGACCGCCCAGAAACTGCTCGTCGGCAACCCCGACGGCGTCACCAGCATCGCCGTGCGTGCCAAGCCCGACGTCAGCCAAACCGCCCTAGCAGAGCGGATCTCGAAGGTTCTTCCCACCGGCGCCAAGACGCAGACGGGAGCGCAGCGCAGCGCCGACATCGCCCAGCGCCTCGAGACCGCATTCCAGTTCATCAACACCTTTCTGCTCACCTTCGCGTTCATCGCGCTGTTCGTCGCGATCTTCCTGATCTTCAACACCTTCTCGATGCTCGTCGCTCAACGCACTCGCGAACTCGCCCTCCTGCGGGCCGTGGGGGCCAGCCGCGGCCAAGTGCGACGCTCCGTGCTCGCCGAGGCAGCCGTGCTCGGCCTCCTCGCGGCGGTGCTCGGCGTCGTCGGCGGCATCGGGGTGAGCCAGGGTCTTCGCCTGCTCCTCAAGGGATTCGGGGCGGATCTCCCATCGGGGCCGCTGGTGATCGAGCCTCGCACGGTGATCGTGTCGCTGGTGGTCGGCGTCCTTGTCACCTTGGTGTCGGCCTATGTTCCGGCCAGGCGAGCGGCAGTCGTTCCCCCGGTGGCGGCAATGCGCGACGAGATCTCCCTTCCCGTGCGGTCGTTGCGCGTGCGAACCGTCATAGGCGCGGTGCTGCTGCTGATCGCGGTCGCGAGTGCACGCGCGGGCCTGGGGGGCGTCGACGACGCCCAGCGGTCGGCCCAACTCGTGGGTGTCTCGGCGCTGTGCGCGCTCATCGCGGTGATTGCGCTCGCGCCGATGATCGGCCGCGGCGTGCTCATGGTGCTCGGCGCACCATTCGCCGGCTCTGCGATCGGCAAGCTCGCCCGCGAGAACGGCCGTCGCAACCCCCGCCGCACAGCTGCCACTGCCAGCGCACTCGCGATCGGCCTCGCACTGATGACCGCCATCGGGGTTATCGCGTCCTCGACCAAGGCCTCGGTCGCCGCGATCATCGACGACACAATCGGGGCCGACTACGTCGTCTTCGGCGCGAAGTTCCAGCCCTTCAGCCCCGACGTCTATGCGGCCATCAAGAACACCCCCGGCGCCTCCACCGTCACTTTCGTGCGTCAGGTGCCCATCAAGGTGGGCGGCGAGCAATCGGTACTCACGGGTGTAGACCCCGCGAAGTTCGGTGAGGTTGTCGATCTCACGATGCAGCAGGGATCGATAGACGCCCTCGGGCTGGGCGACGCCATCGTCGACGACAAGACGGCGAAGACCCTCGGCCTGCGCATGGGCCAACGCGTGCCCGCGCAGTTCGTCAATGGCACGTCCTCTTTCGTCCTCCGCGGGATCTACACGGCTGCTGGCCCTTACACCGGATGGGTCACCACCATCCCCACCCTGTCCTCGATCGGGTCACGCGAGCTCGACAGCGCGGTCTACATCCGCGTCGCGGAAGGCGCCAGCGCGACGGCCGTGCAGGCCGCGCTCACCAGCGAACTCGCCGACTTCGCGAGTGTCACCGTGCAAGATCAAGCCAGTCTCAAGGAACAGATCAACACCCAGTTCGACCGGGTGTTCGGCTTCATCTATGCACTTCTCGCACTTGCCGTGATCGTGGCCTTCATTGGGATCGTGAACACGCTCGCACTCTCGGTACACGAACGCCGTCGCGAGGTGGGGTTGCTGCGCGCCGTGGGCACTAGCCGTTGGCAGATCAGGCGGATGGTTGTGCTCGAAGCAGTGCTGATCTCGGTGTTCGGTGCCGCGCTCGGGGTCGGGCTCGGGGTCACGTACGGCTCATTGCTGCAGAAAGTGCTTGAACCGCAAGGGATCACACGTCTCGCGATCCCCACGGCGCAGATCGGATGGTTCCTGGTTCTCGCAGTGGTCGGGGGCACGGTAGCGGCACTCTGGCCCGCGCTCACCGCAAGCCGGCTCGACGTACTCAAGGCCATCGCGTCGGAGTAGTCGGGCGCCAGGCTACGGCACTCGCAGCGATGTCCGATGGGTGCGAGGTGTCCAGCCCGCTCCCAGGATCCTCAGCGGGCTGGCGTCGTCGTCACCCCGTAAAGGGGATGTAGGGAACGAGCGGCCCATCACCTGTGGCGTTGTAGATGCGAGACCCATTGCCAACATCACCGACCTGCCAAAAGCCATCACTCATCAGCGTGTATTTCACGCCAACGCTCGCGATGGGCGAGGTTGGCGCAGTGGCGGTGTACTGAAAAGTCCAGGTGTTCGCGTCGTTGTCCCAGGCGCCGTTGACGGCGGCGCCATCGGCGAAGGCCCAGGTAGCGGAGGCCTTGCATGAGGTCGACGCGGCAACGCCCGCGTCGTCGGTGGCGGTGACCACGGTGATCGGGTCGCCTGGGGTGGCCTGGGTGTAGGTGATCGTCCAGTCATCGGTGCACTGGGTCTGAGTGATGTCCGCGATACCCGAGTTGGGCACCGCGAGATCCCCGGGCCCGGTCAAGGTCAGCAGACTCGCACCTGCGGCCGTGAGGGCGAATTCGCCACTGGCCGCGGCCAGGGCCAGAACAGAAGTGCGAACGCGGACATCCCGGTGATCAAAGTAGTGAGCGCGACCACGGCCCCAAGATCACCGAATATGGCCGGAGCCTGCCACGACCAGGCCGCCTAGAACAACCCCTGAGTCGGATTTCTAGGGAACGAGGTGGCCGGTGCAGGTGCTGGCGTGGTTCGTGGAATTCGTCCCATCTGGGCACGTGGTGTTGGAGTAGGTGACGCTAGTGAGGGTCGCAGTGGTCAGATCCGACTGCTGGAACTGAGTGCCCGTCAGGTTTGCGCCGGTCAGATCCACGTTAGTCATGACGGCGTTGCTCAGGGTGGCGCCCGTGAGGGTCGCGCCGGTCAAGTCCGCGTCGGTCATGACCGCAAATTGCAGATAGGCGCCGGTCAGGTCCGCGAGGTGCAGGATCACCGAGGTTAGATCGGCATGGCCGAGGACTGCGTTCGTCAGGTTCGCGCCGGTCAGGTCCGCGAGGTTCAGCGTCGCGTAGCTCAGATGGGCGCCCGTCACATCGGCGTTGGACAGATTCGCGCCCGTGAGGTTCGCGCTGTTCAGGGCCGCACCCCTGAGGTCACACCCGGACCAGTTGACTCCGGGGGACGCCGCGGGGCTCGGGACACCGGCAGTGATGGGATCAACGCTCAGTGTCGGACATGGATCTGTGGCGACAGATCCGCCGATGGTGAGGTTTCCGGCGATCGCGGCCGCATTGCTGATCAACGTGTAGCCCACGCCAACGCTTGCAGTGGGCGAGCTTGGCGCGGTGGCGGAGTAGTCGAAGGTCCACACCGGGCTCGCCCACGTGCCGTTCACCGCGTGGCCATCTCCGAACGACCACGTCGCGGTAGTCGCGGAGCCACACAGAGCTGAGGCTGTCGCCGCCGTGTCGGTGGCGTTAACTGCGGTGATTGGGTCCCCGGGGCTCGCCTGGGTGTAGGTGATCGTCCACGCATCGGTGCACTGAGTCTGGGTGATGTCGATGGCGCCCGAGTTCGGCAATGCGAATACCGAGTCCAGCCCCTCATTGAGGACCAACGTGCCCGTGGCACCCGCCGCCGTCAGGGCAAACACCGCGCTAGCGGCAGCCAGAGCAAGAACCGACTTACGCATCTCGACACCCCGGTGATCGATCAAGCAGGGACGACGGCTCAGGCAGGGTCACCGACCGGAGGCAAAGAATCCCACAAACGGGGCACAAGCGACACCCCCGAGGACGCTCACGCGCGCGGGCTCCACTGATGAGACCACTCGCCGAGGATCTCCGGGGATAACTCGAGCAGCGATCCCACCACCAGAAGCCCAGGTGCCGGCTCAATAGAGCGCAGCGAGGGAACCGCCACGACAAGGGCCCCGGCTGCCATGCCTGCTCGTGCCCCGGTGTGCGAATCCTCGAGAACGACGCAGTGCTCCGGGGCCACGCCAATACGCTCTGCGGCAAGAAGGTAGGGATCCGGGAAGGGTTTCGTGCGCTCGACCTCGTCACCGGCGATCGTGGTGGCGAACATCCCGTGCCCCACCTCATGGAGCACAGCGGCGCTGACCGCGTCGACGAGGTTTCGCCACGACGCCGAGACGAGCGCACACGGAACCCCAGCCGCCTCAAGCGCGAGAAGAAGTTCACGCGCACCCGGGCACCAGTGAACGGGCTCGGCCAGCAGCAACCGCTCGACGGTGTCGACGAGGAGTGTGCGGACCTCATCGTGGTCGTGCCCGCCGCCAGCGTGGTCGACCATGTACGCCACCGCGTACTCGATCGGTCCGCCGACAAGCGCACCCTGATGCTCTGGGCCCCACTCGGCGCCCAGCGATGCGACAACGATGCCCTCCGCCTCGTGCCAGACCTGCTCGGTCTGGACAAGAAGTCCGTCCATATCGAACAGGACTGCGGCAGGAAGCCTCACGTGGCGTTGAAGTACTTGGCTTCGGGGTGGTGCACGATCAGCGCCGAGGTCGACTGCTCGGGGTGGAGTTGGAACTCCTCCGACAGTTCGACGCCGATCCGCGAGGGATCGAGGAGTTCGACGAGCACCGCCTGCTGCTCGACGTCCGGGCAGGCCGGGTATCCGAAGGAGTAGCGCGAGCCCCGGTAGCCCTGCTTGGCGATGAGAGTGTCCATGTCCGGGTCGTCGTCGGAGTCGAACCCAAGTTCGGTGCGCACCCGCGCATGCCACATCTCCGCGAGCGCCTCGGTCAGCTGCACCGAGAGCCCGTGCAACTCGAGGTAGTCGCGATAGGCGTTCTCGGCGAACATCTTCCCGGTGGCCTCGGCGACACGACCACCCATGGTGACGAGATGGAAGGCAATGACATCCACCTCGCCGGATTCCTTCGAGCGGAAGTAGTCCGACAGGCACAGGTGCAGATCGCGACGTTGACGCGGGAAGGTGAGACGGGCTCGTTCCTGACCCTCGAGCTCACCCTCGTGGTGCAAGATCACGAGATCGTCACCGTCGGCGTAGCAAGGGAAGTAGCCGTAGACGACGGCGGCCTCGAGGAGTCCGTCGGTGTGCACGCGATCAAGCCACATGCGCAGACGCGGCCGTCCCTCGGTCTCGACGAGTTCGTCGTAGGACGCGCCCCCCTCACCGCGGCCGGGCTTGAGGCCCCACTGACCCAGGAAGGTTGCGCGCTCGTCGAGATAAGCGACGTAGTCGGCCAGCGCGAGCCCGCGAACAACACGCGAACCCCAGAACGGAGGCGTGGGCACAGCGTTGTCGGCCGCGACCTCGGACCGCGCGGGCATGTCCTCGAGCGCGGTCTCTTCCACGCGAGAGGTGCCGGTGGTGACACGGCGTCCGCGAAGCGCCGGCAGCGCCGCACCCGGAACCCCACGCTTGACCCCCATCACCGCATCCATGAGCCGGAGGCCCTCGAACGCGTCGCGCGCGTAGCGCACCTCGCCGTCGTAGATCTCCGCGAGATCCTCCTCGACGAAGGCTCGCGTAAGAGCCGCGCCGCCGAGCATCACCGGGTACTTCTCGGCTGCGCCGCGCAGATTGATCTCGAGCAGGTTCTCGCGCATCACCAGAGTGCTCTTGACGAGAAGACCGCTCATGCCGATCGCGTCGGCTCCCGACTCGTCGGCCTGCGCGATGATCTCGGAGACCGGCACCTTGATTCCGAGGTTGACCACGGTGTAGCCGTTGTTGCTGAGGATGATGTCGACGAGGTTCTTGCCGATGTCGTGCACGTCGCCCTTGACTGTCGCCAAGACGATCGTGCCCTTGCCCTCGTCGTCGGAACGCTCCATGTGCGGCTCGAGATAAGCCACGGCCGCCTTCATCACCTCGGCGCTCTGAAGGACGAACGGCAGTTGCATCTCGCCGCGACCGAAGAGCTCGCCGACGGTCTTCATGCCCTCGAGAAGGGAGTCGTTCACGATCTCGAGCGCGGTGCGGCTCTGAAGGGCCTCGGCGAGATCGTTATCAAGGCCCTTGCGCTCGCCGTCGACGATCCGGCGCTCGAGTCGCTCGGACAGCGGGAGGGTCATGAGCTCGTCGGCCCGGGCCTTGGCGAGGTCCTGGGCATCGACACCATCGAAAAGTTCGAGGAAGTGAGAGAGCGGGTCGTGGTCGAGGTTGCCGTCGGCGTCGTAGCGACGTCGGTCGTAGACCATGTCGAGCGCGGCCATGCGCTGTTCGTCAGGGATCCGCGACATTGGGACGATCTTCGACGCATGCACGATCGCGGAGTCGAGACCGGCCTGCACACACTCGTGCAGGAACACCGAGTTGAGAACCACACGCGAGGCCGGGTTGAGCCCGAAGGAGATGTTCGAGACGCCCAGGGTGGTCTGCACGTTCGGGTGGATGCGCTTGAGTTCGCGGATCGCCTCGATTGTCTCGAGCCCATCGCGGCGGGTCTCCTCCTGGCCGGTGGCGATCGGGAAGGTGAGGGTGTCGACGAGGATGTCCTCGACTGCCATGCCCCAGTTGCCCACAAGATCGCGCACGAGACGATCAGCCACCCGCACCTTCCACTCGGCGGTGCGGGCCTGGCCCTCTTCGTCGATCGTCAGAGCCACTACGGCCGCGCCGTGTTCCATCACGATTGGCATCATCTGCGCGATTCGAGAGCCGGGGCCATCGCCGTCCTCGTAGTTCACCGAGTTGACGACCGAGCGGCCACCACTCATCTCGAGGGCGGCCTCAACGACCGGCGGCTCAGTGGAGTCGATCACGAGCGGCATCGTGGACGCGGTGGCGAACCGCCCGACGATCTCGCGGATATCCGCGACACCGTCGCGGCCGACGTAGTCGATGCAGACGTCGAGCAGGTGAGCGCCGTCCTTGATCTGGTCCTTGGCGATGCGGACGCAGTCATCCCATCGCTGCTCGAGCATCGCGTCGCGGAATGCCCGCGAGCCGTTGGCGTTGGTGCGCTCGCCGATTGAGAGGTACGCGGTGTCCTGCCGGAACGGGACGTGCTGGTACATGCTCGAGGCGCCCGGATCGCGACGCGGTGTGCGTGCGGTGATCTCGCGTCCACCCACCCGCTCCACGACCATCCGCAGGTGCTCGGGGGTCGTGCCACAACAACCGCCCACGAGGCCAAGGCCGTACTCGCGGGTGAAGGTGTCATGGGCGTCGGCAAGATCTTGCGGCGAAAGCGGGTAGTAGGCGCCAGCGCCTTGCAGAATCGGGAGCCCAGCATTGGGCATGCACGAGACGCCGATCTGGGCGTGCCGCGCGAGGTGGCGCAGGTGCTCGCTCATCTCGGCGGGGCCAGTGGCACAGTTCAGGCCGATCATGTCGATGCCAAGCGGCTCAAGGGCCGTGAGGGCGGCACCGATCTCTGATCCCACGAGCATGGTGCCGGTGGTCTCGACCGTCACCTGAACGATCACCGGCAGATCCGCGCCGGCAGCCTTGATGGCCCGTCGCGCCCCCACCACGGCGGATTTCGCCTGAAGCAGGTCTTGGGCGGTCTCGATTAGGACCGCGTCGGCGCCGCCGGCGATCAGACCGCGGGTCTGCGTCTCGTAGGCATCGCGCAGGAGCGCATAGGGGGCGTGACCGAAGGACGGAAGCTTGGTGCCGGGCCCGATCGATCCCAGGACCCAGCGAGGGCGCTCGGGTGTGGAGTAGCCATCTGCCACCTCGCGGGCCAGACGAGCCCCGGCCTCCGCGAGCTCTTCGATGCGGTCGGATATGCCGTACTCGCCGAGGTTGGCGTGGTTCGCGCCGAACGTGTTGGTCTCGACGGCGTCGACGCCCACCGCGAAATACGCGTCATGGACCTGCCGAACCACATCGGGCCGCGTCGCGTTGAGAACCTCGTTGCAGCCCTCGTGGCCTTGGAAGTCGTCGAGGGAGAGATCGTGCGCCTGCAGCATCGTGCCCATCGCACCATCGGCCACGACCACCCGCGTGGCGAGGGCGTGACGTAGGGCAGAAGCACGGGAGGCGGAGGGGGATCCAGACATGATGAGCCAACCCTAACCGGGCTGGCGCACGTGCTCGTCCGCGCGGCGCTAGCGTGGTGCCATGGACGCGGGCATACGTTGTGACTCAGCCCCGCTTGCGGGGGCCGCGCACGCTGTGGTCGTACGTCCCACCGGGGGTGGCCGATGATCGAGTTCGAGGGTCTTCCCGAGTCGCTGCCCGAGTTGGTTAACCCCGTGATGGTGTGCGCATTCGAGGGCTGGAACGACGCCGGCGACGCCGCCACGGGCGCCGTGCTCCACCTCGAGGAGGTCTGGTCGGCCACCCAGGTTGCCGAGATGGACCCCGAGGACTACTACGACCTCCAGGTCAACCGGCCCGAGATCGAGATCGAGGACGGCGTCCGCTCGATCATCTGGCCCACCACGCGCATCTCGATCGCCCGCATCCCCCTCGCGACCCGCGACGTCGTCCTGGTCCATGGGATCGAACCGTCGATGAGGTGGCGCAGCTTCACCCAGGAGTTACTCGCCGCCGCCCGTGAGCTCGGTGTGGAGATGATCGTCACCCTGGGGGCACTCCTGGCCGACAGCCCCCACACCCGCCCGGTTCCCGTGAGCGGCACCTCGAGTGACTCGGACTTGGCCCTGCGCTTGGGCTATGAGCCCTCGAGCTATGAAGGCCCCACCGGCATCGTCGGAGTTCTGCAGGATGCGTGCGCCACGGCCGGCATTCCCGCGGTGTCCTTGTGGGCCGCGGTGCCCCACTACGTCGCGCAGCCTCCGTGCCCGAAGGCCACCTTGGCGCTGCTCACGCGCATCGAGGACCTCCTCGACGTGCCTGTCCCCCTCGGTGATCTCGCGGAGGAATCCAGAGCCTGGCAGCTCGGCGTCGACGAATTGGCCGCCGAGGACGATGACATCGCGGCCTACGTGCGACAGCTCGAGGAGGTCGTCGACACTGCCGAACTTCCCGAAGCCTCCGGCGACGCGATCGCGCGGGAGTTCGAGCGGTATCTGCGACGTCGCGCATCCGAGCCCCCGAAGCCCTAGCCAGCACTCGCCGGGGCGGTCAACACCTACCCCCTCATCGACCCCGCAGACTCCGATAGCGAAGTGCGAGAGCGGCGGTACTGGGGTCCACGTGGGTGAGGTCCGGCACATCGTCGGCGATGAGCGCGGGCAGCACCTGGCCTGCCATCGCCTTGCCGAGTTCGACGCCCCACTGATCGAAGGAGTCGACGCCCCACACCACACCCTGGGTGAACACCACGTGCTCGTAGAGTGCCACGAGGGTGCCAAGTGCCGCAGGGGTGAGACGTTCGAGCATCAGAGTGGTCGAGGGACGGTTGCCTGGCATCACCTTGTGTGCCACGAGATCCTCGGATGCTCCGTCGGCGCGCACCTCGTCCGCCGTGCGCCCAAACCCGAGCACATGGGCCTGTGCCAATACGTTCGCCACCAACTTGTCGTGGTGGTCGCCGACATCGTGAACGGGATTCGCGAACACGATGAAATCCGCCGGCACCAGTGAGGTTCCCTGATGCAGGAGTTGATAAAACGAGTGCTGGCCGTTGGTGCCGGGCTCACCCCACCAGATCGCGCCGGTGTCGACAGCCACGGGCTCCCCGTCGAGCGTGACCGACTTCCCGTTGCTCTCCATCGTGAGCTGCTGCAGGTACGCCGGGAACCGTTCGAGGTACTGCTCATAGGGCAGTACGACGTGGGATGACGCTCCGAAGAAGTCGCGGTACCACACCCCGAGCAGCCCCATCAGCACGGGAAGGTTGCGATCGAGGTCAGTGCGCCGCAGGTGCTCGTCCATCTCATGGAAGCCGGACAGCATGTCGCGGAAGGCTTCTGGACCGATGGCGAGCATGAGGGAGAGCCCGATCGCGGAGTCCATGGAGTAGCGCCCGCCCACCCACTCCCAGAAGCCGAACGTTGCCTCAGCTGCAATGCCGAACTCCTCGACCGCCACACCATTGGTGGAGACTGCGACGAAGTGCTTGGAGATATCGACCCCCGCGCCAAGGCCGCTCACCAGCCACGACCTCGCGGTCTGCGCGTTGGTCATCGTCTCCTGGGTCGTGAAGGTCTTGCTCGACACGATGAACATCGTCTCGGCAGGGTCGAGGTCGAGCGTCGCCTCGACGATGTCAGTGCCGTCGACATTCGACACGAATCGGAAGGTGATCTCGCGGCGCGACAAATGGCGCAGCGCGCGGTAGGCCATCACCGGACCCAGATCCGACCCACCGATCCCGATGTTGACCACGGCCCTGATCGGCTTGCCAGTACTGCCGGTCCAGTCGTCGGCGCGCACACGGTGGCAGAACGCGGCCATCCGGTCGAGGACCTCATGAACCTCGGACACCACAGCGACGCCGTCGACGACGAGTGAGCCACCCCGCGGCATGCGCAACGCGACATGAAGAGCCGAGCGGTTCTCGGTGGTGTTGATCCTGTTACCGCTGTACATCGCATCGATGCGCTCGGCGAGCCCGCGCTCCTCGGCGAGACGCACGAGCAGTCGCATCGTCTCCTCGGTGACGCGATGCTTGGACAGATCCGCGTGAACGCTCGCGGCCTCGAGCGAGAGCCGAGTGGCCCGACCAGGCTCCGCCGCGAACAGACCGCGGATCGTGCGGCCACCGATCGCGGCGTGATGCTCAAGGAGCAGGGGCCATGCAGCCGCGGTCGTGACAGGGCCGCGACCCCATCGAGATCTCGACACCCCGGCTGCCATGTCGCCCTCCCTCGGCTCATAGATCTCTCGTAAGACCGGAGTCCCCGATAACCTCAGGGACGACCCTAGCGACGATCACGGCCCCGGACACCCAGGACGAGAGGCTCGACACCATGACCACGGACACCCCGATGCAGTTGGGCCTAGTCGGTCTCGGCCGCATGGGCGCCAACCTCGCTCGTCGGCTGATGCGTGACGGTCATGAGTGCGTGGTCTACGACGTGAACCCCGACGCAGTGGCGGCGCTCGTCGCCGAGGGCGCGACGGGTGCCAAGTCACTCTCCGATCTCGCAGCGAAACTCGACGCCCCACGGTGTGTGTGGGTGATGGTGCCCGCCGGGGATATCACCGAGACCACCGTCGCAGATGTCGCGGCCTCACTCGAGCGCGGCGACACCGTGATCGATGGAGGCAACAGCTACTACCGCGACGACATCCGACGCGCAAACACGTTGCGACCACGTGGGATTTCCTATCTCGACTGCGGAACTTCCGGCGGCGTGTTCGGCCTTGATCGCGGGTTCAGTCTGATGATCGGCGGCGACGAGTCTGCCGTCACGCGCCTCGCACCGATTTGGCGCAGCCTCTCCCCCGGCGTCGGGTCGATCGATCGCACGCCCGGCCGCACCGGGCCGCCCGCGCCTGAAGAAGAGGGCTGGCTCCGCTGCGGTCCGGTGGGCGCGGGTCACTTCGTGAAAATGGTGCACAACGGGATCGAGTACGGCCTGATGGCGGCCTACGCCGAGGGACTGAACATCTTGAGTCATGCCGACGTCGGCTTGCGCCCCCAAGACCAGGACGCTGAAACCGCACCAATGGCCAACCCCGAGTTCTACTCCTACGACATCGATATCCCGGCAGTCACGGAGGTGTGGCGACGCGGTTCGGTGGTGTCGTCCTGGCTTCTCGACCTTACCGCCGCCGCACTCACCGCATCTCCCGAGCTGGATGACTTCGGCGGGCAGGTGTCGGACTCCGGCGAGGGCCGCTGGACCGCGATCGCGGCCATAGAGGAGGGGGTGCCGGCGCCCGTCCTCACCGCGGCGCTCTACCAGCGGTTCTCCTCACGCGGTGGCTCGAACTTTGCCGACAAGGTGCTGTCGGCGATGCGCCAGCAGTTCGGCGGACATCACGAGAAGTAGGTCCGGGACCACCGTTCGGCCAACCGCACAATGTGGGAATCACGACTGCGAGAGACGGTTCCGGCCCCCCGTCTTGGCACGGTACAGGGCCGCATCGGCCATCGCCAGCAGTTGGTCAGCGTCGTGGCTGCCGTCGCCCACTGCGACCCCGATGCTCAACGAAGCCTGGGGGAAATCCGGGTCTCCAGGTTGTGACACTGTGGCCAGCAACGCCTCGGCGCGCACCACGGCGATGTCGGGCTCACGCATCGAAGGCAAGACCGCGATGAACTCGTCGCCGCCGATCCTCGCCACCACATCCGTCTCGCGCAGCGTGTCTTTGAGCAGTTGGGCCACCCGAATGAGCAGACGGTCGCCCTCGAGGTGCCCATAGGTGTCGTTGACAGCCTTGAAGTGGTCGATATCGACGTAGAGCAGCCCCACCCAGGTGTGCTTGAGTTTGGCCCGCTCCAGCGCCTCAGCCAGAGCTTCCATTGCCTCGGTTCGGTTGACAAGCCCCGTAAGGGCATCGTGGGACGCGCGATAGGCAAGTTGCTCACGACGTTGAACCTGCTCCTCGACATCTCGTAGGGCATAGAGACACCCCACTAGCTCCCCCGATCTGCCATGCAGTTCGCGGGAGATCGCACTCATCCACCGATAGCCCTCACCCACGGTGGCAAATCGAATTTCGAGACTGTTCGGCGTCGAATCCGAGAGGATCGGCAAGTGGAACCGCACCAGGCGAGCGTCATCTGGATGCACGAGGTCGAGGGGGTTTCCTCCCAGCAGATCCTCCACCTCCCAGCCGAGCACGAGGCGCACTGAGGGTGACACCCAGGTGCAGAGACCCTCTACGTCGGTCTGGAACAGCACATCAGCTGAGTTCTCGGCGACGAGGCGAAACCGGACTTCGGCTTCCATCGCGTCCTGCGCGGCATGGCGAAGTGCGCGCACACTCCGTTGCGTGGCTTCTCGACCGACAGTCTCAGCAGACACGTCGCGGAACCGTGACTGAACGCCGACGATCTCGCCCTCGGGTCGACGCACGAGTTTGATGATCACCGACAACCAGACGAATCGCCCATCCTCGGGGGCATCAACCCCCATGACGTCCTCGAGATCGCGCCCAGTGGCAAGGGCGACCATGGCCGGGTGCTCCGATCCCTCGAGTGGAGTCCCGCTGGCGGACACACTCACCCACCGCGGGTCCATAGACGTTCGGCCCACCATCTGCTCCCATGAGAGACCCAGAATCCGAGTTGCGGCCTCGTTGCAAGCCACGATGGCACCGTGGAAATCCTGCACCGCGATCCCCACGTCGGGATCGTCAGGCTCTGGTCCGACTAGTTCGCGCAGTGAGGCCGGCGCCTCATCGACCCAGCGCAGGCCGGTGGCCACCGGCGTTGCGAGAGTCGGCGATTCCTTGTCACCCGCGGGCATGCGTCAACGCTAGCCATAGATCCCCACGACGTCCGCGGAACCGCCAAGACCGATCCGAGGGATCGGGCGCCCAGGCGACGGTGTTGCGCCCTAGATGAGTACCCCGAGCAATGCGTTCGCGAGATCGCGAATCAGCACCGCCGAGCCCTCGTCGCTGGCGGCGGGTGCGGACGCACGAGCATGGGTGGCCTCGGCCCAGCGATCAATGGCGGTTAAGGCCCCCGGCGCGTCGAGGTCGTCGGCAAGCCGGGCGCGCACCTCCGCGAGCACGTGGTCGGCCGGAGCCGGTGACGTTGATTGGAGTGCCAAGCGCCACGAGGCAAGCCGGGACTGCGCCTCGCCGAGGCCATCGGAAGTCCAGTCCCAGTCGACTCGGTAGTGATGAGCCAAGATCGCGAGCCGAACGGCAGCCGAGTCGATGCCAGCCGCTCGCAGCTTCGAGACGAACACGAGATTTCCCCGCGACTTACTCATCTTCTCGCCGTCGAGCCTGACCATCGCCGCATGCGTGTAGTGGCGGGCGAATGGCGACGTTCCGGTGGCCACCTGGGCCTCAGCGGCGCCCATCTCGTGGTGCGGGAAGGCGAGATCGCTGCCACCGCCCTGCACGTCGATCGGCGCCACGAGATGATCCAGAGCAATGGCAGAGCATTCGATGTGCCACCCGGGGCGCCCGCGACCGAACGGGCTCTCCCACGATGGATCACCCGGGCGTTCGAGAAGCCACAGCAGGCAGTCGAGTGGGTGCTCCTTGCCCGCGCGGTCGGGATCGCCTCCGCGCTCGGCGAAGATCTCGATCATCCGCTCCGGGGTGAGACCAGCGATCGATCCGAACCCGGGGTCGGAGTTAACCCGGAAGTAGAGGTCGCCCTCGAGGTCGTAGACGGCGCCCGCCGCCTGAAGTTGGTGGATGTAACGGATCACCGCGGGGATCGACTCGACGGCACCGATGTAGTGGCGCGGAGGCATCACCTGCAGCGCGGTCATGTCCTCACGGAAGAGTTGGGTCTCGCGGTCACCCAGTGCCACCCAGTCATCGCCAGTTTCGAGGGCGCGGGCGAGCAGAGGGTCGTCGACATCAGTGATGTTCTGGACGTAATGAACCTCGTGCCCGGCATCGAGCCACACCCGCTGCACGAGATCGAACGCGACATAGGTGGCGGCATGCCCCATATGCGTGGCGTCGTAAGGCGTGATCCCGCAAACGTAGATCTGGGCGATCGGTCCGGGAGCGGTGAGGCGTACTCCGCCTGTAGCAGTGTCGTGAAGCGACAGCGCTGGCCCCTGCCCGGGCAGGGACGGAACTAGGGGTGCTGGCCACGCGTGCATATTGCGATCCTATGGGGCGTTCGCGGATCAGAACGCAGGCCAGGGCAGCGAAGGCCAGCCGTCGCCCGGCAACGGGAAGCGGCCCTCGCGGAGAAGGTCAACGAGCCGTTGACGTGTGCGCGCGATTTCACGCCTGGTCAGCAGCAGCGAGAGTCGGCTGCCAAGATCGGCTGCCATCGCCTCGCGCAGTCGCGCGAGGTCGGTGAGATCCTCATCGCCCAGCGATTCCCCCGCCCAACCCCACAGGACCGTGCGCAGCTTGTCGTCCTCGCTGAAGGTGACCCCGTGGTCGACCCCATAGGTAGCCGGCTCGGCAAGGGGCTGCACACGCCCATGCAGCACATGGCCACCCTTGCGATCCGCGTTGTTGACGATCGAGTCGAACACGCACATCCGACGCAGACTCACATCGTCCGCGTGAACCAGAGAAACCGGTCGACCGCCCGGTCCATGTGCTTCGACGACCTCGATCCAACCCTCGGGCACCTTGCCACGATCGACGACCTCAACAAGACCGGCCCCCGGCGCCATCTCGCCTCCGTCGGTGGGGGTTACCCACGCTTGGGCCATGCCCTGGCCGAACGGGCCCTCCTCGCGCCAGGCGGTAGGGGGGACGATCTCCCAGCCCAGCGCGGCCGACACCTCGTAGGCAGCGACCTCCCGAAGGCCCAGTGTGGCGTCGGGAAAGTCCCACAAGGGCCGCTCTCCGGCAGTCGGCTTGTAGACACAAGTGATCTCGACGCCGTTCCATTCGGAGACAGCCAGCAGTGTGGCATTGCTGGCGTCGGCCATACGCGCCTGCACGGTGAGTTCACCCCGGGCGAGGACCTCGAGGAGGTCGTCAATGGACAGCATGGAGGAAGGTTCCGGAATCGAGGGCGCTGTTAGCGTCGGTAACCGTTGGCACGAGGGCAGATATGACCCGTCGGCTCGAGCGGAAGATTGCAGAACGGACACGGAGGCCGACCCGCCGACACCACCGAGAGCGCTCGCTTGGCGAAGGCGCGGGCAGCGGCGCCGGTGAGACGAACACGAAGGCAATCAGGGCCGACAACGGAATCGGCCTCGAGCTCGGGCAGCTCGAGATCTTCGTCCGTCGCACCCTCGGACCCATCGACTTCGACAACAGCGTGGGCCTCGATGATCACCAGTTCGGAATCGCCATTCCAGCCGAGAGACATGCCTCCGACTCGGAACTCCTCGGTGACCGGCGCCTCCAAAGGCGCGAGGTCTTCGCTGCCGAGAGGAGCAGACGCGGGAACCGCTGCCTCACCGACAGATCGACGCACGACCTCGTCGAGGAGGCTCTCGACCCGTTCGGCGAGAACTCGCACCTGCTGCTTCTCCAAGGCGACGCTCACGATGCGCTGACCGTCTCGCGCCTGGAGGTAGAACTGACGTTCGCCGGGCTGGCCGACCGTGCCGGCGACGAATCGCTCGGGTTGCTCGAAGTCGAATACCTGGCGTGCCACGTTCCGAGCCTATCTTGAGCCTCAGGCCCCCGCGCCCCCACCGACCGCGGCGTCTGAGGAGGGCCCACGGCGACGAGCACTCGCCCTGCTCGCACCCCGTTTGGGGGCCGGGGGAATCAGCCCGGCGATATCACCGCCGGTGTCGTTGACCCGCACGACGAATGGTCGCAGTTCGGTGTAACGGATCACCGTGACCGAGCACGGGTCGATCGAGATGCGCTGGAAGGCGTCGAGGTGCATGCCGAGGGCGTCGGCGGTGATCGCCTTGATGACGTCGCCGTGCGAGACCACGGCGAAAACGACGTCGGGGCCGTGCTCGGATGTCAGCCTTGTGTTCCACTCGCGCACGGCGTTGACGGAGCGAGAGGACATGTCGGCGAGGGATTCACCCTCGGGGCCGGGGAAGATCGCGGCACTGGGATGTGCCTGCACGACCTTCCACATGGGCTCCTTGGCGAGCTCCTTGAGTGGCCGGTTCGTCCAGTCGCCGTAGCGGCACTCGCCGACCCTGTCGTCGAGGTGAAGTGTCGGCCGCGGCTCCCGCTCAGCGAGCAGGTACTCCGCGGTCTCCCTGGTGCGTTCGAGCGGGCTCGTGATCACTGCGGCCAGCGGTACGGGACGCAGCCGCCCGCCCACGGCCTGCGCCTGCTCTCGGCCCTTGTCGTCCAGGGTGATTCCCGGAGTCCAGCCGGCCAGCACTCCGGTGGCATTGGCCGCAGTGCGGCCGTGCCTGAGCAGGATGACGGTTGCCACAGTGCGACCTTACGACGTTCTGCTGATCACGGCCGACCTGAACATGGCGATCACGTCGCGGCGAGGACACCGCTGTAGACGAGCGCGAGCACCAGAACCCCGAGCCCCACGCGGTAGATAGCGAACACGGCCATCGAGTGGCGGGTGAGCCAGCGAAGCAACCAGGCGATCGAGGCATAGCCCACGACGAAGGCGACCACCGTGGCAAGGATCGTGGGGCCCCAACCCGGAACGCCGGCATCTCCGAGCTTGCGGGCCTCGAACAAGCCGGAAAGCACCACCGCGGGAACCGACAGCAGGAAAGAGAACCGCGCCGCGGCCTCACGGCTGTATCCCATTGCGCGACCGGCCGTAATGGTGGCACCGGAACGCGACACCCCGGGAATGAGCGCGAGCGCCTGGGCTAGGCCGTAGAAGAGTCCATCGCGGAGGCCGATGTCCTCGGTGGCCTTGCGCTGAGGAAGGGCGCGGTCGACGAGCCAGAGGACGATGCCGAAGACGATCAGAACCCAGCCGATGATCCGCAGGTCTCGGGCGGCGGTCTCGATGGAGTCCTTGAACACCAGGCCCAGCACCGCAATGGGGACTGTGCCCAGGCCGATGTACCAGCCCATGCGGGCGTCGAGGGTTCCGCGAAGGCGAGGTGTCCACAGCGATCGAGCCCAGGTGCCGATGATCCGCACGATGTCGCGCCAGAAGAACACCAGCACCGCCGCCATGGTGCCGAGTTGACACACCGCGGTGAACGCGGCTCCGGGGTCGTCCCAGCCGAAGAGCGCGGGGAGGATCCGCAGGTGCGCGGTCGAGGAGATGGGCAGGAACTCGGTGAGCCCCTGTGCGATGCCCAGAATGATCGCTTCGAAGTAGTTCACGCGCGCCCCTCACCCAGCCCCGAGGCGTCGAGCACCTCAACCATCGTGCGCAGTGTTGCGATCCGCTCGGCGAGCGAACCGTCGTACGTGGTCACGGTCAGCGTGGTGACGCCGGCGTCGGCGTAGGCGCGCAGCCGCTCCTGAACCCGCGCTGGCGGACCGATCAGCGCCGTGCGGTCGATGAACTCCAGTGGCACGGCTGCGGCAGCGCCGTCGTAGTCGCGTGCGAGATACCTCTCCTGCACCTCGGCGGCCGCGGCGTCATACCCCATACGAGTGACGAGCTGGTTGTAGAAGTTCGACTCGCGAGAGCCCATGCCGCCGATGTAGAGAGCGCTATAGGGCCGCACCACCGCAGCACAAGCCTCAACATCGTCGCCGAAGACGACGGGCACCGCGGGGACGACGTCGAACCCGTCCATCGTCCGCCCGACAAGCGCCCGTCCCCGGGCGATTGCGGCCAACTGGTCGGCCGCGTATTCGGGCGAGAAGAAGATCCCCAGCCAGCCATCGGCGATCTCACCGGTGAGCTCGAGGTTCTTCGGGCCGATAGCGGCAATGTAGATCGGGATGTGCTCGCGCACCGGGTGCACGGTGAGGGTCAGGGCCTTGCCGGGACCGTCCGGCAGAGGCAGGGTGAAGAACTCACCGTCGAACTGCACCTTCTGACGTGCCAGGGCCATGCGCACGATCGCGACGTACTCGCGGGTGCGGGCCAAGGGCTTGGTGAAGCGGACACCATGCCAGCCCTCGGACACCTGCGGGCCCGATACACCGAGCCCGAGGCGGAAGCGTCCCCCCGAGAGTGCGTCAAGGGTCGCGGCTGTCATCGCAGTGTTGGCCGGGGAACGTCCCGGGATCTGGAAGATCGCGGAGCCGACATCGATACGCTCAGTCTTGGCCGCTACCCAGGTGAGGACGGTGGCGGCGTCCGATCCGTAGGCCTCTGCCGCCCAGCACACGGCGTAGCCAAGACGGTCTGCCTCACGTGCGAGTTCGAGGTTGTCGGCATCGTTGTCGCCACCCCAATAGCCAAGGTTGATACCGAGTCTCACAAGACCGTCCGCTTCACTAGTCACCGATACAGGACGCTGTCGTCCGACTCCGGGACGAGCCTAACGGCCCGGACGGGTCCGGCGCGGCTAGGCTCAGGAACATGGAGCAGCGTCCCCTCGGCAGGTCGGGCCTGCTCGTGTCGCGCCTGGCGCTCGGGACCATGACGTGGGGACGCGACACCGACCAGCACGAGGCCCGAGATCAACTGCTCGCGTTCGTCGAGATGGGCGGCACGCTCATCGACACCGCCGACGTCTACGCCGACGGAATGTCGGAAGAGATCGTCGGCATGCTCGTCCCCGAAATCGGCCGTGACTCACTCGTGATTGCCACCAAGGCTGTCTCCAAGCCCGGCAGCGCACGACGATTCGACGCCTCGCGTGGCCACCTGCTCCGCGCACTCGACGCCTCACTCACCAGACTCGGGGTCGACTACATCGACCTCTGGCAGCTCCATGCGTGGGACCCTGCGACGCCGTACGAGGAGACCCTGTCGGCCGTTGACGTCGCAGTGGCCTCGGGCAAGGTCCGCTACGCGGGAATCAGCAACTACAACGGATGGCAGACCGCGAAGGCCGCGGCCATGCAAACCTCGCGACCGGGTGCGGCCCAATTTGTGTCCACCCAGGTCGAGTACTCCCTGCTAGAGCGCGGAGTCGAACGCGAGGTCGTGGGTGCCGCGGCCGATGCCGGACTTGGGCTACTCCCGTGGTCGCCGCTTGGTCGCGGCGTGCTCACCGGCAAGTACCGGAATGGCACTCCCGCCGACTCCCGCGCCGCGTCGTCGCACTTCGGATCGTTCATCTCCCCTTATCTCGGTGACGACTCCCGCCGGGTGGTCGATGCCCTCTGCACAGCGGCCGAGGGCCTGGGAGTATCACCTCTCGAGGTGGCGCTTGCATGGGTGCGCGACCGGCCCGGGGTCGTGGCACCGATCATCGGCTCACGCACGGCCGCTCAGCTGCGCGGCGCCCTGACCGTCGAAGAGCTCACCCTGCCCGACGAGATCGTCAATGCGCTCGACGAGGTGTCGGCCCCTGCCCTGGGCTACCCCGACCACGGCTGGAACCAGATCTGAATTCCGTCGTCGACCTGCTCACCGCCGCCGCCCGCGCCGGTCACACCGTGCTGCCCCGCGACGTCATCAGGCGCACCTGCACCGCCTCCGACATTGATCTCGCTGTCGCTGAGGGATCGGCGGTCGAGGTCGAATGGGATGGCTCACCCGCGTGGGCGCTCACCGAGATCGCTGAGGTCGAGGAACTGCTCGCAGACGGGCTCCTGGCCCTCGCGGCAGAGAACCGACTCGCCGTTGTCGTCGGGCCCGAGGCCCGTGGACGTGCGGAGGCGTTGCAGCGGGCCCTCGGTGACGGAGTCGTCCCCGTCATCCTCGACGATGCCCACCTCGTCGGTCTCGATGCGGCGATGGCCGCCGTCGAGGATCTTCCTGAGGACTCGGTGCTCGCGATCAGCCTCGACAGCGCGCTGCCGCTGGCTGCCGTCACCGGGGCCGTGGCTCTCGACCTCGCCGCGTCGGCCGTCTGCCCCGTTCTGCGCGCCGAGACCGGACGCGACACCAATGCCCTGGCGGCCGCCCGTCGCGAGGTCGCGGGTGGACGTTGGCTCTCGCCCCCGACCGGATCCGATGACAGGTCTCTGGTGGTCGTCGCGGCCTCATCTCCCGAGGAGGCGCTCGTCCGCGTCTCACAACTGATCTCGACCTCGATCCCCCGCGCTTTCGGGCACTCGGGTGCAGCGGTCGCGGTGCTCGCCCTGGACGAGGCCGGGCCCGTCGGAGTAGAGGCGGTCCGAGGGATGCTGCTCGGCCTCGACGCGGCGGGAGACGGCCCCGACGTCGGGCTACTGGGCGACCTCACCGATCGGCGATGGCCCGCGGTGATCCTGCTCCTGCCCGGGGTCGTCTCCCCGGCGCTGACACGTGCTGCTCTCTATGCCGGGCTCCGGGCGGGAGTCGACCACGTGTCGATCGTCCACGGTTTCGGACCCGCGGCCCAAGCCCTCGCCGACGTTATCGCGGCCACGAACGATCGGCCGCGTCGTACTCGCCTCGCCGAACTTCTGCGCACATGACACGCTCGCTTGGCTCTGCCGGATCACCCCCGGCGCGGCGCACAATGGGTGCCATGCCGCCAACTCGGGCGTCCACCTGGGAGTACCGCGAGATCCACCTTCCGCGAGGAACTGCGCGCGATGCCGCCAGATCGGCCCTCACCGAGCTTGCCGAGCACGGCTCCTGGGAGCTCGCCCGTCTCCGCCTCTACCCCGATGGACGACGCCGGGTGTGGTTGCGGCGCAAGATATTGCGAGCCGTGCGCACCGCGTGAGGCCGTCGCCACAACCCTGAACCCCGCGCCCGGCATCTGAGATCTGACAGGGCGCGAGATCCCTCAGCGTCGGCTAGTGCCGTCCGATCTCGGTGCGAAGGCGGGCCTTGACGTCGTCGGGCAAGAGATCCCAGCGCACGCCGAGCAGCACCCCTTCCAGGGCGTAGAGCAGGTGGAGGGTGACGTCGGGGTGCAGCTCCTTCACGGCGAGGAACGCCTCGGCCGCACCGGACTGCTCGAGGTCGTCGTAGGAGGTGATTCCCGCGTCACGAAGGTGCTGGGAGGACTTCTGGCCGAGGGCGCTGAGCCGCCCGCCCTTGCGGGCGGTCACGCCGACCTCAGGAATCGACCAAGCACCCGGGTGCCGAATGTGAGGGCATCGACGGGCACTCGCTCGTCGACCCCATGGAACAGCGACCCGAAGTCGAGTGCCGGAGGCAGACGCAAGGGGGCGAACCCGTAGCACCGGATCCCCAACGTGCTGAAGGACTTTGCGTCGGTACCACCGGAGAGCATGTAGGGAACGGTGACCGCCTGCGGGTCCTCGCAGCGCAAGGCGGCCGCCATGAGGTCGATCGAGGGGCCATCGAAGGTGGTCTCGACCGCGACGTCGTGGTTGATGAACTCACGGGTGACCTTGTCGCCGAGGATCTCGTCGATCGCTGCGAACATCTCTTCCTCATGACCGGGCAAGAACCGGGCGTCAACGTGCGCGTGGGCCTCGCCCGGGATGACATTGACCTTGTAGCCCGCGGAGAGCATCGTCGGATTGACGGTATTTGTGAGAGTAGCGCCCACAATGCGCGCCAGCGAACCGAGCTTGGTCAAGGTGCCCTCAATATCGTGCGGGTCGAA